>Ga0099364_10013594_pt1 | contig 10909 bp, 10 predicted proteins | sample TergutTh196P3_FD_73070 | JGI IMG/M metagenome (GOLD analysis project Ga0099364, IMG submission 73070) | Microcerotermes parvus P3 segment gut microbial communities from Pointe-Noire, Republic of the Congo - Th196 P3 | ecosystem: Host-associated > Arthropoda: Insects > Digestive system > Gut ... | reverse complement strand
ACTTGGGGAGCGATTTGTTTGTTATTGTATCCTTCGGCGGCGAGCAGAACGATTCGAACGCGGCGGACGAGATGTTGGGGCGAATCGCGGCGAAGGATGATCTTCTTTAAAATCGCTTTCTGGATGTCGGACAAAGGGGGAGATAAGGACTTCCCTGCCATAAAAAACTCCTCGGAGAAAAAAGTAGGAAGGCGGGAAGTATACAGATTTATGAAAATGAATACAATACCAAATCGGAAACAACACTAGGGTTTCCAAACGGCAATCTCTCAAAATCCGACGCATCGCTTTGCGTGATGGAACGAAGTATCAAATTCGCCCTGCCTTCGTCTTGCCTATGATGGTCGCACGAACCGAAGACGTGGCGGACGGTTTGCTCCTGCGGAAATAGGGCGTTCCCTACTGGGTGCTCGTGCGGCTGTTCGGTCGAAACGTTTCCTTTTAGTATCGTTTGGAAATCAGCATCGGTCAGAACAGTATTGTCGGCACGACGGTCAAGACCGTTCCCGTGCCCGAACATCTTCTTGCCGTTGGCGATGGACGGCACGAAATTGTACCTTGCGAACCTTGCACTTCTCTGCGTCTTTGCGGTTAAATCTTCTTTTTTAACCGCAAAGAACGCAAAGAACAATTCATGCCGTTTACGTTTAACTTTTGTGCTCGTAACGGCAGCACTACGCAGCCTCCTTACCGCCGTCGCTGAATTGTATATCTTTCAATTTTTTGTACTCTTTTCCCAGTGCGTAAAGTTCGGCATCGGTGCCCTTTTCTACGATTCGACCGTCTTTGATAACACAGATAATGTCCGCATCTAGAACCGTTGCCAACCGGTGTGCAATGACGAAAGTGGTGCGTCCTTTCATCAGATTTTTGAGTGCCGCCTGAATCCGCTGTTCGGAGTGGCTGTCCAGTGCACTGGTAGCTTCATCGAGCAGCAAGATCGGTGCGTCTTTTAAGATTGCCCGCGCGATAGCGATGCGTTGTTTCTGACCGCCGGACAACAAGGTTCCGCGTTCCCCTACCTCATTGTCGTACTGATTGGGGAAGTTGACAATGAATTCGTGAGCATTTGCGGCAATGGCGGCGGTGATAATCTGCTCCTGGGTGGCATCAGGACTGCCGTATTTTATGTTGTCGGCAATCGTTCCGCCGAACAGGAAGACATCTTGAGAAACCGTCGCGATATTTTGATGAAGTGATAATAGCGTGAATTCACGAATGTCGGTGCCGTTGATGAGGACGCTGCCTTTTTGGGGATCATAAAACCTGTCGATTAAGTTGAAAATTGTGGACTTTCCTCCTCCGCTCGGTCCCACAAACGCGCAGATTGTGCCCGGTCGAATTTCCAGTGATACATTGTGCAAAACATTACCGTCCCTTTTGTTGTAGGCAAAGGAAATATGGTCGAGTGTGACTCTCATCGGTGTCCGTTCCAATTCCACCGCATCCGGTGAATCAACGAGTTCGGATTGTCTGTCCAAAAATTCAAAGAGATTTTCGGCGGCAATCAGCCCGGCTTGGATGCCGCCGCCGACAGAGGTGACTAACTTGGCAGGCTTATAAACCGCGGTCAATGCCAGCAGAAATATCATAAAGTCGCCGGGAGTCATCGAGCCGTGTATGATGAAGTATCCGCCGGCAACCAACGCACAGCATAAGCCGATGGAAATGACGATTTCCAAAAGCGGTGTCTGTAAACCGGCAAGTTGCGTAAATCGAAAACTCGCCTTGATACGCTTGTCCTCAATCGTGTCCATGTTGTCCGATTCCCTCTTTTCCGCCCCAAAAGACTGGATTGTTTTAATGCCGAGGATCGATTGATTGATGTGTGTAATGGCAGTGGCATTGACTCCAAAAGTAGTACGGACAAGAACCCGTTGCCTCCGCATGATGATGACCATGGGGATTAAAATGCAGGGACCGAGAACCAGAAGGATGAGCGTCATTTGCGGTGCAAACCATACCATCAATCCGATCATCATGAGCAACGTGGAGGCACTGTGAACAATGGTGATGACATTATCTGTCACCAAAGCGAGGACGGCATCCGCCATTCCTGCAAAACGGTTCATAAGGGGACCCGTTTGCGTACCATGAAAAAACGAAATCGGCTGTTTGACCATGTGCCGGTACATACGCCGGCGCAAACTGGTGATGCCGAGCAATCCGGCTTTAGCCATCGTCAAAACTTTGGCATATCCGAAGGCACTTTTGAGGCTGAATGCGGCAACCACTTGCAGCCCAGCCAAGAGGAGTGCATCCATACTTCTTTCCATAATGCCGTCCTCGACGATTGTCTTTACCAATACTATCGAATACGCTTCGGCAGCCGCGGCGATCACTGTGCAGATCACACCGGTTACAAGCCATTTCCAATAGGGTATCCCGAATTCCCGCCAGACGCGCCCGTAAAGCGACCATTTGAGTTGTGCCTCTGGATTGTCGTTTCTGATGAATGATTTAATTTTTTGCAGCAATTCCATGGTGGACGTTTTTTTAGCGCATCGCTTGGCGGAGTGTAATGATTTTTCTGAAGGCGGTCAAGAGTGATTAAATTCTTTTTAACCGCAAAGACGCAAAGACAGCGCAAGGGATGCAAAGGAGCGAGAGGATGCCGGAGGCTTCTCACGGTACAATAATCGGTCGGAACCCCACGTTCATCACCTTTTGCCAGGGTTCATAAATCACCCTCGCCGACGAACCCGCTACCTTTGGTCGTTCCTTCCAACTGCCGCCGCGGGCGACCACTTTGCCATTCACCATTGAACCCGGTTCAGGATACGTCCACTCCCAAACATTGCCGATAATGTCATACAATCCCCAAGGATTCGGTTCATACTGCTTGACATAGTCGACGCAGAACCACTTGTCCGTAAACCGGCTGTCCCGAAGAGGATAAATCGAGTTTTCCGGGAAAGGACGGCGAATATGAACGATGCTCCCGCCATCCCATCTAGTGTACGTAAATCGAACTTCCTCCCCTGCTAGATTGGCATATTTCGAGAAGTCGGTATCCCTGTCCCCATACCAAAAGGGCGTTGCCGTGCCCGCTCGGGCAGCCCATTCCCATTCCGCTTCGGTCGGCAGTTGCACGGTCTTGCCCGTCTTTTCGGCAAGCCATTGGCAAAACGCCTCCGCTTCTCGGAAGGTTATCCGCGAAACCGGCTGGTCAGGATGATTCGCAATGTATCCCGGTACGATGTGGTCTTTTCCCTCTTCCGGCAAGTACCGCGTGTCGTGGTCAGGGTCGAAAATACCGTACTGTCCATTGGTGATTTCTGTTTCCGCCATCCAGAAAGGTCTTTCAATACGGACAATTTTCCGCTGCCGTTCATCCGGCATACCGTCGAGTTGTCCCATAATGTATTCCCCCGCCGGTATCCAAACAAATGAGATTTGCCGATTGCCGAGTTCGATTCGCTCCGGTGTACCCGGAGCAACCATTCGCGGAGCATTCCCCACTCTCGCACTGATGCCCGGCCGCCATGCAATCGACGTATCTGCCGGCAGTCCTCGCATCCGATTCGGCTCCGGGTCGGGTCCCAAATCAACGACGAATTTCGTCTGTGTTCCCGCCGCCCGACCTTGTAGTTGCAATGCTGTCGCCGTGTTGAAGGGGAAGTTCTGTAAGGAGAGCGAGTCCGTTACCGCAAACCTTTGGACAACGGCATCGAGTTGTTCCGGCGAAAGTTTTGCCGCCGGTTCTCTTTGTCTTTGTACCGCCGCAAGGGATTGCCGGTATTCCTCTTCGGGATTGTCGGCAAGGTTGGCGTAGAGCAGCGAAAGTTCCAGCCGCCGGTTTTCGTACTGCGGATTTGTCCACATTCCCCGATAGGGAACATTCAAGTCGATCCAAGTGTAAATCCGCTCCCACGATTCCTTGTCGAGTTCCACGCCGTAATGCCCCTTTTGCAACCGCTGTACGAGTTCGCTCACCGTTGCGTGAAAATCCATCGGGTGCAAAAAAGCATGGTCGGGTTCCGGTCCCGGTCGCCAAGTGTAAGGGTTCAATGAAGCATACGAAGTATCGGTTCGCCAATTTCCCGTGTTGTGTGCCTCGAAGGAGAGCATTCCACGTGCGGCTTTGGTTGCATCATTGTGACAGGAAACGCAATTTCTTTCGAGCATCGGTTGAATTTCCGCTTCGTACCCAAAGGGTCGGGCAGGACCGAACCAAGGGGTGATTTCGCTCGGCGGTCGGCGCGCTGCCGTTGCGGTGAGACCGACCGGTGTAACATCCAGCGGCGATTCGTGGCAGCCAATGCAAGACTGATGTTCCCCCGGCATAGACACCGTCCAGGAACGCATCAACTGCACCGCTCGTCCCTCGGCATCAAGGGCTTGAATCGAAATCGGTGTGTTCGCCGGTACGGTGAAACTTGCCGAACCGTCCTCTTCCACCGGTACTGTGCCGAGAATACGTTTGATGTCCCAACTCGAATTTTGTCCGACCGACTCATGTCCGCCGCTTCCGCGAAAACCAAAATGGTAAGCGAAAATCCGAAGCGATTTAATCGAACCTCGCGGCACCCCTTTGAGTCCTTCACCGAGATAAACATCAGTAACGAACATAGTGCCTTCCATATTGTTCAAGTCGGTGGTATCCGGTCTGACCGGCGGTCGCTCCCTGGCAACGAGCGGTGTCGGAAAGAAGAACGAATCATCCGGCGACTCAATGATTTGCGTCATGTTGTCGAAGCGGTCAACAAGGTAGAGTCCAAATGTCGGTCGGTTGAAATGCTTCATACCGACAAGAAAATAATTTTCGCTCAGCGGGTAGGGATAAACGAAAAAGTAGGTGTTTTGTGCGCCTTCGCTGTCGTAGACGTTACCGACCACATCTCGTCCGTAGCCGGGGATTTCCTGCTCGACACCGGTAACTTCTTTGGGAAACACTCGCGGAAACACGTTGACGTGCGCTCCCTGCGGTCCCCATTCTTTGGAAGAGGGATCGTAACGGAAAGGATATTGGAAACCGTACTGCGGATTCATCATCACAAGCCGACCGGCTTCGGCGATGCCCCCTCCTTCGGTATGATGTCCGCTCACCACACCGACAACCATACTGGAATGACCGGGAATCACACGCGGATTTTTATAAGCCGTCGGAAAAATCGAACCGCTGCCCCAGATAGCACGCTGCTGTTTGCCGTCCGGCTGCATCGCAAAGAGCATCCGGCTGGTGTAGTGCGGAATGTCGGAATACTCCCAACGCAGATACATCACGCGCCCATCATTCATCACGGTCGGATGCCAGTCGCTGTCCTGTTCAAAGGTCAACTGCCGGACTTTCGGTTCCGCTCCCGTAACATCAACCCGATAGAGGTTCGCCATATTTCGCCCGCCATCTTCACAAGGCAAACCCTGCATCCCAGCAGTGGAGGCAACAATAATCGCTCCCTCTTCCGGCAAATAACAGGAGTCGAACCAATCAACATCATGAAAAGAGGGTGTCAACTTTTTCAGGTTTTGTCCATCAATACCGATTTCATAGACTGCCCAGCGTTGCACATCGTTGTCATTGTGGCGGACCTTCTCGATAGCGGAAAACATCAATCGTTGTCCGTCGAAGTGCAAATCAAGGTCTCTGATCGGCGATTGGTCGGGATGACGGTAAATCGGAGTCAGCGTCGGCGTTGTCCGCAGGTTGCTCAAAATCGCAATTTCATTATCCATCCCGCCTCTAGGGGAATCAGCGGCGGTGTAGGAATTAAGGGCAATGAAACCAAAGCCCCGCCGGGTATTCCGTCGGACGAGCAAAACGTTGTCGAAGTCGAGCAGCGGATTGGCAAGTGCGGCTTCACGGAGCAACGCATCGAAATCCCGCTGCGCTTCTTGCCGGACATTGGCGTTGGAATCCCGGAGCCTTCGGGCAACCGCACCAAGCCGCTCAAGATACTCCTGTCCTTTGGGATACTGATCGCCGAAGGTGGCGATGAGATCGTCAATCATCCGTTTGGCAGACTCCGGTGTATTAACAGGAACCCGTCCATTATCGGCAGCAAGTGCCGTGAGGGGACAGAGACAGAACAGGGCAAGAAGGGCAAAACGCAACATGGCGGTATCTCCGATGGTTCCAAAAAGTATTGGGGGGAAAGGCAGGAGTCCATTGTATCAAAAAATATCGGTAACGGCAACATGTGCCATTTATAGCATAACACGCCCAACAAGCCGGCGACAAGTTTGCATAAACTCCGTCATTCCGGCGCACGCCGGAATCCAGACAAGGGACTCGCAGCCTGTTTTTCTGGATTCCGGCTTGCGCCGGAATGACGATTAGGGCAGTTTCCGAACAATTCTATGCTGTAAACGGCTTGGAATTGAACATTGCGAACCTTGCGCTTCTCTGCGTCTTTGCGGTTAAATTTTCTTTTTTCTTAACCGCAAAGTTCTCACAAATTCACTCCATCGGAATTGCACCGGCGAGGAGTTCGGCGACGCGGATGCAGAAGTTTTCGTTCATGACCAAGACTTCACCCTTGGCTAGTAAGCGTCCGTTGATGTAGATATCGACCGTTTCCCCCGCCATTTTGTCCAAGGGTACGACCGAACCGCGGCGGAGTTTTAACACGTCTTCGATGTGCATGTATGTCCGTCCCAGTTCGACTTTAACATCCAGATCGACTTCGCTGATGAGGTCAAGGGTTGCGTGTTCCGTGCTGGGGACGGTGCCGCCGAATTCGGGAAACTGAAATTCGATGACTTCGGTCGGCAAACTCATCGGTGTTGCTGCGATTGATTTGAGTGAATCTTCTGCCCGTTTGCCGAGGTAATCCAGATCACCGCGAGGAATTCCTTCCTCGTCATCACCGGTGTCCGCTTCCAGTGAAGCGGCGGGAACATCCCACCCGCTTGCAGCGGGGGTGTCTCCCCAGACGTCGGCAAATGCCGGTGCCGATTGCGGCGGCGGTTCCGCTTGCGGGGATGAAGACGGCGGGGGCGGCGGCGGTGGAGTCGGCGGCGGAGGTGTTGCACCGCCGCCGAAAAGAGCGTTTAATTCGTCTTGGCTGAGAATTCCGCTGTCGGCTGCCGGAGCAGGTGTCGAAGCAGCGGCGGACGCAGAATCTGCGGACGGAGCCGGAGTCTCTCCTCCTCCCATTCCGCTGAGCAGGCGTTCAATTTCATCCTGATCTAATGCACCGCCGTCTGACATAATAACTCAAAACTAAGTTGCTTGGATATTGGGTTCGGAAATTAACACCTCTAAAACCCAGGGAGTTTGGAGAACATCGTTAATTTCCCGTTTTAGTTTTTCTTGGATCGCCGTGTGTCCGACTTCGTTCCGATCCGCAGGAGTGGATGCGCTTATTACCCTTGTAACCCTGGCAATAATTTGTTGCACGCACTGTTCATACCGCCTATCAAAGGCTTTCGCTTCCTTTTCCCGTATAGTAACGTGGATGCGGAGCGAAAAGGTGATATTCATGTCATTTTCCGTAAAACCGATTCGGAAAGGTGCATCGTTGATGGGTCTTTCAACGACCCTCTCGATGGGACCGACTCGCGGCGGCGAAGGGGACGTGCCGGACCAAGAGCCGTCTCCGCCTTCAGTAATCACCCGATGTCCGCCAGGCGGCGAGGGGGGCGGTTTGGGGGGTAACAGCAGAATCAGCACAATCATCTGGAACAGCACCAGTCCCACGAGAGCGAGCGTTACCTGCATACGGTAAGACTGCGGCGGTCCTTGTGCCTCCTGGTTTTCCTGATCCAGTGCCGGTTCTGGTTGTTTCAGTTCCTTTGCCATACGTCTAACATCGAACAAAACATCTTACGTTACCAAATCCCTTGTGATTTTAACGGTTTTATCGGTCAAGTACAAGGTGCTTTCCTCTATCGGTGCCGAAAAGGGCATAGGGTTGTACTTTGCGTCTTTTGCGGCAACTTCGCGTCTTTGCAGTTAAATTTTTAACGCCCCGCCGGGCAGTTTTGTTAAAGTCCAAACAAGTTGGCAATTTGACCCATCAACACACTATTGAGAGTAAAGGGTTCATTCCAACTCCATATATTGACCATATTATCAATCACCATAATGCCGGGAAGCAGCATGACCGCGAGTGCGGAAGCCAATGCGATCAAGACTCCGGTCGAGTATTCCTCTTCCGGCACCACTGCTTTTTTGGCGGGTGTTACCGATACGGCGGGTGCTGCGAACGCGTCGAATTGCGGTACGTCCTCTGTCGCTGCTTCCCCAAAAGGATCGCTCACTGGTGTTTCAGCGGCGGGCGGCGGAGCGACATCGCTGTCAAAGTCCACACCCATAAAGTCAAAATCATCTCCGCCGCCAAACGCACCTGCCCCTTCCGATTCCTCTCCTTCCAGTCCCACATCAATGGCAATCACCTGGGATGAACTCTCTGAGTCGTCATCGTTCATCAATATCTGCGAAGGTTCCAGGTCGAACTCGTCCACTTCTACTTCTATCGGAGACGCAATGGCTTCCGTATGCTCTTCATCCAGTTGCATGATGCTCGAATCACCGCCGACATCGAGAATATCGAATCCGCTGTCGCCTGCAAGTCCTAACTGCGGCGAAGAACCTTCTGCCTCCAGTATGGAGTCATCATCAAACTCCACTTCGTGTATCTCTGAGTCTGGTGTCAGAATCGCGTCGGACGAATCAACCTCGTCTTTTGCCAGTACCAGTGCGGAGGAATCTAAATCGCCTGCGGCAAAAGACAGGGAGGACAATTCTTCCCCCTTGTCTGTACCCTTGTCTGCTCCTTTGTCCGCAAGGAGTACCGCCGACGAATCTTCGTACTCCTCTTCCTGAACAATCATATTGACAGGCTCTTCCCCGGTTTTCGCTTTTTTCAGTGTTACTATCGACGAAACGGCGGTCTCTTCTGCCAGCGCGAGATCGCTGTCGTGGTCGAGTGCTGCCAAGTCTAAATCCGATTTGGGTTGCGCCGGTGCCAGGGAAACGAGGTCGGAATCTCCCGGCAGTGCCGCATCTTCCATAAGACTATCGAAATTCGAAAATGAGTCTTCACCGCCTGCCAGGTCAAAGTCGCTGTCGCCCGGCTTTTGCCCGTTACCGCCGCTGCTCCGTGCTTTGATCGCTTCAGCAAGATAGGTATGCACCTCCTCTTTAAGGAACTTCCAATCTTTACCGTCCCGGAAACCCCGAAGTTTACTCTTCTCCCGCAGGCGGTTGACTTCCGCTGTGGAGACGGACAGGACTTCGGCGACCTTTTCCAAGTTATAGTATTCCGCACCCGGCTTGACCATTATGTATCCTCCGTTATCGAGGTAAGTGTTGTCGAGGTTGATTCACAAGTTCGTTCCATCAAGCCGCTGCATTTCCCGAATGATCTCACTCGGCAACGGCGAGGCTGCATTGAATTGGTCAAGCATCAAATCCGGCTGAATGTCCCGTACACTGAGTAACCGCAAACTGCCGTTGGACATATCCAAATGATAGACGGCAATTCTTTTCGTCTCGGTGTCCACAATGGTGATCACCTGAAACCGAGGTAAACTTTCCCCCGGCAAAGGGGGCATCGTTACAAAGTTCACGCACCATTTCGGCAACTCGGCTGGCTTCTGCACCACAACTTGCGGGGCAACCTGCGGGTCTTCCGTCAAGTTGTTTCTGAACACAGAGCCAGCGGGCTGTCCGAAGACCTGTTCCCACGATTGCGAAAGGAGCAGTCCTGCTGCCAGCGACATCACCACCAAAACGGCGGGACCCATCCAGCTCTTCCCAGCCAGGTCCTTCCCAGTCGGGTATCCTTGCGTCATCCAATTTTTCTGCATCGGTTCCTTCCTTTCCCTAATTGTACATCATATTCTCCAAAAATACAACATATTTTCCCTATTTTACCTAAATCAACCAACAGGAATGCCGAGAAAAAGGAAAATCCCATTTCTATTCTCGGAATTCCATACCGGTCAATTCCACTGTTTTCGCCGACTCTGCCGGTTAAACGCACGGAGTGCGGCGTTTTATCGGCACAACCGTTATATACCATAAACGGGAAGGAGGAATTGGACATTTTCCTTTGCATTCCTTACGCTTCCCTTGCGCTCTTTTCGGTTAAAAAAGAGGATTGAACCGCAAAGAACAGCCCTACGCCGTTTCGGGCGTAGTATAGGGAATTTTCCGCCGGAAAACAATATCAAACTTTCTTCTCGGCAACAAGCCGTGCGAAATGTTCAAAGGAGCGGTCATAGGTCTTCTCGGCATCCGGCGGAAAGAAACAGCCCGGCACTTGCCGCTTGGCAAGATGGTGATGAATACAATCGCAGCAGATTCCGCGCCGGTTGCAGGAGTACGAGCAGGTACATTTCGACTTGTTTTGTTCGATTTTACATTCCATGGGATGTTTTTCAGGTTAGGGGCTAAAAGCCATAGTGTACCCGATTATCGGTGCTTTGACAAGACTTTGCGCCCCTTGCGGTAAATTTTCTAACCGCAAAAACGCAAAGAAGCGCAAGGTTCGCAGGGGGTAACTTCCATACCCTTTACGGTATAACACTTTTCCGACGAAGGCATAACAGGGTACTACCATATTGTTTCCTAAACAACACATAGATTATCTGTACCTTACATTGTAAGCCTCGCACAAAGGCACAAAATGCACGAAGGAGTCTAAACTGCCGTTAAATTCCTTTGTGTCCTTCGTGCCTTTGTGCGAAACATAATCTATATCATTTAAGGCACAATGTACTACCTCACATTCACCCTGGCGCGGGCTATGGCTGAATAATACCTGTCTTCACCGATGTCTCCCACTTTCACTGTCGCCACCGCTTGGATACCCAAGTTCAGGGTGCGGATATCCCAGTCCAGGATGTCCTCAAATGTGCCATTTATTGTAATACTGATGCGCCCTTCATCAGTGGTGGCTGTAGCAGAAATAAACAGACCAGCAAGCCTATCATCAAACGGGTTTAGCCTCGTGGAATT
>Ga0099364_10013593_pt1 | contig 10909 bp, 9 predicted proteins | sample TergutTh196P3_FD_73070 | JGI IMG/M metagenome (GOLD analysis project Ga0099364, IMG submission 73070) | Microcerotermes parvus P3 segment gut microbial communities from Pointe-Noire, Republic of the Congo - Th196 P3 | ecosystem: Host-associated > Arthropoda: Insects > Digestive system > Gut ... | reverse complement strand
TGGACCCCCATGCCATGCTGAGCGGCAACGACTCTTATAACGCCCTGAAGGCCGCCGGAGACCTTTTCATAACCGGTCCCACCGGCACAAACGTCAACGACCTGTTCCTGATGCTGGTTGAATAAAACAAAGGGGCCTGATCGGCCCCCTTACACTGCGTATAAATGGCGGGGAAGCTAGGCTTCCCTTTGTCTTTTAAGTTTCGACATGATTTTTTCCGCCTCTTCCTCATTCCGCAGCAGCAGCATCAATTTTTGTAATATCTGCTCTTTTGTATCCGTGTCGTAGACCATCATCATGAACATTTTTATCATGCCGTCCCATTGATTATCGGTCATCATAGTTAGGGGTCTTCCGTGTTCTCAGGAAGAGCGGCAGGCACAACAACGCCATCCCAATTCCCCAGCCGACACCACATCCGCTGCCGCCGCCAGTTTTGTCCCCGCCGCCTCCTCCCCCGCCGCCTGACGTTTCAGCGGTGACGAAAAATCCAAGCGTCCATTCGCCGTCCACGTTGCCGTCTCCTATGTAGATGTACTGAACCGTGTCGTGTTCCACAACCTGAACAAAGGCCGTCTTCCCGGAATTCCGGCTTTCAGCGTCGGCCAGCAGCACCATGAAGTCCACATACAAATAATCTTGCCCATTTTCAGTATACGTAAATGCCTGAATACAATCCTCAACCTTCTTTCCTCGGTTTTTCAGGGCGTCGAAAAGGTTTGCGTACAATTCGTTTGTGTTTTGAGAGTAAAGCCATATGGTGCAGATATTGGGCAGCGCGGCGGCCAAGTTGCCACCGTTCTCGGCGTTTATTACGTTATTCCACCTTCCGGCGATGTCGAGACGCGAGATGCGCATCCGCACACGCATGGGCAAAAGGGCCACTTCTCCGGGGTTATTGGCCACTCCGGTGGCGTCGGCCGAGATAATGAACGAGTTTGAGTCGAAGGCTTCCGCTCCGAAATAACGGTACTCAACCCCTTCGAAAGGATAATCATCCGCCGGCATTACCACCGAACTGCCTCCTTTGGCATGTTGGGCTATCTCTTTTTCAGTAGCGTTCCCGGGGGACTCGAAATTATTTTCTACTCTGAAAGCGCTTACAGTCCAAGACGGATCGTCAACAGAATCGTAAAGGCTCATGCCCCCCACAACGCGGTAGGTAAGGCGCAGGCTGTGCAGCGCGCCGGAAGCCTGCTGAGGGAACGGGTAAAGCTGGATTAAATCACGGGTTCCATATGTCATGTCCATCGAAATATTCGCGTACGTGGTTACCAATCCAGGCGCTATCTGGCTCTGAGGATCAAACCATATCTGCCTTGGCAGAGTCCCGTAGAGATCAGGCGTCAGGTCGTACTCCCAATGCGACGGTGGCATAATTGGCGGTTGTATGTCGTAACGCTGCCAGAGGTAACGCACACCGCTTCTGTTTGTAATTTGCGCGGTTAGATTGTATTTGGCTTGCTGGTCTCGGTCTATCACGACAAGGGTTCCCAAGTCGCGAGTCGCGTCCGCGCCGACTCCCCAACGGAATTTCTTGCGGGTGACCGGATTATTTTTATCGTCAAAAATGGTCATGTCAAGGTAGAGTTCACTGCCGCGCAACGCCGCCGTACTGTCGGAAACGTTTGCCACAATCAGGGGTATATTGATCGATTGGCGGTAGCCGCTCCCGTCACTCTGACGGAAAGTCAGGTAACCAAGCCTGCTTCCGTAACTTCGCGGTGAGTTAGCCTTAAACGACAACCGCCATGCGTTACCTGAGGGCTGTACAGGAACAGTGGTATTAGTGACATTGTATCCCGGTACGTTGGCTAGCACGTCCATAGAGTGCCCGGCTATGTTGCTACAGAACAGGTCTAGAACACCGTTTCCCTCTTTTATTATGAGACCTATGGATTGTATAGCTCCTCCATGTCCGTCGTTTAGGTAAATGCTGCTGAAATTGGGCAACAGGTCGGCCGATGTATTCATCGACCGCTCAGACGACCACGGTACAATATCATTTTCAGGTAACGCCCCACCGTAAGTGGCGGGCCATTGCGTATCATCATCATCATCATCCGTATACGTTACGGCGAACCACTGTGGACCTACCGGGATATGAGGCCCGTCCCATTTACTGACGTCCCCGATCTCATACTCATATGGATTCTGATCCGCTCCTTCTGCTTCCGCCCCAAAACCCCACACGCACAACAAAAGCACAAAAAACTTCACCAACACATTTCTCATTTCCCAGTACCTCGCATCTCGCTGCGCCACAGGAACTGTTGTGCAGAGGCTGCTTCCCCGCTGAGAGGTATCTCGACCCATCCCCACGGCGTGGCGAGGATGAAGCGGAGGACGATGCCCTGCTCAGCCAGTGCGTTGACGTGAGCGGCATAATGTATAGTATCTCCGAAAACAAAGGTATCGCTGACAACCCATACGCGCTTGCAGTTTTCCCGGTTGAAAAGAGCCGCGTAATCAATGGCGGTTCTTACGCCGCACTCGTAGTCCGACGCGTTTACGCTCACCACCAGAACGTCGGCGCGCCCTTCCGGGCGGCGCGTGTTGGGGATGAGGTCGACATACTGTTCCAGGCACTCCAGGTCGCTGAAAAGTTTCTCGATGTCTATTTCGCCGCCGTCCTCGAACATCGCGGTGACGGGATCCATGCCCTGATCGGCCGGAGCGCTCACCGTGTCGAGCATCCAAGCCTGTATCCTGGATATGGCGTCGAGAATATACTGAGGGTATTCCGTTTCCTCAATTACGGAAAGCAGCTCATTTACCGTGAGATCGTGTCCCATGCGTTTTTTGCTGTTTTTGTCGCTTCCGCCGAAATAAATCATAGCCGCCCTCCAATCGTCAACTCAGGCCGTTGCACTGAAATCATGCCTTGAATATACCTTTGGCGATGATCAATAAACTTCCCGCGACGGTCATCAAAAGAGAATGAAGCTCGCTCGCCCACAGAACCTTAACGTCAAATGGGCCGGATATTCGTACGCCCGGCCAGCCTGATGAAAATTTAGGGAAAAAACTTCCTGTAATATCTCTGTACCGGCTGTATTCGCCCCCGAATTTTTCCAGGAGAAAAGATTCCTCATGGGGAACGATGAGCACAGTATACAACAAAACAAAAGTTATAACAAAAATAACGGCGGCCAAAGGAGCGGCCATTATGCTCCATCCCAGGCCGATCAAGGCGTTGCCTATGTAAAGGGGGTTTCTGACGAAGGCGTAAGGCCCCCACGTTGTAAGTGAAAGCGCGCCGACACGTTCTCCTCTGTAACGGCCTATGCACCCGGCGGCCCAGAAGCGGAGCGCCTGACCCAGAATAACGAAGGGAAGGCCGCCCGCGACGGACAGTTTCGTCGGATACGCCATAAAAAGGATCACGGCAAACAGAAGCGTCCATATCCCTCCCCTAAGATGAAAGGCTTTTGCCCTGATGGATTTCATGTCCGGCAATGTATGACGCCCTGCTTTGCGTTATTGGGTGGAAGAGGCGAGGTCGCGCAGCCTTTGAACGTGCGCCGAAAATTTTTCGATCTCCGGGACAAGTTTCTGGCGGACGCAAAGCGCCATCTTTAGATACTGTTTTTCGGAATGCAGGGCTCCCAAGAAGTTTATGCTGTCGCCGAGGGAGTTTTGCAGATCGCTGAAACCGAGGCCGATACTGTCGGCGTCCACGGCCAGAAGGGCGCTGCATTTTTGGAATACCTGCAAAAGCCAGTCCAGCCCTTCCGCGCCGTCGGCTAATTTCCCTTCCCCAATGGCCAGCTCGTTTTTCTCAAAGTGCAGAGCTATTTCGTCAAGCCCCCTGGTCAGCCTGGGAATGTATTTTATGGCTTCGTCAAGCGACTCCAGAACGAGTTCGCGCACGGGCCGCGACGTGAAATAGACTGCCAAACCGCCGCTTACGCCCGAAAAAGCGTCCTCGTCCATAACGACGTCATCCAGCCGAATTTCGGTCACAACACGCCCGGTCTCGGTCATACGGCGTCTGACCGCGCTCAAAATGGATAGAGCGCTCCCGTTGCCGATGTCATCGGTATACTCTTGCCCGTCGATGTACGTTTTCATGAAAAACCTCCTCGCTAACTTTTTTAACTTTTTCGCAACGTCATTGTAGCATACGCTCCGGCTCAGTTTTCTATGGCAGCTCCAGCGACGGGTTGGGGGTGAGGCCGGATTGATTCCGTATGCCGCGCTGCCACGCGCAGTGCCCGGCCAGGGCTATCATGGCCGCGTTGTCAGTGCAGCGGGACGGGCTAGGCAGGTACGTGTTCCACCGGCTTTCCGACAAAGCCCGGCGCAGCGCGCTGTTGGCAGCCACTCCTCCCGACGCCGCCACGTTTTTGATGCCGGTTTGCCCGACAGCCAGCGAAACCTTCGCGATCAAAGCCTCCGTAACGGCGCGCTGGTACGAAGCGCACAGGTCGTTTATGGGAAGTTCCCCGCCGTCTTTCAATTTGTTTACCTGCCAGAGCAGCGCGGTTTTCAGCCCGCTGAAGCTGAATTCCACCCGAGGCGTGTTTTTCAGCGGCACGGGAAAGTCGAACGCGTACGGATCCCCGTCTTTGGCGAGCCTGTCAATCTCCGGGCCGCCGGGGTATGGAAGCCCCATCAGCTTCGCCGCTTTGTCGTACGCCTCGCCGGCGGCGTCATCCCTGGTGGCCCCCAGCGTCGCGTATTTGCCGAGCGCGTCGGCTCGGACGATCTCCGTGTGTCCGCCGGACGCTATCAACGATAAAAACGGAGGTTCAAGGTTGAACTCGAGCAGCGGGGCAAACATGTGCCCTTCGAGGTGGTTGACGCCGATAACCGGAACGTCCCATGCCTGGGAAAGAGCGAGAGACGTCTCGACGCCGACCAGAAGGGAGCCCATCAGGCCGGGGCCCTGCGTGACCGCTATCAGGTTCAGGTCGCGTCCTGTTATCCCGGTTTTCCTCAAGGCGGCGTCAACAAGAGGAAGGATGTTTTCCAGGTGTCTGCGCGCGGCAAACTCCGGCACTACGCCGCCGAACCTGGCGTGATCGCCGATCTGGCTCGACAGGAATTCCGCCGTTATTTCTCTGCCGCCCCTTAGAACGGCAACGGCGGTATCGTCACAGCTTGTCTCGATTCCCAGGGTCAGGAAGTCGTTTTTTTCGGTCATCTGGCACGGGAGTGAGGAACTTCCAACTGAATTACGGAGTTTTCGTACCGCAGTTCCACCGTCTGTCCGGGCTTGAGGGACGGCGCGGCCACCGCCACCGTTCCGGAGCGCCCCGGGGCCAATTCCCTCTCCCAATATTCTTTTCTGGTCAAAATGTCGTCCGGCGTTATCGTGTAGCCGTCCACCGTCAATTCGGCCGGGTCGAAGCTCCAGTTTTTGACAGCCCTGTAGTTGAGCACCAGGACGTCGCGTCCTCTCAATTTATCCCGCGTTTCCCTGCGGCTGCTGTGGTAGTAACCGAGGCCGCTAACAACCCATTCAGCCACGTTTTTGTCCGTTTCAAGGGCACGGCCCAACCCGCGCTCCAGCCAGGTGACGTTCAGCTCGCCGCGCGCGTTGAGCACTATGCCGTCTCCAAGGGACTGCCCTTCGATCCACAGCGTGCCCGTGCGCGCCGAGAGGCGTTCCCTCCAGGCTCTTGAATTGCGGGCTTCGGCCGCGCGCTGTCCGTCCGGCATGAAGAGCAGCGCCGAAAAAATCGTTAAAAACAAGACGACTCGATAAAAATTTTTCTTCGTTTCCATTTTGAAAAAAGCCCCCTTTCCTGCGCATAAAAATAAGCCGCCGAGAATTTTAATTCCAGCGACTTTTTTCATTTGATTTTGTTATTGGCTGCCGTCGAGTTCGGGGCTACAGGCTACAACCCGTTATCCATTCCGTTGATGCGGTCGGAACCCTTTTTGACGCCCAGATCGACCAGATCCTTGCCTTTCAATATGTCCCACTTTGCGTTCAGCACCAGAAGGAATATAGCCGAGAACGCGTCCACACGCCAAGTTCCGCTTTCTTTTTCAAAAGTGCTGCGGATCGTCTTGAGCTGCATTGTGCCGCGGTCTTCCTCCTCCAAATCCGTTAAAAACTTCCGTACCTCGGAAATGGTGTCAACGCCCGACGCGCGGAATATTTTGAACAAGTACTGAAAACTCTCCCTGAGGTAGTTGGGAGAGGGAACGAAGATTGGGAACCCGGCTTTTATGGCTGTGGAACTCCATTTGTTCAGGGTGCTGTCGCTCTCGTTGAAGAACGCGTAAAGCTCATCCTCCGTGTAAGTGCGCTCCGCCGCGACAGATACGTTCCGCGCGATTTCCGGCTCGCTCGTCGGCGGCACCAGAACCGACACGTCCTTTACTTCCTCCCACAAAGACAGGAACCCCTCGTCGGCTTCCTCCAGAAGCGCGGCCAGACGAACCAGTTTTCTCTTGAATTTTTTCTCCGATATGGAATCCACGCTCATGTTGACGCGCGGAGAAATTGTGGCCCACGCTTCCTGCAGCACGGTGCGAAGTTCCAGCCTGAAAGGCAGCTCCTTGTACTTCTGCCACTCGCGCAGAGACGAGCGGTTTTCGGAAAGAGCCAGAGTATAGAGCACGGCGGGGTAACCGAAACGGAACGGGTCTTCCAGCCCGCCGGACGTAATGGATCGGTTGAAATCAACGTTGAACTCCGAGCAAATTATGTCTTCCACCTTTTGGACGTCTTCCGGGAACCTCAAAAGCACGCGCACCGTTACGAGATCCGAAATAGAACCAAGACCGTCGGGATCGTCGGCCGCGTAATGCGCATTCAGGGATTTGACCACTTCAGCCGGCGCTTTGGCCCAGCCTTCTATTCCGCATACCTCTATGTCGTCCCGCTCCACAAGATCCTCGACAAGATTGCGGATACGCGAAGAATACTCCTCGTAAAGCGAGAGCTTCTCCACATAGTTTATGCTCAGTTCGTCGATACGGTTTCTATCCAACTACTATCACCGCCTAAAGATTCAAAAATTCAGAGAAACCAGCCGCGTGCCGCGCTAAAAATTCGGCGATTTACACACACCTTTAGATAGTATAGCGCAAAACCATTCTGTTGGCTAGGCGGTCAGGCGCAGGTTGTTGACCGCCTCTTTCATCAGCCCCTAAGAAAATATTTGACCGCCCCGGTGAAAATATCCATCTCCTTGTTGCCGGGTATGTTTACGAACAATCCGTTATTGCAGCGTTCGCCGTGTCCTATACGCCCAAATACCCGCCCGTCCGGAGAGGTGAGCGCTTCAATCCCACCCAGGTCCGCGAATTCCGTCGCGATTTGGCCATTTAGCTCCAACGTGCGGACAAGGATTAGATCAGCCGTGAAGCGGATGTTTTCACTGGAAACGGGCACGACGGCGGGGTAGCCTGTCTCAAATTCACTAAGCCAGGGAGACATGTTTGACACAACCCGGACGTTTGCCATTATAGATTGATGGCTCCCGATTTTATCGCCTGTCAGAGCCATTAATATTTCATCCGGCTCTTTTATTTTGCCGTGGGGCAGAAGCCCAAGTTTCAGCAGCGCCCGTAAACCCGCTCCAAAGCCGCAGATCAGCCCGCCGCGCATTCGAAGCAAATCATATACGGCGGCGCTGATAGAGGAATTCCGAAACAGGGATACTATGAAATTCGCGGACACGCCGCCGCCGGGCAGCACAATGGCCTGAGCCGATTTAACGGCCCGCTCCAGGGCGCGGATGCTCTCCGCTATGTCGCTTTCATCACGGTTGCGTATCACGATAAATTCAGTTTTTCCCCCGGCTTTCGTGATGGCCCTTTCAGTTTCGTACTCCGAGTTCGTCCCCGGGAACAACGGAATCACAAATTTAGGCGACGCTGTCTTAGTGGCGGGCGCCGATATGCTCTCCATGTTCTTTTTTTTGAAAAAAATCGCCATTTCGCCGAATGAGGGCCGAAGGCAGGGATATACAGCCTCCAAAGTCTGTTCCCATTGGTTTTGCAGCTCCTGCATACATACGGTTTGACCGTTTGCCAATGTCAGGACGTATTCCTTTGTTGTCGTCCCGAGCAGGCAGTCCTCGAAACCGGGCAGGCAATCCGCCGCTTCCAGGATGAACCCGCCGAAAACCGGCTCCGCCGTCAGCGGCTTTACGGCGGCAAAACCAACGCGGTTGCCGAATCCCATCTTGATTACCGCCTCCGCCGCGCCTCCCGCGTCCACTGCCCATGCGGACTTTATTTTTCCGCCGGCGATAAAGCCCTCGACTTTATCAAAAAGATCACGCAGCGCCGGAAAATCCGGGTTGCCGAAGGCGTCAAAACCAGGACGCAGAAAATACACGTTGCCGCCGGGTTCCTTAAACTCCGCGGAAATGATGTTGCCGGCCTTCGCCACAGATACCGCGAAGGAAACCAACGCCGGCGGCACGTCAATGTCCTCGAAACTGCCGGACATGGAGTCTTTGCCGCCAACCGCGCCGCACGTCAGCCCCATTTGAGCGTCCAACGCGCCCAGCAGCGCGGCGGCAGGCTTGCCCCAGCGCGCGGGGTCTTCGCGTAAACGCTCAAAATATTCCTGAAAGGTGAGCCAGCATTTCCCCCGGCTTCCCCCCGCCGCTATGATTTTCGCGACAGATTGGATTACCGCGTACATTGCGCCGTGGTAGGGGCTTTGCGAGGAGATAAAGGGGTTGAATCCCCAGGCCATCAACGAGCAGGTGGATGTATTTTCCCCCAGTCCGACTGGCACGGGCAGCTTTGCCGCCATGACCTGAGACGGGGTGAGCTGATACGCGCCGCCGAAAGGCGCAAGCATGGTCGCCGCGCCCGCGCTGTAGTCAAAGCGTTCTGTAAGCCCCTTTTGCGAGCAGACGGATAAATCCCCCATAAACGCGATAAGGTCGTCTCCGTTTAACTCCGGGTATGTCCTATCTTCCAAAACGGGGGAGGAAATTGAAACGGACGCGCGCTTTGACGCGCCGCTGGAGCTAAGGAAGGAACGCGCCAGGCTTACGATGGCTTTACCCCTCCAGGTAAGCGTCATTCGCGGTTCCTCTGTTACGACGGCCACAACCACAGCGTCAAGGTTTTCGGCGGCGGCAAGCTCAACGAACCTGGCGGCGTCGCTTTCAGCCACAACGATGGCCATACGCTCCTGGCTTTCGCTGATGGCAAGTTCCGTTCCGTTAAGTCCGTCGTATTTCACCGGCACTTTGTCCAAATCAACGCTAATTCCGTCCGCAAGCTCGCCTATGGCAACGCTTACCCCACCCGCGCCAAAATCGTTGCAACGCTTAATCAGCCTCGTTGCCTCCGGGTTACGGAACAGGCGCATGATTTTGCGCTTTTCTACGGCGTCGCCCTTTTGAACTTCAGCGCCGCCGGTTTCCAATGAACTGACCGTGTGGGATTTTGACGAGCCTGCGGCTCCGCCGCAGCCGTCGCGCCCCGTTTTCCCCCCCAGCAAAATAACGACGTCGCCTGGAATGGGGCGTTTCCGCACCACGTTGACCGCGGGAGCCGCGCCGATTACAGCGCCCAGCTCCATTCTTTTGGCGACGTAACCGGGATGATAAATCTCATGCAAATGCCCGGCGGCAACCCCGGCTTGATTGCCGTAACTGCTGTAGCCCGCGGCGGCAGCGCGGCAGATTTTGCGCTGCGGCAGCTTTCCGGGCAAGGCGGTTGTCGTTCGCGGGTCTCCCGCGCCGGTGATCCTCATTGCCTGATAGACATAACTCCGCCCGGACATGGGATCGCGGATCGCCCCGCCAAGGCAGGTTGCCGCGCCGCCGAAAGGTTCAATCTCCGTGGGGTGGTTATGGGTTTCGTTCTTGAACATGAGCAGCCAATCTTGCGGCTTGCCGTCTATGTCCGCTTCAATCTTTACGGAACAGGCGTTGATCTCCTCCGATTCATCCAAATCGGTGAGAATCCCCCGCGCTTTCAATGCCTTTGCTCCAATAACGGCAATGTCCATCAGTGTGATTGGCTTGTCCTCGCGCCCAAGTTCGGCGCGCAGTGAAAGATACCTTTTATAGCTGTCTTTAATGGATTCATCCTCGATGTCAATGCGGCTGAGTTCCGTAAGAAATGTCGTGTGGCGGCAGTGGTCCGACCAGTAGGTGTCGATTACCCGTATTTCCGTTATTGTGGGGTCGCGGCGCTCCTCGTCTCTGAAATAGGTCTGACAAAACGTCAAATCGCCTAAATCCATAGCAAGGCTTAGTTCGGATAGTTTTGCTTTGAGTCCCTGTTCATCGAGCAATATAAAACCATCTATGACAGAGGTTTCCTCCGGGGGTGCGTAGACAACCGCCAGCGTATCCGGTACGTCAAGGCTGGTTTCCCGGCTCTCAACCGGGTTTATAAGCCAGGCTTTTATGGCGTTGAAATCCTTATCGGAAATATAGCCCCTAAATATGTAAATCTTGGCGCAACGAGTCAGCGGGCGCGGCTTGACCGAAGCCAGGGATACGCACTGAGCAAAGGAATGAGCCTCCTGGTCGAACTGTCCCGGTAAAAGCTCGACGGCAAAGGCGCGTCCGCCGCCGAAATCCGGAAGCGCGTCGTATACGTTGTCTACATCGGGATCGGAATAGACGGCGTTTTTCATATAGTTGAAGGTATCCGCGCCAACCCCTTCCGCTAAATAGCGGTTTATCACCCGAAGCCCCGTAACGCCGTTTATATCCGGCATCGAGCGCAAATCCGCAAGCACGTCAGCGGCTTCATCCGCATAGGCGGCTTTTCTCTCTACATAAAATGACAGTACAGACATATTGACCCTCCCCATTTGTAATTTTAACTAGACTCATACCAAATCAGCGGCCGCAACGATATCTTTCGCGGCCGCGAATAAACTTGCGGCGCGCCTGACGGAGGCGGGCAAAGGCAGCTCGGTTTCGCCGTCTCCCACGAGGTACCCTCTGCATCCGCTGTGCCG
>Ga0099364_10013592_pt1 | contig 10909 bp, 10 predicted proteins | sample TergutTh196P3_FD_73070 | JGI IMG/M metagenome (GOLD analysis project Ga0099364, IMG submission 73070) | Microcerotermes parvus P3 segment gut microbial communities from Pointe-Noire, Republic of the Congo - Th196 P3 | ecosystem: Host-associated > Arthropoda: Insects > Digestive system > Gut ... | reverse complement strand
GAAGATCCCTGTTGTCGTCAAAACCGATCCAGACAACGCACAGAAGATTGGAAGTATAACCTGCAAACCAGCCGTCGCGCGAGGATCCGGTCTTTCCCGCCGCGGGCGCTCTGAAACCTCTTGTACGCACTCCCGCGCCGGTGCCGGAATTCATGACCTCTTCCAGCATATTGGTGGTCAAATACGCGATGCGCGGATCTAGCACGGTGCGGCGGTTCAACCTGGTTCGTTCAAGCAATTCGCCTTCGCTGCTGACTATGCGCATCAACATTTCCGGCTCGCTACGAATGCCGTAATTGGCAAAAACCGTATAGCCTTTGGCTACTTCCAGCGGAGTCATCTCATAAGAACCAAGCGCCATTGAAGGCGACGGGAGTATGGCCGACCGCAAGCTCATGCGCCTGGCGAAAGCGGCAACGCGTTCATAACCCAGTTCCTCGGCAAGCGCCACCGTCGCTACGTTAAGCGACCGCTTCAGCGCCTCGCGCAGCGTAACAGTTCCGTAAAAATTATCGCCATAGTTGTGTGGCGTATACTCTCTGCCGTTTTCGTAATAAAACGTGGTAGGCTCGTCGACAACCGTGGAGACAGGCGTATAAACGGCGCTTCCGGATTCCATGTCCAGCGCGGTTTCCAGCGCGGCCGCGAAAACGAAAGTCTTGAATACGGAGCCGGGCTGACGGTTCGCCAGGGCGCGGTTCAACTGGCTCTGCGCGTAATCGCGCCCGCCCACCAGCGCCTTGATCTCACCCGTCCGTGGATCCATCGCCACCAGCGCCGCCTGCGGACTGGGGACCGCTTCGCCTCGCGCGCTCCAGCGGGCGTAAGCTCGCTCGAGTAGTTCATCGACGCCTTTGAGTCCGAAATCGACGGCTTCTATCGCGGCGCGCTGCAAATCGGCGTCAAGCGTCGTGTAGATGCGATAATTCCGCTCAATAAGCTCTTCTTCGGAAAATTTTTCAAGCAGGTCGTCTTTGACCATATCGACGAAATGTCCGGAAGGTCCCGTCCCCCGACCGCTGGGCACGAGTTCAAGCGGCGCCTGCTGCGCGTCGGCATACTGTTTGTTTGAAATAAAGCCGTTTTCAAGCATCTGTCTAAGCACGCGGTTGCGGGCTTCTGCCGCACGTTCCTGTCCCTGTTCCGAGGAGGAGGTGTATCTGTTCGGGGCGCGTATGATTCCGGACAGAAAAGCGTAGTGTTCCAGCGAAAGCTCGCGCAGGTCTTTGTCGAAATATGCCCTTGCCGCTTCTCCAAAACCATGTACGGCGAAACTGCCCCGATTCCCAAGATAAACTTCGTTTGCGTAAAATTCAAAGATCTCTTCCTTTGTGAAGCGACTTTCGAGAACCATCGCCATGCCGGTTTCTTTAATTTTACGCCGCCACTCGCGTCTTGTGGAAAAGAAAAAACTGCGGGCTACCTGCATTGTTATCGTGCTGGCGCCCTGCGTCATTGTATCGATCCGTATATTGCGCCATGCGGCGCCAACCACCCTGATAATGTCAAATCCCGGATGTTCGAAGAATCTTTTATCCTCCGCGCTGAGAACCGCCTGCCGAAAAAGTTCCGGAAATTCCGAATAACGCATCGGACGGCGCTTTTCCCTGGAGGCGCCGAAAAGGCTGGTTATCAGTTCCGGTTCAATCTCCGCCGTAAGTAGATGCCCGCCGGTTTCGAGCGACGTAAGCCGGCTGATGCGACCGGATTTAAATTCAATGGAGACGCCGTTTTTACCGCCGAAATATGAAGTAGCCGCAGGTTGAATCTGTATTGTATCCCCCGTGCGCGTGATTTTCCCGGATGCCGCCGCTTCATTGAAGGATGAATAACCGGACATTTCCAGGTAGGAAACCAGACGGTCGGGATCAAGTTCCAGACCGACCGAAACACGTTTTGGCGAGGTGAAAATCAGGGATTCGGCATGAACGCGCTTGCCTGAAAGCCGGTCGTCGATCATTTCGGAGTATAGACGGTAATAAAAACCCGCTATCCCCGCAGTCACGAAAGTGACGACGAGCATCAGCACGAAAAGCAGTTTGAAAAATGGAAATCTTCTTTTTCTGCCGCCACGTTTTGCTGGTTTTGATCGTTCCGGCTTTTTACTCACGACATCCTCTGACTAATTACCTATAACTTCATTTGGGAAGTTACCCCAAAGGTGGTTCACGGCAAAGGGCGCGATTTTTCGCGCCCCTACAAATTACGCCGTCCTTTCATCCTGCAATTTCAGGAATATCAAAACCGCCGCTCCGACAAGCCCTCCGATGCTTATCAATGTGGTGACGGCGATAAGTGAGAAATTCCAGTCAAAAAGTAAACCCACGATAATCGGTGAGAGGATTGCTCCGCCCCGTCCTATGCCTATGACGAAGCCTGTGCCCGAAGCGCGAACATGCGTAGGGAAAACCTTGGCAAACAGCGCGAACATTCCAATTATGGCCGTATTTCCAAAGAATCCGCAAAAGAACGCAACCACGCCCATATAGAAAAGTTCCGGCGGAATACTGCTTACAAGCGCCGTGATTGTCGTCTTAATGACCGTGCCGCCGATCATTTCCACCGTACCGAACAGCGCTACGAACAATCCTCCAAGCGCCGTAACCACCACCGTAAGTTTTTTTGGATCGAAGCGCAGCGTCAGGAAACTAAAGATCGTTCCACCCACGACTCCGCCGATATTGGCGCAGACAAGCACATTAGCCGCGGAGGAAGCGCTGAAGCCCAGACCGAGATCGGTTACAACCTTAGGTACCCATTTGAGAATGAAATAATAGGTTGTAATGTGAAGAAAATACGCGGCGGTGACAACCGTTGTTATCCTGGCCATTCCGGGAGAGAAAAGATCCTTCATCGATTTTTTCCGTACTTCGGACGTAATTTCCGGCAGAGCGTCTACGGGTTCATGCCCCATGCGGCGCAACACGGCGTTTGTTCTTTTCAGGGCGTCTTTCGGCTGCTTGCGTACCAGCCAGTGAACGGACTCGGGAACAAGGAAAAATACCACGGGAATAATAAGGGCGGTTACGGCGGCGCCGAAATAAAATACGGCGCGCCATGAGTAAACGGCGAGAAGCTGCGAAGCAATAAGCCCACCGATTATTCCGCCGAGCGGATAACCTATAGCCATGAGGGAAACGCACATATAGCGCCGTTTGCGATTCGCGAACTCGGCGGACAGCGCGGTTATGGCAGTCAGTAATCCTCCGAGGCCGATTCCGGTGAATATCCTGAATATCGACAACTGGACTACGCCGCTTGCGAGCGGAGTTATCAGCATCCCGAAAGCCATTACCGCCAGGCAGCCCAGCGCGGTGTAACGGCGGCCGATCTTATCGGCGACTCCTCCAAGCGCAATGGAGCCGATTGCCATCCCGAAGAGTTCCATGGAAAGAACAATGCCGAGAGCGGCTCTTTCTATATTCCATTCCGCCGCGATTCCGGGAGAGGCGAAACTAATGGACAGTACGTCGAAACCGTCCAACCCGTTAAGTACGCAGGTAATTCCGACAACTAAAATCTGAAGAAAGCCCATCGGAGCATTGTCGAGTATTTCACGCGGGTCTTTAGCCATAAGAGTGTCTCCTCCTGGTACCTATATAGACGTCAAGCATTCTACTATAACAGTTCAGAGTCAAGACGGAATTTCATTCCGGTACGCCCGTTGTTTTACTGACTGTTGATTTTGCGGCGGAATCTCGTAAACTTAATAATGCTTTCCAGATGAATTTGAACGAAAAGAGGTGAGCCGTCATGCAAATAGACATTGTCGCGCAATCATTGCTGAATCAATACGTAGCGCCTGCGGCGCAGTCGCAGGCAATTACGCCGACAACGGCGGGTCCGCGAGGAGCGTCGCAGGGCGGCGGCAGCCTGTTTGGTCCGGCCGTCGTACTGGAAATCTCGCCGGAAGGCCGCGCGGCGTATGAAGCCGACATCGCGAACGACGACAAAGCGTCCGGCGTTGCCGGGATTGAAGAGCTGAAGGAATGCCAGACGTGCGAAAACCGCAGATATGTCGATGTCTCGGACGACCCGTCGGTTAGTTTCCAGACGCCGACCAAAATCGATCCGAATGCCGCCATGGCCGCCGTCGCCGCGCATGAGAGAGAGCATGTGCAAAGCGAGCAGGCGAAGGCCAGCCGTGAAGGGCGCAAGGTTGTGAGCCAGTCCGTTTCCATCCACACTTCCATATGTCCGGAATGCGGCAGAACTTACGTCTCCGGCGGTCAGACCAGAACCGTAACGGCTCCTGACGATAAACCGGATAACGATAATAATAACGATAATAATGGTAAGCAGGATGTGCAGGTCGGGGAGCCGGGCGGGAGAATTGATTTGTTCGCATGATTAAATTTTAGACATGGGAATACATACTATCAGGCGCGTTCTTCTGACCGGCGGCGGCACCGCGGGGCACGTCAATCCGGCGCTGGCGATCGGTTCGGCGCTGAAATCCGATGAAACGGAGTTTCTGTACGTAGGGGTACGCGGCCGGGTAGAGGAAGAAATCGTTCCGCGCGAAGGCATTCCAATCGAATTCGTCCGCGCCAGGGCTTATCCCGGCGGCCGCACGCTCGAAATGGCGGGTTTTCTCGTAAATCTGGCCGTCGGCGTCTGCAAGGCCGTTTTTATTCTTAAACGCTTCCGGCCTGACGTCATCGTCGGCACGGGCAGTTACGCCGCGGCGCCCGTCCTTATCGCGGCGGCGATTCTGAAAAAAATCTCGCTGTTAAAATCCCGCGTTTTTCTGCACGAACAAAACGCAGTCCCAGGCAAACTCAACAAGGTTATGGCGCGCTTTGCCGACAGTATCCTGGTGACATTTCCCGAAACCCTTAATCATTTTCAGGATAAGGGCGAACTTGTCGGCTATCCGCTACGTCGGCGGATAGCGGCAATCTCCCGAGAGGAAGCCCTGCAAAAGATTGATTTCACGATCCCGGATGGTCGCAGGGTCGTTTTTGCGTTCGGCGGATCGCAGGGATCTCGCGTTATGAACCGCGCCCTGGCGGACGCGCTGAAATACCTGATTCCGTATCGCGACAAGATCTACATTATTCACGGCGTCGGTCTTTATAAAAATCCGGAATATGACGCCGTGGCGGATACCGGCGAACGCCTGCGGCAGTACGACGCAACGCAGATGGCGGATATGGAAAATTTCTATACATGGCGGCCGTACTTTCATGACATACAAAACCTGTACTCCGTGAGCAACCTGGTTATCGTCCGCGGCGGCGCGGGAAGCCTGAATGAAATATCCGCGATGAGCCTGCCGGCGCTGATCATTCCAAAGTCAAATCTGCCCGGCAATCATCAGGTCATGAACGCGCGAGCCATGGAGCGTACCGGCTGCGCGGAAATCCTTTACGAGCAGGTGTCGCGAACGGACGGCCGTTTTACGGAATATATCGACGGAAAGGTTCTGGCCGACAAAATCGTTTCGCTGGCGCTCGATGACGCGCGCCTTCAACAGATGCGGCTAAAGAGCCGGTCGTTTCTCAATCAGGACGCCATCTCGCGAATTTCCGCCGTCGTCATGGCTGAAACGCCGCGCGGCGCCCGTCAAAAAACAGGCGCCGCTTCCGCGCCGGCCGTTTCAGAAGACAAGTCGCTTGCCGGCAACAACAAGCTGCTAAACCGGCTTGAAAATGAATACAAAAAGGATCCCGGTCACTACAAAATAAACAATGTCATTGCGCGCGCGGAAGATGTCGAATATTTGAAAAGCCGCGCCGATGCGTTGCTGATCTCGCCCGAATGGCAGAAGCGCAACCTGGGCGTGAAACTCCTCGGGCTGTTGGGCGCGCGTGAACGGATACCCGTTTTGCTCGCCATGTTCAAGGAACGCAAGCGCGTCTCCCTGTTGAAGCGGCTTTTCGGCGGCGATTTCGAGCAGGTCGGCTTTATCCGGCGGAATATTGTCACCGCGCTTATCCGGCTGGATACGCTGACGCCTGAAGTCGAGAGCGCTCTGCTGGGCGGTTTCAGCGATCCTTATTATGAGGTTCGCGCGGAGTGCGCAAATGCCGTGGCGCATTTCAACGAACGGATTACGGCAAGAGAATCTTTCATAGCAAAGTTGATGAACATCCTGGAAGAATCCAATCTTGATGTCAGCACCGCCGCGGCGGAAACGCTGGGCAAACTGGGCGAAGAACACGACGCTCTGCCGGCGCTTCTGAACCTGCACAATACGAAATACTGGCGACTGCGGGCGGCGGCGCTCAGGGGAATTTTTTATCTTGTGGAGCGCGGGCGCGTTGCCGACCTGAAAACGGTGAAGTCGCAGGCGCCGCAATTTATTCTGACGTCAACCGATTTTAAACCGCATTTCGAAGTCAAGCACGCTTACCACGAACTAATGAAAACCCTTTCCGGGAAAAAGGAGGCGAACCTCCCGCGATGATCTATTTTCTTGGAAGATACCTGTATTCAAATTTCGAGACTTTTTCTTTTCTGCGGCTGGCCGATTACATTTCCGCGCGCGCGATCGGCGCCGCGTTGACCGCGATTATTCTGACGCTGTACCTGACCCCGATCATCATCCGTTACCTGCACGGCAAAGGGATGGTTGATCAGCAACGCAGCACGGGCGTGGTTTCCGCGTTCGATAAGGCCGGAACCCCGTCGATGGGCGGCGCGATCGTCGTCGGGTGCGTTCTGGTTTCCTGTCTTCTCTGGTGCAACCTGACGAACCTGTTTCTTGTCGTCGTGCTTTCAGGAATGGCCTGGTTCGGCATGATCGGATTTATCGACGATCTGGCCAAAGCGCGCGCGAGATCGGGTGACCGGGGCATGTCAGAATCGATGAAGCTTCTGTTACAGGCCCTTTTCGCGGCGGCGCTGACGGCGTTGATGGTCAGTACATTGTCGCCGCTGCCCGATGTACAGGCCGGCGCTTTTTACATTCCTTTTGTGAAATCCCCGATATTTCAGTCTCTATGGATATATGCGCCCATAATTTTCTTTTTCATTATCGTCGTCGGCAACTCCGTCAACATCGCGGACGGGATGGACGGACTGGCTATCGTCCCATCGGTATTCGTGATCGGCGTGCTGGGTCTTTTCGGATACTTTCTGGGCAACGCAATTTACGCGAACTATCTTAATTATCCTTTTCTTCCCGGCGCGGGCGAACTCGCCGTCTTCGCCGCGGCTTTCGCGGGCGCGGGCGTCGGCTTTTTATGGTTCAACGCCTACCCGGCGCAGATTTTCATGGGAGACACCGGATCGATGGCCATCGGCGGCGCCGCCGCCGCCATGTGCGTCGTACTGCAACAGGAAGCTCTTTTCCTGATACTGGGCGGCATGTTCCTTGCCGAGGCGGCGACTTCTCAGATTCAGGACAAGATCGGCATACGATGGATCGGGCGGCGCATCTTTTTACGCGCTCCCATGCATCACCGGATGCAGCATAAAGGTCTGGCGGAAACAAAGGTCGTCATCCGGCTCTGGATCGTTTCGGGCATTCTCGCGATGGCGGCTCTTGCCACGCTGAAGCTGCGATAGACTTCAGACGGCGTGCGAAGAGGCTTGTTTTTGCCGTATGGTTAGTATAAATCCGAGATTGTCCAAAACTTTTGCTACGGTTAAAAAATATGGATTTCCATCCGGGGAAAATGATTTATACAAACCGGAGCGGTCTATATTAAGCTCTTTGGCAATCTGTGCCATGCCCTTGGAACGGGCAATATATCCTATGGTTTCAAGCAGAAATTCAGGGTCGTTTTCTTCCAGAGCTCCTTCCAAAAAAGCCAGAACGTCTTCTCTGGTTTCGATGTATTCGGCTGGATCATATATACTGGTTTTCATTGTTTTTCTCCACTTCACGGGCCATTTTTTTAGCATTGTCTATATCCGCTTGCTGATTGGATTTGTGACCGCCACAGAGCAGGATGATGATTTCCTGCCCTGTATCTTTGTAATACAGCCGGTAACCAGGACCGTAATCAATACGTATTTCAGAACAACCTTCTCCAATGGGCTTAACATCTCCGGGATTGCCGGCGGCAAGCCTGGAAATTCGCCTATGGATACGGAACCTGGCGCGGCTGTCCCGCAGATTTTTAAGCCATTGGTCAAATACAGGTGTTTTCCGTATCTCCATATGCTAACTGTAGACCACAAGCAACAAGCAATCAAGGAAACCTAGATGTCGGGGAAAGGTGGATCCGGAAAAAACGCAGCGCTTGTCGGCGCGGGCATCTTTTTAAGCCGCGTTCTGGGCATAGTCCGCGAGCGCGTTTTCGCGCATTATTTAGGCAGTTCAGACGCCGCTGACGTTTTTAAGGCCGCGCTTAAAATTCCCAATCTGCTGCAAAACCTGTTCGGCGAAGGGGCGCTTTCCGCGTCGTTCATCCCGGTCTACGCCGGACTCCTGGGCGCTAAAAACCCCGGCATAAAGAATAAAGACGAAGCCGACAGAACCGCGCGCGCCGTCGGTTCCATCCTGGCCGTGGTCATGGCTCTTCTCGTTCTGGCGGGCATTCTGGCGACGCCGCTGCTTATCAGCCTAATAGCTCCCGGATTTACCGGTGAAAAGCGCGATGCGACGATAGGCTTGGTGCGCATACTTTTTCCGGGCGTCGGCATTCTCGTACTTTCCGCCTGGTGCCTGGGCGTTCTGAACAGCCACCGCAAATTCTTTATCCCATACGCGGCGCCCGTTCTGTGGAACCTGGCAATCATCGGTGCGCTCGCGGGATTCGGCGGACGCATGCAATCCTACCCCCTGGCGGAAATCGCGGCCTGGGGCGCCGTAGCGGGAAGTATGCTGCAATTCGGCGTACAACTGCCTTTTGTTTTACGCCTTATCGGACGGTTTCGCTTTGAGTTGAACATATCCTCGAAACATATACGCGCGGTAATAAAGAATTTTATACCGGGCGTCGCCACGCGGGGCGTCAACCAGATAAGCGGGTATATCGACACCATATTGGCCAGTTTTCTGCCTGCGGGAGCCGTCGCGGCGATGTCATACGCGCAGACGATATACCTTCTTCCGGTCAGTCTTTTCGGCATGTCGATAGCAAACGCCGAGCTTCCCGAAATGGCAAGCCATACCGGGACGCTCGAAACCGTTGCCGGACCTTTGCGCGAGCGGCTTGACAAGGCAATGCGCCGCGTCGCCTTTTTCATAATTCCTTCCGCCGTCGCGTTTCTGGCGCTTGGAGACAGCATCGTCAATCTCCTGTTTCAGACCGGAAAGTTTACTCGCGCCGACGGGTTGTACGTCTGGATGGCGCTTGCGGGCGCCACAATCGGTATGCTTGCCGCCACGCTTGGAAGGCTTTACATGTCCGCGTTCTGGGCTTTGCGCGATACGCGCACGCCGTTTCGTTTTGCCGCGCTGCGCGTCGCTTTGACCGCTGGGATGGGCTGGCTGCTTGCGTTTCCCGTTACCGCGTGGCTTGGACTTCCGGCGCGAGCGGGATTGATCGGGCTGACCGTTTCATCGGGAATCGCCGCCTGGGTTGAATTTTCACTTCTGCGCTCCGCTCTGAACCGCAGAATAGGCCGTACCGGGCTTTCCGCCGCAGTTCTTGTCAGATTGTCGGGCGCGGCTCTTTGTGCAGCCGCAGCGGCTTTCGCGCTGAAGCAATGGGTACAGGACATGCCGCCGCTTGTCTCCGGCGTCGGTGTGCTTGCTCTTTTCGGCGCGGTTTATTTCGCCGCCGCCCTGGCGCTCAGGATGCCCGAAGCCGCGCAGATCATCGGCGCCATCCGCTCGCGTGTCAGGCGTTAGTGCTTCTGGAAGGCGTTTTTTAATACGGGCGACGCGCCTGAATACATAAAAAAAGCGGCGCGTGTTATCGAAAAAGCCAACATGACAAAGGAGGAACGCGACATGTTTGGCCAATTGCAAAAAGCGAAAGCAAGAGTCTCATTTTACTGAATTTTGGAATATCCGGCCAAACTGAAGGTATTGACCACGCCATCCGGAAAACGCGCTACGATCTCTAACTGACCGCCCATCGCTTCTACTTGACTACGTAACGCTTCTAAGTCCAACGATGTTTTTTCAGCCAGCATCGTTTGCGTCATGGCCTCAATATCGGCGCGGTCTTCCGGCGACATCTTCGCAACAAGTTCCGAAAATTTTTTAGCCATCAATTATTCCCTCCGATGCCATTTATATCCGCCTATTTGTTTGCTATAGGGCAAAATTCAATTTTGAGCTTCATATCCATCGCCGCCGCCAACCGCTGAAGAGTCTTCAATGACGGATTTCCGTTGCCATTCTCCAGCTTGCTTATATCTCCCTGTGCCATGCCGGTAAGCGCTGCAAGCTGCTCCTGCGTAAGACCGGAGTTTTTCCGTGCGTCTATCATGGCCTGGATGATGACAAACTCCGGCTCAAGCGCTTCGTATTCAGCCCGGAACTCCGGCTCTTCCATTCTTTTCCTGAGCGCGTCCTCAAATGTTTTCATCGTTGTTCGCCTCCTTTTCCAGATATTCTTTCCGGTAAGCCTTTGCCCTGTCAATCTCGGATATCGGCGTTTTTTGCGCCTTTTTGATGAATCCGTTAGTGATTACTATCCGACGTCCAACCATAAAAAAGTACAAAACACGTGATATATCGGAGCCTGCCTGCGCTCTCAATTCGAAAATGCCGTCCTCCAAATGTTTTGAATATGGTTCTCGTAAATCCGGCCCATTCTCGGAAATCATCGCAATCAGGCGGTAAATCTTCGCCGACATTTTAATGTCAAATGAATTAATAAAATCTTCAACCGGAGCATTTCCGTACGGACACCTGAATAATTAACTAACCCGGATATTTCATACCGTTTCGTATCGAAGGTGCGCAAGCGGGCGTAGATACAAGGCGCGCGCAGTGCGGGCAACGCAGACATATTTGACAATATGTCGAGGCGCCCAAACAAGCGCAACGCAGTAGATA
>Ga0099364_10013591_pt1 | contig 10910 bp, 8 predicted proteins | sample TergutTh196P3_FD_73070 | JGI IMG/M metagenome (GOLD analysis project Ga0099364, IMG submission 73070) | Microcerotermes parvus P3 segment gut microbial communities from Pointe-Noire, Republic of the Congo - Th196 P3 | ecosystem: Host-associated > Arthropoda: Insects > Digestive system > Gut ... | reverse complement strand
GCAGAAAATCACAGCCGATCTTTCCCGCTGGAGCGGCAAAAGCATTCAATTACTGCTTATCACCGACGTCGGCCCGAACGACAATTCCAGTGCCGACTGGGGTTGCTGGGCCGACTTGCGATTGTCCGGCGTGAGAGAAGAATTGAGAACGGTGCTGGGTGAAACGAAACGGGAATGAGTCTTTTTTTCTTTTTTCGAGTGCAACTTTTATTTTGGAACTGTAATAAAATAACATATTGACACAGTACCGTGCATTCTTTGTCCCGATAGCGATGTGTTTCTTGTCTGTGAACTTTGTGTATTTCTTTGCGATCGTTTGTGTTAAAATATTTCAACACAAAGGACACAAAGCTTTCCACAAAGATCACAAAAATTAATGCCAGCCAAATGGCGTTCGAAAATATATGAAACACTTTTTCAAGGGTAAATTATCCGCCAACCTGTAGAACAACACATGTTACACGTCATCATCATGGCCGGGGGGCAGGGAACGCGGCTTTGGCCGGAGAGTCACAAGGGCCGTCCCAAGCAGTTCCTGCCGTTGAAAAACGGACGGCCGCTCGTGCTTGACGCCGCCGAATCGCTTGGCGATCTCGTGCCGCACGGGCAAACATTCGTTGTTACGGGGCAATCCATGGTTCCGTTGTTGCGCGAGGCTGTCCCCTGGTTGCCGGAGCGAAATATCATCGCCGAACCTGTTGGCCGTAACACCGCTCCGTGCATAGGGCTTGTAGCGATTCATCTGTTGCGGGACGATCCGGACGCCGTGATGATCGTACTTCCCGCTGACCATTGGATTGAGCCACGTTCTGTTTTCTGCGATACGATACGTTTTGCCGTCGATCTGGTTGAGGAATCGCCGGAACGCCTTGTGACGCTTGCGGTTCAGCCAACGTTTGCGTCAACGTCCTACGGCCACATTGAGCGGTCGGAGAGAATCAATAGCCCTGAGTGTCAAAAATGGTCACATTTTGCGTCGGCTTACGAAGTGTCGCGGTTTCACGAAAAGCCGGATCAGCAAACCGCCGGGCAATTTCTGCAATCCGGTCGTTTTGGCTGGAATGCCGGGATTTTCGTTTGGAAAGCCAAACGTATTTATGAATTAATCGCCGAATTTCAGTCGGACATGGGTTGCGGACTGAAAAAAATCGCAACCGCTTTTGGAACGAATGATTATGACGCCGTTCTTGCGCGGGAATTTCAGCAAATGCAAAGCCTTTCGATTGATTATGCCGTGCTGGAAAAAGCCGAATCGCTCGTGTGCATCGACGTGCCGTTTCGCTGGGATGACGTGGGAACCTGGCAGGCACTCGACCGCATTCACCAAGGACAACACGATTCCGATGGCAATCTGACGACCAACGCCCGTGTGATTGCCGTCAATTCGCACAATAATATTGTCCGCAACACCGGCCCGCACAAGGACATTGTGTTGGCTGGCGTTGACAATTTGATTATCATTCAGTCAGAACACGGGACGTTGATCGCCGACAAGTCCGACGAGGAAGCCATTCGTCAGGCGATTGGGGAATTGTTGGAAAAAAATTGATTGTGTTGGCTTGTTCAAAAATCACTGAATTGACTATATAGCAACGGTCAAAAACAAATTCCCATCACTTATTTTTCGCAGAGGGCGCAAAGATCGCAGAGAAATCCCTCTGCGTCCTCTGCGAGAGACAAAAAGTTGAGTATATTAATTTTTGACAGTGACGACTCTGCACTTCTTCGTGGTGAAAAAGAAGGGGCAGTCACGGCGTGACCACCCTGACTTCCGCAATTATTTCCAACGTTTGGCGACTTCCGCCTTCATAAACGCGAGGGCATCGGTTGCCAGTTGCTGTTCACTTTCGTACATACGACGCCAGATTTTTGTGGCCGCCGCCAGTTTGGGCAATGCCAGGCCGAACGCCTCGACCACAAGAAAACCGTTGTAGCCGATTTCATGGAGCGTATCGAAATTCTGGTTCCAGCGGACGTTGCCTTTGCCCGGCGTGCTGCGGTCATTCTCCGAAATATGCACATGAAAGAGAACGTCTTTGAGCGTGCGAATCGCGTTGGGGATGTTTTTCTCTTCGATGTGTGAATGGAACGTGTCGTACATCATGCCGCAGTAGGGGTGATTGACCGCTTTGACGAATTTCGCGCCGTCTTCCGCGCAATTGACGAAATACGCCTCGAAGCGGTTGAGTGCCTCCATGGCGATTTTGACGTTGACTTTTTGCGCATGTTCGGCGACTTCCTGCATCCCCTCGACAGCCCATTTGAACTCGTCGTCCGTCGGTGGAGCACCGGAGAAGACACCCAGCGACGAGGCCGAGTTACCCGCCATGACGGTACAGCCCGCCGCTGCGCAACAATCGAGAATCGCCTTGTTCGTGTCGATGCCCTGCCGGCGCACTTTCGCGTCCTGGCTGATCATATTGTCGTCCGGGCCGTAAGCGCAGGTACCGCTGCGAAGCAGGCCGAGTTCATCCAGCTTTTTGCCCCACTTGGCGCAATTGGCCACGTCCTTGTCGAACATGGGAAGCTCAACCACACCGAAACCGATGTCTTTGGCCATATCCAGCAGATAATACTTGTCCTCGGACAAGGTGTCCGTCCATAATAATAAGTTGATACCAAAGTTCATATTATTGACTCCAGTCAAAAAAGTGTTGTCGTTCACAATGTTGATTCCACATCAAGGCATTGTACAAAACCTTTGCGTGAAAAACAAGATGGTGTTAATTCTGTTCGTTGAAAAACACAAAAATCCCGTTTTTGTTGCCGGAGAGGATGTCAGGTTTTCCGTCACCATTCACATCGCCGACCGTGACCTGTGTGCCGACGCCGGATTGATCGTCAATCCAATGAGGCACAAAAACGGCCTGACCGTTCGCGTCTTTCGTGTTTTCAAACCAGTACAGCACAAAGGGGGCATTGGGTTCCGAATCGCCTTTTGATCCGTGGGCCCATTTGCGTTTGCCGGTCACGAAGTCCATGCGTCCGTCGCCGTTGAAGTCTGCGACATCGAACGCGTGCAATTGCGTGATACGCAGCGCGTCGGAATCCATATCGGGTTTCACCGGAAGAATCTCATGTTTTTCCCAGGTGATTTGCCCGTCCGCGCCGCGAATCTGACGATACCACAACAGGCCGTAATGGTGACAATGCCAGCTGGTGACCACATCACAGAGACCATCGCCGTCAATATCGAACACAAGCATTTGTGCTGCGGCGTCGGCAAAATCGAAGGGGTGGAATTTCCAGGGTTTCGCGGCGTTGATGTCATCCGGGGCTTCAAACCAGCCTTGGGAAACGATGACGTCGTTACGAAATCCGTTGCCGGTGATGTCCCCGTAGCCAATGCCGTGTCCGGTCCGTTTCAGGTTGTCCTGCGGCGAGGAAATGGGGTGAAATTTCCATTGCGAGTAAGGATTTTTGACATCGTAATAGGACCAACCGACCAGTCCGTCTTTGACATGCAGGAGAACCGGTTGGCTGTTTCCAGGAAGATCAACAAGAACCGGCGACTCGTTCCCCACCTGGGTAATGGCCAGCGTTTTTTTCCAGGGGCCGTCTTTGCCTTGCGGGTTTTCATACCAAAAGGCTTCCGCTCCGGGGAAACCGACGGCTAAAATATCCGTCCAGCCGTCGCCGTTGAAATCGCCCGGAAAAATAAAAAAGAACTGGGAATAGGCTTCCGGGTCAATCGCCTGGACGTCCGTGTACTCGTGATGCACTTGGAAGTCAGGGCCTTCATGCCAAAACGGTCCGGCAATGACATCCAAGTGACCGTCCTTGTTGATGTCTGCGAGATGAATGCCCTCGCAATAAAACTTGTCATCCAGGACAATTTTTTTGAATCCGGACGCGGATGTGCCTTGTTGCGCACCAGGATGATCCGCTGCGACACAGATTGTCGCCAGGATGATCAGGGTCAAACTCATTGTTCGTTCAAATTTTTTCATTGTTTTACCTCGCTGTTGAGTGAAATGGACCAGGCTTTTCATTCTTCGGAACTGCTGAACGCTTCCGCCAGTTTATCAGACGGCGGCTTCCTTTGCAAGTCTGATGATTCCTTGGCGAAAACGTGAAATGGGGGACATGACGTTGCATGGATTGGATAAGACCGTTACAATGGCGGGATATTTGGCAAATGCAGAATGATCTTGTGAACAACCGTTGATGTGGAAAAATGTTCTGCATTCCCTTCGCGGTGAGAAAAAAAACCGCGAACACTTCCACCATTCCACACCATTCAAAATGACGCCCGGCACACAGACACAGAATCAGATTCACCATGACCCGAACGGCTTGACGCTCATTGCCGAGGCGATGCCCTGGTGTGAGTCGGTCTCGTGTTCGATCCTCGTGCCTTGTGGCAGCAATGACGATCCACCGGAACGGTTGGGGCTGTCGAACCTGACCTGTGAAATGGCACTGCGCGGGGCCGGGCAATACGGCAGTCGCCCATTAATCGAAGCGTTTGAGAACCTCGGCGTTGACCGCAGCGAATCGCTGGGCAATATGCACACGACGTACTCCGTCGCGACGCTTTCGGAAAATCTGCCGCTGATTTTGCCCGTGATGGCCGATATTTTGCGGCGACCGCATTTTCCCGCCGGGCAACTCGACGCGGGCAAGCTGGTCATTGAGCAGGAAATCATTTCCGTCGAAGACGATCCGGCAGGCAAGGTGATGCAGGAACTGACCCGCATTCACCTGCCCGCGCCGTGGGGACTGCCCTGTCACGGTACGCTCGATTCGCTCGCCGCAATCACCATCGACGAAATCCGCAAACACCACGCACGGCGTTACCAGCCTGACGGCATGATTATCAGTGTCGCGGGTAAAATCCATTGGCCGCAACTTGTCGAACAATTCGGCGAACTGTTCGGCGACTGGCCGGTTCAGGAACGCCCCGCAGTCATCGAAACACCGGTCACGACGCGAACGTTGCATATTCCTTATGATTCCGCCCAGACACACATCGGCGTCGCGTTCGACGAAGTGCCCTTTCGCGACCCGGACTACCTGCCCGCCTGGGGAGCGGTCGGTATTCTGAGCGGTGGCATGAGCAGCCGGTTGTTTACCGAAGTGCGGGAAAAACGCGGATTGTGCTACTCGGTCGGCGCATCCTATTACTCGCTGCGCGATCGCGGCGGCGTGACCTGTTACTGCGGGACGAGTGCCGAACGCGCGCAGGAATCGCTCGACGTTTTACTGGCCGAACTGCGGCGTTTGCGGAAGGGTGTCACCGAAAAAGAGGTCGAACTGCTCAAAATCCGGGCGAAAAGTCAACTCGTCATGCAACAGGAATCGACCGGCTCGCGTGCATCGAGCATAGCGCGTGACTGGTATCATCTCGGACGGATTCGCCCCATGTCGGAAATCATGGAGAAAATCGACGCGCTCGACAAAACGGCCATCGACGCTTTTCTTGCCCGTTCGCCCGAACGACCGCTGACGCTCGTCACACTCGGACCGGAACCGTTTGTGCTGGATGACGTGTTAAAAATTGAGCAACTGCGATGAGTGTGGGCGTGGTCAAGTTTGGTTGTAGGTTTGCATAAGTTGCTCCAAGGGAGCAAAATATGGTAGTGTCCTGCGATTAATTTTGTGAATGGTTTCCGGGAACGCAGCGTGGCACAGTGACCGGATCAAGGTAGGTGGCCGATTCTCCGAGCGGTCATCCGTCTGGTCTCCGCGATCTGTTTCCAGATGCCATTCACAAAACCGGGCTTCGCCGGGAACTATTGCTTCGGTGCATCTTTGGTGATTTTGAAGGCGCGTTGTTGAACTGTCCACTTTGCCCAAATGGCCAGCACGGTCTCGTGAGTTATCTGTTCCTCTTTTAACATGTAGGTGCATTCCCTGGCATTGGCGTCAAACATGTGTCCGTCGTCAAAGCGGTTTTGCAGTTCCTGTACCCGGCGGGAATAAAGGCTTTCCCAGGAGACTCCGTTATGAGAAAGCCCCGCGTCCAATCCATAGGCGTGAATCACGGCTCCAAATGCACCGTGGGTATTGTATCGGCAGGGTCCCCAATCGTTGCCTTGTGGAAAATAAAATTCGGCAGTGCCGGGTTGATAGATTGTCCCGCCGGGAGCGGTGTAGGGCGGAGACGGATACTCCCACTCGACAAGCGCACGGTAAACCTTGTCGATGTTAAAGAACACGCCTTCCGGCGTCGGCTTGCCGGCAAGAGTCAAAATTGAAGCGTTCCACAGATTCAGTGTCGCACTGGTTGAATAGTCGGGATGGATGATATTGTGATTGACGACCGCATAGTTGTCTTCCGTATTGGAACCGTTGAGCCATTCCTTGAGCGGTCTGCCGTTGACAAGGGTATCACTGTCCACATCTTTGGGATGGGAATACGCGGAGATGACAAGCTCAACGGCTTTTTTGTACCATTGGTCGTAATTTTCATGATGGGGCATCATGGCACAACAGAGAAACAAAACGTTGGAATTCCAGGCGTTTTCCTCCGCTTTGGTATCGCCGGGAGACACAACGGTTCCGTCCTTTTTCCGAAGGTAAGGCACGGTGTAGTCCCTACGCCGGTTGGCTTCCCACTCGACCATTTTTCGGATCAATTCCTTGTCCAGATCGTTATACTGTTCCCACGTCAGCCAGCCGGCCTGACCCGCGACAGCCGCCCAAAAATCGTCCTGCCAGCCGCCGCCCCAACCACCTTCGGAGTTGACTTTGTGACTGTGGGCAACCGACCGCACGAGTTTGACGCAAATCTCCAGTGCCGCCTGTTCCGAAACGCCGGTATATTCGGCGTCGTACAGGCCAAGTTTGATGACTGTCGCGATGCCTTGTGCCTGCATGGCGGGACCGCGAACTTGAAATTCACGGTTTTGGGGACCGGGAACGTTAAACAAGTCCAGATAAGACTCGTCGGCGGACTGCGAACCGAATTGTTGGGCATACCAGCCGTTGAGGGCAAATTTGACAGTGTTCCTGAAAATCGTTTTCTGGAGTTCCGTATTGGTGTCGCTTGGAAAACCTGTGGTCAACCGGCTCCAGTCGATGGGAACAACGGCATTGTCCGCCGCGCTTGCAAAATGAAGGGTATTTGCCGCAAGCAAGAGAGTTGCGATGAGAAATGTTGATTTCATGTCTTTGTAACGATGGTTTATGATAATGAATGTCTGCTTGGATCTCACACAAAAATCAGCCGTTTGATTCATTAGAGCCGCGACGATCACGGAGCGGTTGTTGCGCTCGATGACTTTCGCGACTCTGATGGAAATGTTCACATTATGATAACGCGACTCCTTTACGCTTCCTCGACGACTTCCCATCCCAGAGCGTCGGCGAGAGCAAAGACCGGTTCCTTCAGGTCGCCGTAGTATGTGACCCGGTGCCAACTCCATTGGTCCCACTCCCGGTACAGCTTCTCAAAGTCTCCCACAGGAACGACGGCAATTTTCGTTCGGCAAGCGCGATCGTCCACGATGTTCGCCACCGATTTTCCCTGGTGGAACAGTATCTGCTTCCTGGCCGGGTGCATCTCCAGCGATGTCGTCATATAACCGACCGGAAGTGTCGAACGCAACGAAGCCCCCTGCCGATCTTCCGAATGTGTCATGATGGTGAACGGATTTGAGTGTCCGGACTGTCCGAACACTTTGTTCGACGCGACACAGTGAGCGTAAATGATCTGCTTCGTTGCGATATCCATCACCGGATCGGAGATGTAACCCGGTCGGCCCTTGGTCAATGCCGTCATCACAATCATCGTGATCGTCGAAATCGTATCGCATTCGCAGGCACCGACCAGCCCTTCGTTGAGCAGTTCGTGAAAACCGAGGCACGGGTAAGCGAAAATGTGCTTGCCGTAGAATCCGCCGAGGCAGTTGATTGTGATGGCGCAGGCGTCATGGTTTTTCAAACACTGTTTCATCGCCAGGTACATTCTCGCCGATTTTTCCAGCGTTTCACCGGGAACATCGATCACGTCTTCGGCGGTTTTTTGCCAACGCTGAACGATTTCCATCGCCTGATCCTTATCCGCTTTTTCCCATAGATCGTTCAACTCGGCAAACCTCAGCCGAACGATTTCAATGCCGAGTGACTCCCTGGTCTGGGGAATGATGTCGGCCCATCCCTTTTCGAACTCCAGCATCTTCTTCGTCTTGAGTTCTTTTCGCAACTCGTCGATGGAAAGCATGTCGAACTTGTCGTCGGCACATTCCATATCGACCTGGACCCCGGCGACAATGGCCTGCCGAATTTTCGTAACGGCATCGACGAACGCACCGTTGCCGTTCGTCCTGGCGAGAGGAAGGCATTTTGCGGCGGCAACGAGATGGGCGAGATTGCCGGAAGAAATATGGGCAAAATTATCCGCCTTGCTCCGAAGATGTCCAGCGGTGTATCGGAGAAATCCGCCGCTGCCGCCATAGAGAAAGTCTGCATAGAGAACCGGCTTTCCTGTGCCAACCAGCGGATGGATGGCCGGATTCCAGCAGTTCGTTTGAACGACGATGTAACCGTCGATGTCGCCTTTGGCCTCATCTTCGGCTTTGAGTTCCGCCGCCGGGGTTTCCGCCCGGGTCAGACTGGAGACTGGCGTTGGAATGAACTCGATTTCCGGACAGTCCGCAACCAAGGCGTTCATGGTTTTTTCCATGACGGGATTGGCGTCGAAATGAATGTGCGGCCAATCCGGCTGGGGCGTGACAGGAGCCGTGAGAGCGAATACGACACGGACTTTCATGCGGTCATTGGTCGAAGGTTCAGCCGCAAAACTCTTTGGAACGATGAGTCCCGGAAGAGCGGCTGCTCCAAGACAGCCGGCACAACCCGCCAAAAAAGTCCGCCGCGAATATTCACAGCCCCTGCAGGAAAGAAGTGTATTTTCAGACATGAGCATTCTCCTTTGAGTTCAATATTTTTGCGTAAACAATGGAAAGGGGTCACTTTTTTGTGGGATACTCCACTTCAAAATCAAATTTGGGGTAGTGCTGTACAATTCAGTGATGGTCACGCCGTGGCAACCCTGCTTTTCAGTTGCCAATAGGGTATCCGCATTTTCAGACTTGGTGTGGCAATCGTGTGGTACAACCAGGTTTACGGTTTCGATTGCGGATTTTGGGGGACTTTGATGTCAAAAGTATTATTCGGAGCGGGAATTTCGCAGGTGAGAGGCGTCGAACTGTAATCCGCAAACCTGGGGTCAATCAGTGAATACATGGATATCCCACCTCTTCCCGAAATTTCCTCTGTGGCACCCGAAATGTAAATTTTGTATGTGCCTTTTGGCAAACCATCATTCACGCCATACGATCCCATGACATATTTTCCATGGGAATCAATGTTACCACTGGCCATAAATGAATCCGTGGAAAAACAGACGGCTCCCACGGTCAAAGGGGTACCGTCTTCAAACGTGACGGTTCCGCCAAGCTGAATATTCCCTTTACTACATCCTAGGGCAAAGACCACGGAAAAAAACAAAGCAAAAATCAAAACTCTCTTCATGTTTATTATACCTTTCAATACTAAAACGTGGAATGGATTAATGCTTTGTTAAAATTAAAATTTGGGATGATCAGGGAGGTTTACCTTCCCTTTGCATTACGGCGGTCAATGCGTGACCGTCGTAATGCAAAACTCCTGTCCAAATTTCAATTTTGACAAAGCATGAGCCCCGTGCCAAAAGAACATCAGAGCCGCAATTTCACGATTCTGCGACCCTGAATATTCCGATCTGCGACATCATGGAATTGATACGGGATTTCCGTCGTTGACACATCCAAGCCGCGCAAGAATACTGTTAGTCGTGACACGGTTATCAAGGTTCGCTTGACTGGTATAAAGAGGACCGGTTGGTGTGGTAATGGAAATCGCTTGAACAGAGCCGTCCCCAAAAAGAAAATTCACCACGCTGGTATGATTACTTCCCCAATGGGGTGTCGATTGGCTTTCACTCCCGGGACTGGGGTTGCCCGAAAAAACTCCGTCATCGACACCGCGTGCAAAATAACCGTTAAATGACCCTGCCGTCGCAAATGTGGATATGCCACCTATGGCCAACTGGCTACAATCCGTATTCTCCCACCGCTTTGCGGCCTCAGGGGCTTCTGAGCACACACCGACAAATCTTGCCGGAATATATTTTTCTCCGATAACAAATTGGTTCGAGGTTCCGTCGGTCCAGTAGCCCATATTGTCACGGGGGGTCCAACTGCTTGCATCCGCTCCTCCCCATGTCGGATTTCGAATAGGACCACGTTGGTTCCAAATATTTGTGGGATCATAAGTTATTGTCCATTGTGGCCAAACAACGAGAGCTTGCCCCTGACCAAACGCATAGTCACCTTGGGGGCCATGCTGTCCACTTTGAGGGTCAGTGAGGACTGGACCATCCCCTAAAGCAGCGGCTTTGTTTCGACGAGAAGGACATCGGAATGGTTGCCATGACGAAGCAACAGAATTTCGCTCTTCCAGACTCAGAGGATTCCAAAAATCCTGATTGCTTGTCAGAGTCACGAAATTATTCGTTTTTGTCTTGAGCATATCATACATGGCTGTCTGCTCAATGTACGGCAAAATCAAGCCCCAAAACGTAACCCTTGGACTAAAAGGAGAAGCATTCCCCAGTCCACCCCCCACTGTCGCCGGCGGCAAACCTTTCATCGCATCGTGAAAGTTGTGGACGGCAAGCCCCATTTGTTTGAGATTGTTTGTGCACTGCATGCGCCGCGCCGCTTCGCGGGCCGCCTGAACGGCAGGCAAAAGAAGGGCGATCAAAATTCCGATGATCGCGATGACAACCAGAAGTTCAACGAGAGTAAAAGCACCTAAGCAGCCCCCCCCCCCCCCCCTTTCAACTATTCAATCTTTCTACTTTTTTTTTTTCTTCCCAACGTGTTTTTCAACCTTCTCAACGCCAGAAAATATTTTTTTTT
>Ga0099364_10013590_pt1 | contig 10910 bp, 13 predicted proteins | sample TergutTh196P3_FD_73070 | JGI IMG/M metagenome (GOLD analysis project Ga0099364, IMG submission 73070) | Microcerotermes parvus P3 segment gut microbial communities from Pointe-Noire, Republic of the Congo - Th196 P3 | ecosystem: Host-associated > Arthropoda: Insects > Digestive system > Gut ... | reverse complement strand
TTTCATGGAATTATTAGGACAGTCATCTTCTCGGTAATCAGCACTTTAATGGCTGAGGACGTGTATTTTTCCTGTCTGGAGGATCCGGGGTTTTCTCACAATACCAAGGCAAATCTTGCCGACGATCTCATCGCTTTATGGGATAGCGGTGTTGACCAGCGCGGTATACGCCACCTTTCGGCACTTTCTTCTCTTTGGCTGTCACGCGAAGCTGCTCCCCCGTGTTTTGGAACCATGGACGGCAACTCGGAAATTTTAAGGATAACGATGGATCTTGATGAGGATTGGCGGGAATTCCTTGTTGTTGAATCCTGTAACAACGAAACAAGATGGGCATTGGAAGAATTCCTTTTTGGTCTTTCGTGGGAAGAAATACAGAATGTCCGATCCCGGCTTAATCTCTGCGGCATTAGTGCAGTCAGTCATAATGATATTTGTTCCTATCTGGATTCTCCGCCCGCTTACTCGGTAGCGGATACAAGGGATTTAAGGGTGTATTATGACTTTTTCATTGAACGCAGAGAGGCATGTATCCATCGCAAAAAAACCGGCGCTCCGGGTCCTCTGCATACACTGGAAGAAATCTACCTGAAGTACCGGATAATTACCGAGCACTGAGACCCTCGCAACCCCCATTGGTTGCTGCACAATTCGTAAAAACAGCAATGTATGCCCATTATGTATACTTATGCGGGTCCTGTCAGCAGCCAAGCGCACCGCTCGCGGCGCGCTTGCTGCTGACACCCGCCTAATCATGCCTAAGGGCATACATTGCTGCCGTTATTCGGTGAGCCGTCAATGGGGGGTGCTTTATGATAGGGAAGAGCGCACCGTTCGCCTGCTCTGGCAGGCGCTTTGCGGCACGTTTGCCACTGACAAACTCCCCCACCATCACTTTAATAAACCCTATCCAAAACCCTTGGTAACCAGGCCGTTTGTCTGCCATAGGCAGGCACAGGGGGCAGGGTGGCGTGCCAAAACATTATGGACATCTCCGGCGGTGGAGACGAGCGAGCAAAATTTAAAATAGCATACAGTAAATGCTGCCTGGCTCCTAAAACATGAGGACAACACGAATTTACACAATCACTATAATTTTGAAGTACCGCGAAAGCCGGGCAGTGGCTCCTGAGCCGGGTTCCTCCATCTGTTTTGGCACGCCGCTCTGCCCCCTGTGTCTGTTAAAGGCAGACAAACGGTTTGTTACCAGGTATCCCGCATCTTCCGGTACTCTCCAAACAAATCATTGTATAGTGCGGTATTATTCTCATTGGGCAGCCAGGTATTATCGATGTGTACAAGGGCGGAAACTGCTTCGGTAAACGAGGCGTATTTACCCAGAGCGCAGGCACCAATGATGGCAAGGCCCAGAAGTTCAGCCTCTTTTTGCCGGAGGGCATGTACCGGTTTTCCGGTAATGTCCGCTTTAATCTGGTTCAATACACCGCTGCCGGAAGCGGCACCGGCAATACGTAATTCGTCAATAGCCGCGCCATTCTCTTCCATTGCGCTGATAACATCACGGATGGCAAAGCCAATGCCTTCCAGCACTGAACGGGCAAATTCAGGGCGGCCTGTGGAAAGGTGTACGCCCCGGAGTACACCCCGTGCCGACGGATTCCATACCGGGGCACGCTCGCCGGCAAGGTAGGGCAGGAACACTAACCCGCCTGCTCCGGCCTGCGCTGTTTGTGCAAGAGCGGTAAATGCATCATAAGCAGTGAGTCCCAAAAAATCACGGGCCCACTCAACAGTTTTTCCCGTGGTGGAAATGATTCCTGAAAGGTTCCAGAACGGCTTAACCGGATGACCATAACACATAAGCCGGCTGTCACTGAATTCGGTTTCTGTGCAGGCGTTTATTCCCTCTGAGGTACCGGCGCGGTCGCATACCTGCCCCGGTTGTACCACTCCTGCGCCGAGTATTGCCGTAAAAAAATCAGGGCCGCCTGCAATGACCGGAGTGCCCGGCTTCAATCCATAACAGGCGGCAATCTGCGGGGCAAGAACACCGAATGTTTCGCCGGGGCGGATAAACCGTGGAAATTTTTCTTTATCCAGACCGAAATGATCAAGGATTGTATCGTTCCAGAACCAGCGGTCAAATCCGTCTGAAGGAAAAACCATTCGAGCCTCGCCGGTTAACGCATAGGCAAGCAACTCAGAGCAGCCAAGAAAATGTTTTGTTTTATCGTACAGCTGCGGTTCATTGATTTTTATATCCAGCACCTTGGGCAGAAAAAAACTTGCATCGACAAAGCCGCCGACAACAACGGAAACCTGTTCCGCCGCGTCCGCTGCCCGCCGGTCCAGCCACAGCCGCGCCGAGGCTGCAGGCACATGCAATCTTTCAGCGCTCAGTTCCGGCGGATGAAACACCGGCGTCAGACTGGGGCCGTTCCCGCTGATAACCACTGCTTCAACCGTGGTCAGCGGAAAAGCTGCGTTAAGGCTTTGGCAGCATTCCGCAAACGCCCGCAGCCACAGGGCACTATCTGCTTCGTGGCGCAGTCCGTCGCTCAGGCTGATGGAAAGCGGAGCAGAGGTAAAGGCTCTGCGGTTACCGTCAAAATCCCAGAGAGCGGATTTGAAAACTGATGTTCCTATGTCAATGGTGAATAGCATTTTTTAAGTGTAACCGATGAACAGTATTGTGTCGATTAAAACAAGTAGAGATGTTCCATAGATTTGCATGTATAAAGTTGACATGTTGACAAATATAATGGATAATTCACACATGGAAGCTTTAACTGTTGCTGAAGTAAAGACTCATTTTTCTCAGGTGCTCGCCCGTGTAAAAAAAGGTGAAAATTTCCGGATATTATACGGCAAATCAAAAACACCGGTTGCACTGATAGTTCCCATTGAAAATATAAACAATCCTAGAAAGATTGGTATTTTAGACGGGAAGGCAATATTTAAAAAAATTGAAAACGGTAAAATTTCTGAGAAGGAATTTTTAGGGTTATGATTTATTTGTTGGATACCCATACATTTATTTGGTCCGTATTGCAATCAAATAAATTAAGCAAAAAAAGCAAGGAAATAATATTTGCCAAAAAAAATGAAATATGTGTGAGTACTGTATCATTTTGGGAAATTTCATTAAAAACAAGGCTGGGAAAATTCCATTTTAACAATATCATAATAAAAAATTTTCCTCAGCATGCCCGAGATATGGATTTTACCATAATTGATATGCAGGAAAATGAAGCCATAACATTCCATGAATTACCGTTAAAGGAAAATCATAAAGATCCTTTTGACAGGATGTTAATCTGGCAGACGATATGCAAGAACATGACAATGATCAGCAAAGATACAGATTTTGAGCAATATAAAACTGATGGCTTAAGGCTTATCTGGTAAAAGGATTGACCTTTTATTAAAACCGATACCCAATGCCAATTTTCAAAGCAGGGCTGCCGGTCAGGCCGGCAAGCCGGGGGTTGCTGATCCCCATCTGTTTTTCGACAACTTCCAATGCCCCCATTTCGTAGATTGTCGGCAGCCTGAAGCCAAAAAGCAGTTCGCCGCGCAGAAACAGGTTTTCGCCAAGAAAATAATCCATACCGGCACCGATATCAATCCATAATGAGTTCCAGGCATACAACGGATACGGTTCATTATTTGCATCCCTGTCTTCGATCAGGTGGCCTTTAGATCGGTTGTACACCAGATCGCCATCCGGTTTGCGTAACTGCTGCAAGGCAATGTGATATTCTATTCCCAATAAGGGAAACCAAATAAGCTTTTCATTAATGCGCAAAGGGTATTTGCCCAGCAATGAAAAACCGAGGCTGATTTCCTGCCCTATTCCATTGGCATCTGTCAACGTTGAATTAACAACAACCATGTTTTCGCTGTAAGAGTTTCTTCCCCCCTGAATAATTACCGAAAATTCTGCGTAGGTAAAATCTGCAAATACAAAACCGCCAAAATCAAATCTGTCCATGCTTTGCGCTGATGATAAATTCCCTCCTTCCAGAGTATAGCGGGAAAAAGAATAACCCAAAAACCCGCCGGCTCCCGCGCTGATGGAAAAATCATTGGCAAAGATATTAATTGTCAAAGCGAGTAAAATAAAAACAAAAGTTGTTTTCTTCATGTCATTCCTCAGACTCATTCGGTAGTTATGTGAGGGTCTTTTACGATGATGTCATTGTACAGAGCGTTTAATTTTGGTCCAAGATTTAGTTGGTTAAACAAAAAGGAACTGCGAAAATTTTGATTAAGCGGCCTTACATTCCAACTCATATTTTGTTTTGCCCTATTAAGATCATACCCGGCAATCACCCAAACTGCATTAACTCCATGTTCACTGGTGTTTTGAGGGCTTATCATTACGGAGAAAAAAAATGCTGTGCCGGACCAGGGGCCGGTACCCAGGTTAGGGTTATCATATCCCTCTATACCATAATCCGGCTCGCCATCTACCGGGTTGCGGTTTTGCAATGGTATTGTCACCGTATAATTACCGTCGTCCTGAAGTATTCCGTCTGATATTCGCGCCACTCCCTTAGCTTTTGGAGGGTCGGTTTCCTTGTCGGAGTCCGAAATATTTATATATATCTTATATGTTTGCGCAGGCTGGGCGTTTGAATTATGTACAGGTATTTCAGGGGGAATATCCTTGATGGTAATGTACCCTACGCCAAACCTGCTTTCGTCAATTTCGTCTTCAACAAGGCATCCTGCAATCTGTAAGAAAAAAAAAGCCATTGCAGTGACGCATAACGCGTGCAGCTTATTTCTTTTCACGGCGTTTACTCCTTTCGTATATAGCTGCCGCGCATAAGTATCTCGGACATCTCCACATAGTCGCCGCTGGTAAACTCAACAGATATCTCAGTGATATTACTGTCAGCATCTCTTGCATAGCTCGTTTCAATACCAACTTCAACGCCAACCATTTCAAATAATAGAGTGAGATCCGGATCATTTGCACTCATTTCTCCTGCAGTTCCGGTAATGGTATCGTTGAGCCAGGTATCGGATGTATTATAGATTTTTCCCTGCACTCTAAGACCTGGAACTATGAATATGTTTTTTAAATCTTCTAATGCATCCTGTTTAAACCGTCCGCAATCACACCCTTCACACACAATCTCGTCTGCATCATCACCCTCACAGCCATCCCCGCAATCACATGGCTCAAAATATGGTGCAAATAACTCTACCCTAAAGCTTAGATCTTCATAAATGATGAATTCCCTGCCGGTATTGGCAAAATCATCCACAAAGGTCATGCGATCCCTTGTATCAACTGGGTCAGTTTCAGGATCATCCGGACACCCGATAAAGATAACCAACACCAGCGAAAGAATAATGCCAAGCAAAGCCATTTTTTTCATTATAATCCTCCTGTTTATTTATGGTTTTGGAACAAGTATTTTGGAAGTTGCATTTGCGTTTGCAATCCAGCCAAGGGTAATTGCGTACCTGCTGCTTGCGACAACCATATTGCCGGTAGCGGTATCGCCATTAGGTGCAATTACCGATTCCGGATCGACACCGGTACCAACAAAGTTCACATGGTCGGGCCGGGTTTGATGCGGACGGAATATCGTATAATTGTTTAAGTCAATGTTGTCTTCGTGGTATACAAAGTACATCGCAGTCGCAACATTGGTTGTAGCGCTCAGCAACGTGACATTGTAACGGTCGAAAGCATTATATTTCACAAATTTCATATCCGAGTCTATAACAAAGGTAACATGGTTGTGAAAATATGTTTGCGTATCAACATTACCCGCCCATTCGATGTTAGTTCTGTTGCCCGTTTCATCACCGTTCATAATTATCGAAAATTCGAAGTAGCCGTTGTGGTAAGTAAGACCACCGGGGATCTCTGTCAACAATCCATCGGGGGCAGGACTGCGCCCTGTTTCCATACTGCTTGTGTTGCTCGACCTTGAAGCAATACCGGTAGGGTCTAAATGTTTATGCGGACTAAGGCTTGAATATCCATTCATTACATTGTATGGTATGTAACCGTATGGATCTTGACTAAATCTGTTGTTGAACGCAGTCCACTTTCCGGTATGACCGCTAAGAACCGAGTTAGTGGTTGCCCAATTTGTGGCAGGTAGAACAACGCCGGTTGTACCTGTTCCAGTAACCCTGTTGGTGTTTCCGCCTTCAGAACGTCCATACAAATATTCACCATCATAATACCATTCACGCAGTTGCGTAGCAGAACCGCCGCCTGCGGTTCCTTCACCGCGCGCAAAGGTAGAACCATACAGTTCAACTGGGTTTCTGTTACTGTCAAAATTAATAATTGTGCTGGAACGAGCGCGAACAGGCACATCAACAGTAAATATGAGCGTACCTGTCCCCACAGCATTGGCGTAACTGAACATCTCAAGCGCACCGTATTCACTGGCTTTGCCATAAGCAACATTGTACAAACGAAGCTCAATTGTCGATGTGTCTTCCGGTACACTTGTTACCTCGCCGTCAAATAGTGAAACAACAATGTCTGTTGCCACGATAAGACCGTGATTTATAGTATATTCCCGCACATCGCTTGCAAGTGTTTCGGTTTCATTTCCGGAGATCACGGTGTCAGTAAGTTTCCCGTCCTCAACAGCAAGGCCGCTGTAGTTATAGGTCAAGGTAATTGCAGAATCCGGAGATACTGGTGCGTCATGTTCGTTTACAAAAGACCATGTTACCACAGTGTCAAGCCCGGATTCCTCGATGATAACATTTGTGTTTATATTCCAGGTTGCAGCTGTTCTTACAATTGAAGTAATGTTCTCATAATCCTCTTTTACTGCAACAACGACAACACTATAAGTAGTTCCGTTAGCAAGCCCGTCAATTGTACCCGAAACCGGAGCATTTGTAATTTTTCCTGTTGTGCCGGCAGCATTTATTACAGCCTGAGCATTGGAGAAGTTGTTCCCCTCGGCAAAATATAGGATATAGAAATCGGCAAGAGGATCTGTCTCGCTGAAAGAATAAGTTAGCTCCCCGAGGTTAACACCCTGGTTTACAATAAAATCTTCCGGTCCTTTATTCCATTCGCTTTCTGCTGTTCTAACCGTAACAACGGCAGATATGGTTTTTTCCGATCCTTTTTCTGCAACAACGACAATACTGTAGATTGTGTCAAATTGGAGACCGTCGATTGTTTCCGGCTCATCAGGCGCTGCTGGATTTACCGGTTTTTCAATTCCATCAGCAATCAGCATATTTGCATAAGTTACTGTTTATACGGCATAATACATTGTATAGGTATCAGCTGCAGGAATCGTCGTACTGAAGGAATAAGTGAGCTCGCCAAAGCTTTCTCCCTGGTCTACCACTAAATCGTCCAGCCCTTTTACCCAGAAATTCCCGCTTTCTTTGACGGGATCAGGACAACCAGAGAACACCACTAAAAGCGTCAATACCAGCGCTATCGTAAAAATGCCGTTTTTTCTCAAGTTTTTCACCATCTCTTTTTCTCCATCACAATATTCCGCTTCCATACGGAAACCTCTACATAGTATTATAACACGACTGAAAAACAAAATCCATATATTAATTAGACTTTTTTTAAAAAAAGTACAATATATGACTCTTCGGGTTGCTATTCTTTCATATTTGTGATTATACTTATTGTATGGGTATAACTGAACGAAGAGAGCGGGAAAAAACCGAACGCCGCAAGGCTATTCTCAACTCTACCAGAGAATTGATTCTTTCACAGGGGGTGGAGCGGGTGAGCATGGAGGATATTGCCCGCAAGGCGGAACTTTCCAAGGCTACCTTGTACTTGTATTTTACCGGCAAGGAAGTTATTTTCAACGAAATCTGTGAGGAAGCGGCCAGAGATTTTTTGGAACTTTTCAAGCCATTGTTGGAAACCGGCCTGACCGGCATAGCGGCTTTAAGGTGTTTTTGGCAGGGATATATCGAGTTATTCGGAAACTCGGATGATATGATTATTATTTTCCAGGTACGCAACTATTTAAACTCATGGCAGCCCATTATTTCACGGGACGAACAGGGAATTTCTTCCTATGTAGATGCTATCATTAAAGCTATAGAAACAATCATAGACCAGTGCAAAGCTGAAGGTGTCTTTGATCCCGATCTGGATTCATTACAAGCCACCCGCATGCTCCTGTCGATGTTTTCAGTTATCATGGAAAATGCATCCCGTATCTCCCCTGAAGCAAGAAAATCCCCTGCCGTTATCAATGAAATGGCCAATGTTTTTCAAATAATTATCCGCGGTTTTGCCAAAGAAGGCATTGACCGTTCTTTAATAAACATTTCCGGTTTATAGAATTTCATGAAGCTATGTGTATTCCTGGATTCCTCTTGCACTTTTAGAAAAAATTCATGAGAATCACACCAAGAGTATATTTTAAAGGAGATATATGATGAATACCCGCCGATATTTTTTCACTTCGGAATCAGTAAGCGAAGGCCATCCGGACAAGCTTTGCGATCAAATTTCTGATGCCATTCTTGATGCATGTCTGAAAGATGATCCCCAAAGCAGGGTTGCCTGTGAAACATTTGCATCATCATCCCTGGTGCTGGTCGGCGGGGAAATCACGACCACTACCTATGTTGATTTTCAGCACATAGTTCGTGAGGTTGCAAGGGAAATTGGTTACACCGACCCCGCTTTTGGCCTTGACTGCAATTCCATGGCGGTCTTGAGCATGGTCCACAACCAGTCCCCAGACATCAGCCAGGGCGTTTCCGGCACCGGCCTGAAAAAATACAAGGGCCAGCAGGGGGCGGGCGACCAGGGCATGATGTTCGGTTTTGCATGCAACGAAACCAAAGAGCTGATGCCTTTACCCATCACCTTGGCACACAAGATTTTGCTCAACGCGGCACAACTTCGCAAAAGCAAAACAATCAAATGGCTGCGGCCCGATTCCAAAAGCCAGGTAACGGTTGAATACGACGGCCACAAACCAATCCGTATTGACGCAGTGGTTGTCTCCCATCAGCATGATCCTGACGTAAAATACAAGGACATTGAATCAAGCATCATTGAACAGATAATCAAGCCGGTGCTTGAGCCGACCGGCCTTTTAGACAAGAAAACCACATTCTTCATCAACCCCACCGGGCGGTTTGTTGTGGGCGGCCCTTTTGGCGACAGCGGCCTTACCGGACGGAAGATCATCGTGGACACCTACGGCGGCATGGGTCGTCACGGGGGCGGGGCGTTCTCCGGTAAAGACCCCACGAAGGTTGACCGTTCTGCCGCTTATGCCGCCCGGTATGTTGCTAAAAACGTGGTTGCCGCCAAACTTGCCGGCCGCTGCGAACTGCAGTTGGCTTATGCCATTGGCGTACCTTTCCCCGTATCGGTTATGGTAGACACCTTTGGAACCGCAAAAGTTGACGAGCGGCGCATTGAAGCCGCCATTAAAAAGGTTTTTGATCTGTCCCCTGCGGGAATAATTAAAACATTTAACTTGCGCCGTCCCATCTACCAGAAAACTGCTTCCTACGGGCATTTTGGCCGTGCCGAATTTCCCTGGGAAAAAACCGATAAAACAGAAGAGCTGAAACGGGCGATAGGATAACCTGGCTGTTCCCTGGTCCTCTTGTCACTAATCAACTAGTCTGTTAAACTGGTTGATGGAGGCAGTGCCTCCGCAGGAGGCGAGTATGACACAACACATTGGAGCTTTTGAAGCCAAGACCCATTTTTCGCAAATTCTCGGAAAAGCCGAACGTGGCGCGGATTTCGTTATCACCAAGCGGGGTAAACCCGTGGCAAAGATCATCCCTTTCCAGAAGGAAAAAGGGATGACCCGGAAGGAAGCTTTAGATAAATTAATTGAAATGCGTAAACATTACCGTGGCGAGCCGGGATCGTTCAATATCCGTGAAGCGATTGAAGACGGGCGCAGATAATGAACTATGTTTTTGATGCATCTTTTGTCGGTGCGTTGATTATTCCAGACGAAAAAAAAGCAGAAATTGACAGCATACGAGCTTCCATTGACGAAGAAGATGATGTTTTTACACCTCAACTTTTCTGGTATGAAATAGCTAGTATTTTCCAAAATTTAATCCGGCGTAAACGTTATTCTTATAACAGTGTTTTACAATTATTTCCTATGCTAACTGCCATTCGCTTAACAATCGATCATGAAACCGGAATTGAATACTCACAAAAACTTCTGCGCCTATGCAATGATTACAACCTCAGTGCCTACGATGCAGCTTATTTGGAATTAGCGGATCGTAAGAACGCTACCCTCTGTACTCTTGACGAAGGCTTGCAGGCCGCTGCAGAAAAACACGGCGTTGCGGTTTTGAAATAAGCATCAGCATGAATACCGTTCATTTAAGGCAATCGATCCGCAGCGCCGCTGTTGCAGGCTTTTCCCGGTCCGGCGGCCCCGGAGGGCAGAATGTCAATAAAGTTAATACCAAGGTGACTCTGCGGCTGCGGCTTGCCGACATTAAAGGCCTTTCGGAGGCCGAAACTGTACGGATGAGAGAAATACTGGCAAAACGCATCACCAACGAAGATGCAATTGTCATAAATGCTGATGAAGAACGATCCCAACGTACCAATCTGGAACGCGCTTTTTTTCGTCTTGAAGCACTTGTTATTGCTGCAGCCCGTCTGCCCAAACGCCGCCGCCCGACAAAGCCAAGCCAGGCCGCCCGCGAGCAACGGCTTCGATCGAAAAATCTCAACAGCCGGAAAAAAGCGCTCAGGCGTTTCAATCCCGAAGAATGAGCTGTACCCATGGAACACGGAAACATCCTCCTCGCCACAATTAATGCCAAGTGGATACATCCGTCACTGGCTCTGCGGCTGCTGAAAGCAAACCTTGGCCCGCTGGAAAATTCCTGCGATATTATCGAGTTTGCGCTGCGCCAGCCAATGCAGGAAAAAACCGGACGAATCCTTGCCGCCAGGCCGC
>Ga0099364_10013589_pt1 | contig 10911 bp, 12 predicted proteins | sample TergutTh196P3_FD_73070 | JGI IMG/M metagenome (GOLD analysis project Ga0099364, IMG submission 73070) | Microcerotermes parvus P3 segment gut microbial communities from Pointe-Noire, Republic of the Congo - Th196 P3 | ecosystem: Host-associated > Arthropoda: Insects > Digestive system > Gut ... | reverse complement strand
AAACGAAAGATAATCAATTTCAACATTGCCTCGTTGTTTGGGAAACAGGTGTTGTATCCGTTCGATGTGTTCTTGTGTCCATTCCATGACAGAAGCATACCAGAATGAAAATGCCTGTCAAGAGTAGCGTCAACACGCCCTAGCTTTAATTTGTTATGCTACTACTATTACTCATCATGCCTTTGTTTTGCTGTTGCAGATGCTTCTTCCGAACATTTAACAAGTTCTACTTCTACTTTTCTAATCTGCTTGTCGTATCATTCACACGGCGCAATGTTCATATCGACTTCGAGGCGATCTGTGACGGCAGTAGAAATTTTTTAATCCATTTGTGAAATTTATTAGTAGCATAGTTTATAGCACAAATTTCAACGATGGTCATGGAGCCGCCGATGTTTTCGGGCTTTTTGGGCGAAGGCGACGAAAAAATCACCAATATCGTCAGGCTTGGGCGGGACTTGTCCTTTTTGGAGACATCTCCTTGTTCGTTGCGTATATTGATAGTCATATACTTCTTATGTTAGTCGATAGCAAGGTACAGCATGGTTGTTTTTCCATTGGGGTTAAAGTGTTGATGTTCAAACATATACTTTACCTTATGGGAACCGCCATGCATTTCTACGCTACGATGGGTTACTTTCTGTATGTCTTGGTGGTCAAACAGACTCAATAAACGAAAAGAAAATCGCGGCTGGCGGTTGGATTATTTTTTAATATCCGACAATCTACTTCCACTGATCAAGCACTGTGAAATTCGATCGGGCATCTATGGAAGTGATCATGTGCCAGCTGAAATGGTCATAGATATAAAAGAGATGGACAATGAATCGCTGGAACGATCATGGCGATTGACTGGAAAGCCGCTCATGAGACATTGTTAAAGCTACAAAAGAATATTGCTCTTGCTGCTATCAAAAAAGACCGTGATGAAATTACCAAAGCGAAAAAACGGTTTGTGCATTTCATTGAAGCAAAGGCTCTAGCTATTCGTCATGTCTGCGATGGAAATAATCTACCAAGCATTGATGGAGTAAAATGGGAATCGGATGCTGATAAAATGAGAGCAGAATTATCGCTCGATTCAAGAGGATATAAAGCAAGCCCCACACGTCTTTTAGTTATTGCTACAAAAGGACAAATTAAAGGACGCCATGTATAAATCCCAACACACTTCGATAGAGACATACAAGTTTTGTACGTCTACTCACTTGATACGGCATCAAAGTCACAATCCTTTACCTTCCACAGAGTACGTTCGACTCATGGCATCCACGCTTATCTTATAAAAGTATTTGGTCTAAAAAACTGCCACGATACATATTAATTGACCTTGTTAATGGTTTTGATTTTTATCCCGACACTATCGCTCTATTGAGGGTGTGATGTATTTTACTTCTAGAGCGTATTAAAATTTAGTATGGGTTTTTTCTCTGGTTTTGTATCCGGCGTGTTTGAAATAATTTTTGCATTCTTCTGGTAAAAAAACATCACACAGTTCTCCCAGTCTTTGCCATAGTGCCTCCATCGTTTGCAACTTCAACTTGCGTACCAACGACTTCAACTTCGAAAATACATTTTCTATCGGATTAAAATCAAGACTATAAGGGGGTAAATACACTACTTTCGCTCCTACTCTTTCTATCGCTATTTTCACGCCTGCCACTTTATGAGAACTCAAATTGTCCGTTACGACAATGCCTCCTTCTTTGAGCGTCTTACCAATTCCTGTTCTACATAAGCCAAGAACAATTCACCATTGATCGCTCCATCAATGACCATAATCCATCACACTGCAATGATGCGATAAAAGTAGTCATCTTCCAATGGCCATGAGGAACATAATCCACAACTCACTTGCCATGTAATGCACGGCCATACAATGGTGTCATGTTCGTTTTAGTCCAGGTTTTATCGATGAAAACAAACTTTTCTATGTCGAAATCTTCTTGCAGTCGTTTCCATTCTTTGCGTTGTTCTACTACGTCTTCACGCTTCTGTTCTGATGCAACAAGAGTTTTTTTCCACGTAATCTTCAAATGCTTCAGAAAATTATGACGGGTTACTACTGTTACATTGTCTTTGTTGGGCAACAATGCATGAAGTTCAACGAGCGTCGCATCGGGATGATCCGAAACGAGTTGTCGGACTTCTTGTTCGTAGGGTGCCAGTTTGAGATGGATGCCTCGTTGTCGTTTCTTGGGAGTGATGCTTCTGGTTTACGGCATTGCTTACGCAATGAATAGACTCAGGAGGGACTGACGTTATCTTTGTTCGCGACGGCCTCGCTGGACAGACCGCCATCGCAATCTTTCAACACGCGTTCTCGCAAATCCAATGAGTACGCTCGCAGCATTGCCCCCTCCTTGAAAACAAAATAAAACATGAAAGCAAACAGAGTCTAACAAATTTCAAAAATAACTCCAGAGTAAATTTTAATCCGCTCGAGCAAAGCGGCAATTGCCAAGATGGAGCAAAATTTGAGTTATGTAATCACGAAATATCGTGATGGACAAAAAACGCTCATTGATAAAATCAACAGAATTCTAACAGGCTGGGCATCCTATCATAAAATCACGGATGCAGATCAGGCCTTTCGACGTGTTGATAATCTTATATCAATTCTGTTGTTAGAACTTTGCGAAACATTAAGCCCTTACATGTTACGAATAAAAATTATTAAAAAATATTTCTATCGTGAACTTGGCGGCGACTATGTGTACGCACTTGAAAACAAGCTTGCTGTTCGTGTACATAAGCTTGTGAACAGCATACTCGTGATGCATCATCCAGTGACAACAAAAAAACTACATCGACAACAAGTATTATGAGAGTCAGGCGGAGGAGAGAGCGATTATGCCGTAGTAGGAAAATATAAATCGGTATGGATGCGACAAAATTGCAAATGTTACTACTGCGGCAGGAGCATATTAAAAGATCAACAGAAAATTATTATTGCTATTGATCCGTCAAATCCAAGGCACCCAAAAAATTTCGCATACATTTATGAATACTGTGCATCAGGACAAGCGGAGTTTTATGAAAGTGAATTTGAAATCAATACCGAATTTGATTTACACAAGCTTCTCCTTCGCATGAGTGAAAAGATTACAGGACAAAGGAGTAGTACGAAGAGTAAATTTATTGCGTTGTCGGAATTCTTCCGACAACGTAAAGAACCTGTGTTCACGCTGACATTTAAGGAAATTGAAAAAATCATAGAGCAACCACTATGCGGCTCGCCACTCAAATATAAAAGATATTGGTACAGGCATGGCGAGTTCTATATCGACTTTTGCTGGCAATCGAACGTTTATACAATCCGCAGCATTAACCTTGAAAAATCTCATGTTGTATTTGAAAGGGCAGAAGAGATGGGTAGCGTCGTAATAATCCCTCCTGTTATCCTATCTGGTCGCATACTCTACAACGCATCTCTGAAAGTAATTTTCCGTCAATGGGGGGCTCGTAAAAAAAGTTACAGTTTCCGTCCATTTGTGTATACAATAAATGTTCTCCGAATGTGATCGAAGTTCACTTACCATTACACCAAATACGCAATCCGTTTTCACTTTCGCAAAAACTTGTTTTCTCAATCTCGTTCAATCGCTCGTTATCAAAATTTACCGAGGCTGCCTTGACCAATCCGGTCACACGGCACTCTTACCGCTTGCGTCCCTACACATCTCTCCGAGAACACGGCTCGCCGTTTCCCGCGAGACACTCGGTGCATCACGCCGACACCGATGATTTTTACCGATTATCTTGAAAACATCGAGGAACCAAATCAAAATCACGCCCAATAGAACTTGCATTCCACAACGCTATTGCGTCGCGCGGCTCTCACGATTTTCAAGGAACCGTCCGAAGACGATTCGACAAACAAACGATTCAACTTGTTGTTTTTTCTTGTTCTGTTATTCCTTTCATAATGGGTTATACTGTTGATGTTTGGTGAAGTGGAGGCAGGCTCTACTGATGAGCAACTTGCCAAGGGATAATCAAACCAACAGGAATCACGCCTTGGACTTGCATTTGCATTTCGAAGGCGTTCCTTTTTTCCTCTGCGAATGATTCCTGTTGTCTATGCCTCCAAAAACCTCCTTCGGCGACCGAAGGTCGCCCGTCTTCTTCGACGCTGCTACTGGCGGGTCATAACGAAATTGATAGGACTTGTCCCAACGAAGGATATGCCAAATGATCGTTGCCAATCGCCGCATCACCACAACCCTTGCCGTCTTTGCTCCACGCCGTTTTTTGATATTCTTGTACCACTCCTTCATTAACGGATCTTTGCGAACAATACGGTGTACCGCAAAGTTTAAAACATTTCTCGCAATCGCATTGCCACGCTTCGTGATGCCACCTACACGATGCTTGCCGCCCGTGTTGTGGCAACCCGGTGTCAAGCCGAAGTAGTTCGCAAGGCTGTCAGGATTCTTGAAACGCTTGATATCGCCAATTCGTGAAAGTAATGTAATGGCTCCCATCACACTGATACCGGGAATTGCCTTCAGGCGATAGACCTTTTTCATCTTTGTTTCCGATACCGCTGAACGTTTCACAAGTTCTGCCTCGACTTCGAGAATTTGCTTGTCGTACAGTTCCCAAGCGGCAATGTTCATGTCGACTTCTAGGCGATCAACGGCGGGTAGTTGAACCGTTTTGATCCACTGCCGAAACTTTTGCGTGTGATAAAGTTGGGGTGGTGCGAGGCATGGCATGGGTGTAATCGAATGGAGCATTATTGCAAGAGGAAAACCGGCGGCAACAGTTTCCCGTTTTCCAACATGCAAAAGTAGTCTCGCAGAAGAAATGCGTCAATCATCAACTCCGTCGTATCATCGAACACGACGGGGATTGCTACTTTCGATTGCCCGGACTCTTTTGTCCGGCTTGCCAGCGTCAAGCCGCCAGGCCGAAACGTAAACGAGACACCCGGCTCCAACTTGGTCGTTACCATTCGGTCGAGTGCCGTTCGTAATGATTCGCAATGGACACTGGCGTGGAGTCGATTCTCCGTTTTCGGAACGATGGGTCGCCATTTTGGAAACCTTCCTTCCACAAGCCGGGAAAATATCGTCACGTTTTTACAATGGAAATAGACACGAGCGGCATTGACGGCCATCTTTACTTCCGTATCGCTGACGGATTTTTCTTTCAAGATTTTTGCTAGTAGTTTCAAGGCATTGACCGGCAAAATTGCCGATTCAAATGTATGAGCATTGACGCAAATACCATCTGCATCTTGCGTTGCCAAACGTTTGCCATCCGTTGCGACGGCAGTAATGCTACTACCGTCATGCTCAAAGCAAACACCGCCGAGAGAGTATTGTGGATTCTCATTGTCCGTTGCAAACAGTGTCCGCCGGATCATTTCACAGAGCGCATTTGCAGAAATTTTATGGTAGGCTGTTTCCACGAATTTGTCAATGTAAGGAAATTCGTCAGGGTACTGCGATTCGAGTTCCCATTGCTCATTCCCATCGTACTCTCTTGTAATGAGAATACCATTGTTTGTACTTTCGAGTGTCAATCGCCCGTCTTTTAGCGATTGCCGGGTGGCACCGGGGATTGCTCCTCCGGTGCTCCCTCAGATCCGAGCGTGCGGAACTACCGCACTCGGCTCCTCAAAATCTTGATTCGCTACGTGATTTTTGTTCATCTCGATTCTACTTTGAAAATACTATGAGCAATTTTTGGAGTAGGCAATGGAAACCTCGCAAGGAGAAGGTTGAATTTCTCCCAGTAGAGATTGCGTTTGTTGTTTCGGCGGTTCAGGCATCGCTGCCAGCTACGCACTACTTGATAGAGAAACTTTCCAAGACTTTGAATGTTTCCCGTAATGCCATAGTAGCCATAATGCCCTCGCACCTTTGCACAAAGCTCCTTCCATTGCTCACGAATCGGTCTGTGCCGATTCCCGCGACACCACTGGTCAATTCGTTGGATACTGTGAGTCAACCTCGACTTCATTGTCTTACGTTTCACCGCCCAGTTACCCTTTTGGGTTTTACCCCAATAATGAGTGAAACCAAGCAAGTCAAACGTTTCCGGTCGCTTTCTACTCTTACTTCTATCGTTCGATTGCTCTTCACGACGGCGTTCATAGTGGGTAGGAGACCTGAAATCAAGCAGTTTCGTCTTATCAGGATGCAGCGTGAGACCATACTTCTCGAATCGCTTCGAGATGACGTTCATCACTCGATCAGCATCATACTTCAACTGAAATACGATAACAAAATCATCAGCAAATCGAATAAGACGACATTTACCTCGCATCAATGGCTTGACTTGTTTCTCAAACCATTCATCCAAAACATAGTGTAAGTAGATGTTCGCCAGTAGCGGCGTATTACTCCACCTTGCGGCGTGCCTGTTTCCGAAAACGATAAGTTTCCTACTTCCATCACGCCTGCCTTCAACCATTTACCGATAAGGCGTCGCAGCACTCCATCACGTACCCTTCGTGACACAAACTCTCGAAGATGCTAATGGTCAAGGGTATCGAAAAACTGACGTATATCGACTTCCAAAACCCATCCGCCGTACATTTCCATCGTCGCATCCCAGACCGCCTGAAGAGCCTGATGGGCACTTCGTTTTGGTCGAAAACCAAAGGAACTGTCGTAAAAGTCGTGCTCATAGATCGGCTCTAAAAGCATTACAACAGCCCGTTGTGCGATTTTGTCTTCAAAGGTCGGAATGCCAATCGGACGTGTTTCACCCTTCGTGTTTTTCGGAATGTGTTTCCGTTTGACAGGCGGGGCTTTGTACGTTCCCGATTGAAGACGGTCGAGAAGGTTTTGCAGATTGTCGTGAAGATTTTCTGCATATTCTTTCCCCACTACGTCGTCAATTCCAGCAGCACCATCTTTTCGTGTTCGATGATACGCCTCTTCGAGCCATTGAAGGTCGATGTAATGTGCCAGCGAGGTAAAAGCAAGTTCGGGCAAGCGTTGTGCCAACTCTGCTATCCTCTGCTGTACTGTTAACACTTTGTCTAAATTACTTGGCATTTAAGGTGTTCCCAACAGGGGGGCAAAATTCCGATGCCTCACTTCCCTCCCTCGACTCCTCCGGGTGATAAAGTTCGCCGACTTCAACGGTACTATTAAGGCACTCCGACTTCCTATAATTCATTTCGCCGCACTTCGTTGTCCTTCGTTTGGCGATACCATAATTCTGTACAATTTGTCATTCGCATCGTCTTCTTGTACATAAAGACAATCGGAGTATGACCCTACTCCAAGGGAAGTTGTTATGGAAATCATAGGATCTCCCAAGTTCTTCTAGAACCTCTATTATCCGTTTGCACTGTTCTAAGACCCCGGTCGAATCAACTTTTCAGACCAGTACGAAAAGTTAATGTTGTTCCCTGTTTATCGAAACTGAAAACTTCGACGATCAAAACATTTTCGGGGCTCGACTAGCAGTGCTTTCGGACTGGCTGTTTACGTTTCATCGTGAGGATTGCTCGCTCCCGATGCAAAACTCGCTTCCGGTGGTGGGTCATACCTTACCGGGCAGGCTCGTCCTGCAAGGTCCTCTCTAAAGGCTTTCAATGACTTGACTCTATGCCATCTTCCTCCTTTCACAAGCTTCTTGGCGCAACGATAATGTGTTCGAATTGCTTTGGGGGCAATAATGATTCTCCGTTTTTCGACACGTCGGCATCGACATGGATTCGGATTCCAACTTCGCTATCCGTTGCCATCAAGAGAACGCCGTCTCGTTTATCGGCAACGATTTTGACGTTGCATAGTATCGGTCTTATGTCTTTGCTCATTGCAATGGATGCGGCAATCTTGAATTGCCGTAAAAAATCTTTCGGTTCAAAATGAATTTTCATGAGATGATAGTAGGGTTAAGTGTTAATAGTAGACCATTTCCCAACGTCAGGAAATGGTGATGCATTTTTGCCGTTTGCCGAAACGCACAGCACGTTCTTCTTCGGCACGTCTGCCCCAGCCGAAAGTTACGCCATTTTTGCGGCAGAGTACAATGTCCGCCCGTTCCGATACCGCTTGCAAGCCAGACATGATGCTACATAGGACGTAAACAAGCCGCGACACGGTACTCACTGATCTGGGATTCGAGGTGTCTCATCCATTTCGGAGTGATTCGGTTTAGCTTTTGCTACTACCGTCGATTTCGGTTTATTTTTCGACTTTGCTTTTGTTACTACTTTCTTCTTGGATTTCCTAGATTTTGCATTGCAACATTTCGCTGACGTCTTCTTTTTTGTTTTCTTTTTCATTGCACATTCTCCATTTGGTTAAGTTTACCGTCCGGTTCATACCCCCGCCGCCGGACGGCATAACGGCAGGGTGTGTTCAGGTTGGTGCGCACCTTCTGCGCAGATAAAGTGAGTTCTACTTTTGCTATGCCGTATTTGAATTGTAGGAATATTACAATGCTTTCACATTGCCGTCTAAATCGCTGTCGACTTCTACCAGCATGTCAATCATGCGGCAAAAATCAGGACTGAATTCGTTTTTTGATCGGTATAAAAAGGTTTCCAATGGGGGTGGGATCGCACCGAGATGGTATCGAAACCGCATCGACATGGCACTGACATGGCACCACGTCTTTCCCTATACAGTAATCACGTGATTGCGGTATCATCCGACCTCTCTTTGGATGCAAGTAGCGACAGTAGTACAGTATGAGCATCCATGCTCGAAGTTTTTGTTTCGTTGGGGCAATCCGTCGGTCAACGGCGGTACAGTCTACTTGATCTTAACACTTTGGGCAAGGGCAAGGGATCCCGGTTTTTTGGCGAATGAACTTTTAAGTTTGAAGTTGCGAGTTATGCACGTCACGCCCCGTATATATACGTAAATTTGCCCCATGTAGGGGTAAATTTTAGAAAAACAATGGGTATAAACACGTGACGTACTCAACAATAAAGTTAATAATAAGTAGTAATATACTATAAATATAGGCATATTCATTGATTCTAAAGGTTCCGAGTTCATGCCAGAGCCAAAGTAGTACACCGTAATTGCGTTTGAGCCGCTTGACGACGTTCCTTCCTCTGATGTTGATGGCATCAACCGGCCCGTGCCGTTGAATGCTCGAACCGTAATCAAGCACAAGGCAATCGGTCTTGCCGGGCGCATTTCTGAAACCTCGCCCAACGCACTGATAGTAAAGTCCCGGCGAAAGTGTTGGCCGTGCCATAACAACACAATCAATGTTCGGTCCATCAAAGCCAGTGGTCAAAACGTTTACATTGACGAGCCAGCGAAGCGGCATCACTTCTTGCAAGAGTCCGGTCGGTTGATCTTGAAAACGGGCAATGAGTTCTGCCCGTTCGTGTACAGGTGTTTCGCCGGTAATCAATCCTACTGTTTGATCAGAGTATCGTGCAAGCCGCTGTTGAAACTGCATTGCTTGAGCGACATCACAACAAAAGATGATAATTTTATTGCGGTCTTTTGTCTTCTTGAGAATGTCTTGCAGAATGGAATGTACGGCTTCCTCGGTCGAAAACCGTTCCACAAACTCGTCTGCCCGAAACTCACCATTGCGAATGTGAATGTTGGAACAGTCAATTTTAGTCGCAGGCACTCTGGTATGAATGCGACATAAAAAACCTTCGTTGATGAGTTCCTTGATTCCTTTTTCATAGCAGACATCATTGAGCAAATTCTCCGGCTTGCATATTAAGCCGCTCGTCATTCGATAGGGCGTGGACGCCAACCACCGCATAAGGTGCGACGGCTAACGTGCACTCTCTTGTCAATCGACCTAATTCTGCAATAATACTGTGTAACATTAAAATTTTTCATATAAAAACCTCAAAAAACGCTGAAAGTTCCGGCGTATGTCCCCTTGATGGAGTTTCCGAAATTGGATTGCTAGAGGTGCCCGTAAACGTATGTACATATTAGACCAACTTAGAGTTTCCCCGGAATCAATCATCGGACGTAATATCGGTTTTGTTGTTGCATACGTAAAGGATCTGGCTCCTAATGCTGGAATGGGTGGACAGTGTACAATAAATTGTGACAAACTACTTATTGAGAAACACGGTATCACAGTCTACGAATTATTGCTAGCGAAGGCAGGAGGAGATTATTTCTTCCCTTATGTTACTAAAGGCACTGTTGGTTATCTAGGGCAGAAGGGTGTTGGATGCGTTGATGTTCCAAAAACGGTTCCGAATGGTACATTGGTATTAACTCCTGGCATGAATGGTTGCTCTCTCCAAGTGGAAGATATTGGACATAATTATAGATTCAAACATTATGCAGATGAAATGGCCGGAAAAACTGAACGTCATACACTGTGTAGGATCGATTATAGCGATTACGACCCCGATGAATCATTACAAAGAGCAATGATGCCGAAAGGCAGCACGGATTCTATGCGATGTCCACAATTCACGTTAATTTCAATAAAAACAGGAGAAAATCTATGGAAGATTTTTTCTGTTGGAGTCGTATATTACAATAAGTCTATCCCCTACCCTGAAGGGAAAAAAGAAAACCATCTAGTCTATGATATATTTTCTCCATTTAAGAAAATTAAAACATTCCGAAAGTTAAAATATGACTGACTTTACTGTATCGTGCTACCTGTACTTACTGCAACTCAACCATCGAAACACTTCTCTCTTTTCGAGGGTTATTTCGCTTAAGTGTTCTAACCGTTTCTAATTGTCGTGAAATACATCGCATACCAAGTAAGATAAAATAGTCTTGCGTTCTCTTCGCGGTCTAACCTCCCGATACCACGTCAACAACGCCTCGCCATAGTCGTCCGTCAAAGGTGCGTATGTCATGTGGTGTAGAGCGGGGATTTGCACCCCGCCCCCAACCCCAAACCGGACGTGCAAGTTTCCAAGCATCCGGCTTTCCAAATTTTTCTTGATTGTGTGATGTGTCATTTCTTCCTCGCTTTCTT
>Ga0099364_10013588_pt1 | contig 10911 bp, 7 predicted proteins | sample TergutTh196P3_FD_73070 | JGI IMG/M metagenome (GOLD analysis project Ga0099364, IMG submission 73070) | Microcerotermes parvus P3 segment gut microbial communities from Pointe-Noire, Republic of the Congo - Th196 P3 | ecosystem: Host-associated > Arthropoda: Insects > Digestive system > Gut ... | reverse complement strand
AGACGGCGAGTACGCTCGGTTTCGCGCCTTCGGAGCAACAACAAGAGACGAAAACGGCTACGCTCTAAGGGTTGCAGGCGCAATACAGGAAATTGCGGAAGCAAAAAATGTGGAAGAGTAAAAAATAAAATAAAAAAAACGTAACTAAAAAAAAATATTTGCGTATAAATAAAAAAAATATTATCTTTGCGGTTTTTTAAAATATAAATATAGTGTATAAAATATTATGCAGGATTATAAGGCAGTAGTCATAGGAGGTTCTGCTGGGAGCTTCCAGATAGTAGTTAGAATTTTACAATCGTTACCAAAGAATTTTAACTATCCGGTTTTCCTTTGTTTGCACCGCTTAAAGCATGTTCGTTCGGGTTTCGTTGAGGCGTTGTCAATCAAGTCCAACATCCCCGTCATCGAGCCCTACGACAAGGCGAGCATCAAGTCGGGTATAGCCTATCTGGCGCCGTCAAATTACCACATGTACGTCGAACTGGCTACTCAGATAGCCCTGTCGACCGAAGAGCCCGTGTGTCATTCGCGTCCGTCGATTGACCTTACCTATTTTTCCACCGCGCAAGCCTACAGACAAAGGTTAGTAGGGATTATACTTTCGGGTGCAAACAAGGACGGAGCACAGGGAATGAAAAGGATAGCCGAACTTGGCGGAACGACAATAGTGCAGGACCCCGAAGAATGTGAGGTGCGCACTATGACACAGGGAACTTTGGATATCACTAAGGTAGACCACGTTATGAAGACTGACCAAATTATCCAATTCCTAAAAAGTATCAACAAATAATAAATTTAAACATGAATAAAGCCAACAAATATTTTAAAAGAGGTCTGTTGATTTTTATCCTCCTGACGGTCAGTATAATAGCAACGCTGTTGTTTCGTGATACAGTCTTGTTCTATATCTTCGTTGTTACCGCTATAGTGTTGGCGTTGGGGACTTTGCTCGTCTTGATGCAAACAAAAAAAGAGATTGAAAATCTTTTAGACGATGTTAGTCGCCTGAGACAACGCGAGAGGGCGAACATGGATAAAAATCAGGTCAAAACAGACAATGTTTTCACGGAAATCTTTAAAATTGACGAATCCCTCGCACGAATTTTGCCTTCGCAGGATACACATTTCGACAATGTTAACCATTTCTGCGAAAAAGTGCTCCAAAACATCGCCAAAGAATTAGGCATCGTTCAGGGGTTAGTCTTTGTGCTTGACGACATCGGTCAAAATTTCGATGTTTCAGGCGAATATGCGTATTATTCCGAAGAGCGTCCGCGTAGTTTTACACTGGGAGAGACAATATCCGGTCAGGTAGCAAAAAATCAGGAAATGCTTAACCTCAAAGAAATTCCCGAAGGTTACGTAACCGTTCTTTCCGGTCTGGGCAAAAGCGCCCCGCCACATCTGCTAATTGCTCCTGTTGTCTACCAGGAAAATAGCATAGGAGTTATAGAATTAGCGTCATTTAAGCCTTTCGGCAAAAATGAAGAAGCCCTCGCCGAAAAAATTTGCGAAACGATGGCTGTCAGGTTAAACGATTTAAGAACTTATTAAATATGAGTAACGTATCTAAAAAACAAAAAAATACAATCACCCCATTTGCTGTTTGCATAGCAATAAGTTTTGTTCTGATTGCCTGGATAATCGGTTTTGCCACCGCCGGCGTAGAAGTAAGTCCCGTCGGATTATGGTATCTGCACAAGGCAGTACCAGTGTTGTGGCTAACATACCTGATACCGGTAGCGGCATTAGTTTTCAGTAATGCTATAATCAAAACATTTTCCCAGGAAATAGATGACCTGAAAACCAAACTGAACATCAGGGTCAGCAGAGGCGATGCCACAGCAGAGTTCGCGCAGGAAATAGGCTCAGGAAACTACGGGGCGGACTTTTCCGCTGAAGATGATGACATCCTGGGGAAATCGCTATTGCTGATGCGCGATAACCTGTTGGAAAACAGCAAAAAAGAAACAGAGCAACTCTGGATTAGCAAGGGTAAAGACGTTATTTCCGAAATTCTGCGTTTGCACAACAATTTGGAAGAACTGTCGCTTGATGCGCTTATCAACATTATCAAATATGTAAACATGTTGCAGGGCGCGATATATTTTTACGACGAAGAAACGCGCAAACTGCACAGTTTAGCAACCTACGCTTACAACCGTCGCAAATATATAAATAAGGAATTTGCTATCGGTCAGGGACTTATCGGTCAGTGTGCCTACGAAATGGACTACGTGTACCGTACGGACGTTCCGGCTGATTTTGCTACCATAACATCGGGTATACTTGGCGACAAAAAACCGGCAAGCTTGCTGATAGTGCCGCTAATAGCCGATGAAAAATTGCAGGGCGTAATTGAATTTGCCTCCTTAGACAAGGAAATACCCGGCATGACCATCAAGTTCTTGCGCGAGTTAGCCGAAATCATTGCGCGTACGTTCTACAATCTGCGTATCAACAAGCAAACAGAAAAATTGCTTCACGAATCGCAAAAGATGACCGAAGAACTTCGCGAAAACGAAGAACGCCTTCGTCAGAACGCCGAAGAGATGCGCGCAACGCAGGAAGAACTCTGTGAAACAAACGAAAAACTTGAATCAAAGATACAGGAGGTTCAAAATGCGCAAAGACGACTAAATTCGCTGCTCGAAAACGCTTCGGAAATAATTTCAATTTACGACAAAAACCTCAAGCAAACTTACGAAAGCCCCTCCGTAAAAACGATTTTCGGCTACACGCCCGAAGAAATTATAGACGGGACCGTAAACAAGTTTATTCCCGAAAGCGAGGAGGCGCTCAACAACATGCTTATGCAGTTGCTCTCCAAGCCTGCCGAGCCGGTAACTATTGAGTGTCAGTGTGTTCGCCACGACGGGTCGCCAATGATTGTCGAAATAACAGGACATAACCTGATAGAAGACAAGGCTATACAGGGTATCATCCTGAACACTGTAGACCGCACCGAACGTAAGCGCGCCGAAAAAGAAGAACGACTGCGCAGCAAGATGCAGTCGCTGTCCGAAAACTCGTTAGACGTCATCGTGCGTTTGAGCACCGACGGCGTGTTCTTCTACGCAAACCCCGTCTTGGAAGATTATTTCGGAATATTGCCAAAGGATGCTATAAAGAATAATGTAAACGACGTGCCGCTACAGGATAACCTGAAGGTCTATTTTAATGAGACAATTGCGCTGATAAAGGAAAATCCGCGCAAGTTCAACAATCAGATAGAGATAGGAATGCAGATGGGCGAAAAAGTGATGACGCGCATCGTCAACTTTGTAGCTATTCCCGAAATGAACGAGGGCGAGTTGGAGACCATTCTCTTTGTAGGTCACGACATTACCGAAGCAAAACGTATCGAAAAGGAAATTCAGGAGAAGAACAAGAAAATTGAAGACAGTATCGGCTATGCGCAACGCATCCAGCAGTCTATCCTTCCCAACATGGAGTTGATACGCCAGCAGTTGCCCAAGTCGTTTGTTTTCTATGTTCCGCGCGACATCGTCAGCGGCGATTTTCCGTGGTATGCCGACCGTAACAACAATATCTATATTGCTGCTGTGGACTGCACCGGTCACGGCGTTCCGGGCGCCTTGCTCTCTATCATCGGCTACTTTATTCTCAACAATATTGTAGACCACCGCAAGGCTTACTCTTCGGGCGAAATATTGGATATGCTTCACCAGGGCGTTCGCACCACTCTCAAACAGGAGATGGAGGGCGCACAGGCGCGCGACGGCATGGACTTGGGCTTGTGCAAAATAAATATTTTGAAGAACGAGGTAGAATACTCGGGCGCACACCGTCCGCTGTATTTGTTGCGCAACGGCGAAATAATTGAATATAAGGGCGACCGTAAGGCTATTGGCGGTATTCCGGTGGGCAGAAAACCCGAGCAACCGTTCACCACCCACAAAGTTAAGCCCGAAAAAGGCGACAAAATATTCTTCTTTTCCGATGGTTTGCCTGACCAGGTAGGCGGTCCCGAGCGCAAAAAATATTCGCCCAAGCGTATACGCGATTTAATTATCGATAACCAGAACGCCACAATGGAGGAATACGGCGCCGTGTTTGAGAAGGACTTCTTTGAATATAAGGGAGACGTGAAGCAGACGGACGATGTTCTGCTAATTGGCATTGAATTTTAACAGTAAATTAATATATATTAAATAAAAATTGCAATTTTAAAAATCATAAATATGAGTAATCCAAATGAAAAGAGGTCTTTCGTCGAATTTATTCTCGATTTTTACAAGTACATGCGGGAATATGAACTGTCGTTGGTCTACGAGGGCGAGATAACTCAGCCCATCATTAAAGCATTTTTGTCTCTTACTGAAACGAAAATGATGCAGCAGGACGAGCCGGGCGCTGTGCAGCGCAAAGTGTTCCACGTAATGGTCGAGTGTCTGCAGAACGTGAGTAAGTACAGCGATTCTACCATCGAGCAAAATTATTTGTACGCTGGAATGGGAGTATTCGTGGTAACACGCAGCACGACCGAATATCGCATCACTACCGGCAATGCGATGGAGACCAGGAAGATATCCGATTTGAAGGCAACGCTTGCAAGAATCAACGAAATGGATAAAGACCAGTTGAACGAAGCGTACAAGCGTCAAATCAAAGATGGAGCCTTGCACGACAAGGGCGGCGCAGGCTTAGGTTTTATCGACATAAGACGTAAAACCGGAACAAACCTCTCGTATGAGTTCATGGAAATCGACGACGAGATGTCATTTTTTATCTTATCATCAAGCGTTTCAAGAGTATAACATTTTAATCGAATAAAAATAACAATGAATCCTATTATCATTAGCGCTACCGAAGATACACCGGGAGTAAAATTAGATGCAGCAAGTGAAATTTTTGAATTATCAGGTCGCTCCCTACCGGAGGACGTAGTGAAGTTCTTTACGCCAATTTTGGATTGGTTAGACGAATATGCTAAATCGCCAAATTCAAGTACCGTTTTTGACTTCAAATTATCGTACTTCAACACTGCCTCGTCAAAAATCATTCTCGATATTTTGATGAAACTTGAAAAAATTAGTAATATAACCATTAAGTGGCACTATCCGTCGGACGACGAAGATATGATGGAAGCGGGCGAAGAGTATGCAGACATTGTGGACGTGCCGATTGAAATGGTTGAGTACTAAAAAAACACGTGGAGGTCGATAATGTCTTTCTATGTGGCATGGTAAATGATTCTATCATTTTAGCAGATAGAAAAAAGATTATCTATGCTAATCCTCCAACGCCCGTCATGTTTGAAATATGCGAGCGACAACCGCTAAGCCTCAAAGAATTGATGCCGCATATACATCCTGCTGACAGGGAAACAGTAGAGGGGTTGATAAGTACGGTTGAAGGCGAACAGCAAGAAACAAGGCATTTTCAGTATCGCATACAGGCTAAGAACGGGAAGGAACGATGGGTGTGGAGCCGAACATTCCCACTATTCCCTGAAAGCAAAAGAACGGTGGTGCTCAGCAGTGACATCACCGAAATGCGCGAAAGAGAAGAACGGCTCAAGCAAACGGAAATAGCGGTAAGAACGGCAGATGAAAAATATAAAGTCCTGACGTCGCTGTTGCCCGAAATGGTGTTTGAAATGACGCTCGACGGACGATTGACGTTCGTAAATCTGAAGGCAATCTTCGTTTTCGAATACGGCTCGGATTTTTATATCAAAAACCTCAAATTCATCGAACTGATAAGTAATGATGAACGGTTGCGCTGTTTCGCAGAATTGAAAAAATTTATTGCCGCCAGCAGCGAAGTGTGCGAAATTGAAAGTGCCGCCGTAACTAAGAGCGGACGCAAGTTTCCCGTCACCCTCCACACAACGAAGGTCTATACAGACCACCAGCTGTCGGGGCTCAACATTTTGATGCTGGACAAAACGCTCCAGAAAAATGTCGAAAATTATCAGGAAAATCTGGCTTTTCTATCAAAATCGGCGCTCAACTTCCTGACGCTTTCCAACGATGACGACATTTTTATTTTTGTCGGAAAAAGTCTATCAAAATTTGCCTCGAAATCTGTTATTCTCGTTTTTTCGTACGACCAAAACAGCGATATTTCCAATATACGCTATATTTCGGGAATATATCACTGCCTTGACGACCTGATAGAAATAATAGGCGGAGCCCCCGAAAAATTTGACATAAAACTGTCAGAACGATTTAAAAGCAAGTACCTGTCGGACAAGACATTGAAAAAGATTGACCGGCTCAGATACGTCATCGACCACGAAAAAGCCGATGATGTAGAAAGACTGCTCAACGCAGATAATTTCTATTCGATGGGCATAGCGCGCGACGGCAAACTCTACGGAGGCTTGCTTATAGCTGCCACAGACGAAACAAAATCAATAGACACGCAAACGATAGAAACGTTTATCTATCAGGCGGGTATTGCCTTGCATCGCAAACAGATAGACAACGAATTGGTGAAGGCAAAATTGATTGCCGAAGAATCAGACCGTTTGAAATCGGCGTTCTTGGCAAACATGTCGCACGAACTGCGCACCCCATTGAACGGCATACTCGGATTGGCGCAGGTGATGCTCAATTCGGAAACTGTATTATCATCCGATTTTCGTAGCAACGTGAAGATGATTGTAGATAGCGGGAACTCCTTGCTGTCACTGATTGAGGATATTATGGATGTTTCAAAAATTGAAGCCGAGCAGTTGAAAATAAAGAACACGCCCTTCTCTATCAACGCCTTAATGGAGCAGATATACTCTATTCTGTCGGTTCACCCGATATATCTCCAAAAGAATGCCAAAAAGCAGAACATCAAGTTGATATACGATAAGCCCGATGATAATCTATCATTAGTGTCCGACCCCGACCGCCTGAAACAGATTTTTATCAATCTGATAAGCAATTCCTTCAAGTTTACCCAGAAGGGTTTTATCCGCTACGGCTTTTCAATAGAGGGTAATGTAATAACTTTCTACGTGAAAGATTCGGGAATAGGTATTCCGAAACACAAAACGGAAGAGATATTTCAGCGTTTTGCTCAGGTAGACAATACGTTAGCGCGCAAGTTCAGCGGCTCGGGCTTAGGGCTTGCTATCTCAAGGGGGCTATTAAAATTGATGGACGGCAAAATATGGTGCGAATCCGACTTGGGGAAAGGCTCAAACTTCTACTTCACAATACCCTACATTGCAGCGCCAACACAAGCAAAGGGCGAGTTGACGTACAGTTCGTGCGAAATTTGCGAATGGAAAAATCACACGGTCTTGATTGTAGAAGACGACCTGATAAACTATAAAGTCATAGAGGCGATGCTACGTCGCACGAAAATTAAAATAATACATGCCGACAACGGATTGGCCGCCATAGAGAGCGTGTGTTTGAACCCCCAAATAGATATAGTGCTCATGGACGTTCACCTGCCCGAAATGAGCGGACTGGAAGCAACTATAAAAATATTGGAAATCAACCCGTCGCTACCCATCATAGCCCAAACAGCAAACGCAATGGCTGACGACAAGGATATTTGCCTGAATGCTGGCTGCGTAGAATATATCAGCAAACCAATAGATATGAACGAACTTTTTGTGAAGATGTCGCGGTTTTTGGTGGAGAGTTAGTAAAAGATAAAATATTTGTTATTTGTAAACCTGCATTATTCATAAGAAATGTTTTCTGCGTCATTGCGAGCTTTACTTCAATGCCTTTATGGATGGTTACTTGGTGGGGGAACTCCGTATGGAGTTCAAACGTGGATAACCCCGTGTAAGCGTAGCGCAACTCGGGGTGTAAGACAGTGCTACTGCCTCGGGAACTCCGTAGGAGTTCAACGTTGATAACCCCGAGTAAGCGAAGCGCAACTCGGGGATACGAACTGCTAACCATCTCTGGAACTCCGTAGGAGTTCAACCAAAGAACAAGTCAAGGTCAATTTAAACGAAAAATGCTTTACATAGACATAGACAGTTGAACTCCTACGGAGTTCTCAAGCATAGTCGTAGCCCATATCCCCGAGTTGCGCTTCGCTTACTCGAGGTTATCCACGTATAACTCCTTCGGAGTTATCTCTAACATATAATATTTTGAATATATGCACATTACGCTTTTTATTTGATGGCTATGGGGGCTTAACCCAAAATTACGCACTCAATGACGCTCAATAAAGTCTTATGAATAAAGCAGGTTAACTCATTTTGTCTAATTATTTTGGATTTCAACAATATTGTGGAACATACCCCAACCAGCAGCACTGTCATAAATATCTATAGATGCGGCTGGAACATATAATGTTGCAGAAACGCCTGAAAATACACTATTATTAATAGTTTGTGGAGTAGTTGCATGATTAACAATTTTGCTCAATGCGCCGCAATCTTGAAAAGCAGAATTTCCAATACTTCTAACAGAACGAGGTATCGTCACTTCTGTCAATTTTCCACAATTTCTAAAAGCATCTTCACCAATACTGGTGATTGTATTAGGAATAACAATAGAAACCAATCCGCTGTTTTGAAAAGTACCGTCCATTATGCTCGTGACTAATCTTGGAATCGTAATTTGTGTCAAGCTCCAGCATCCCCTAAAAGCTCTAGCACCGATACTCGTAACCGAATTAGGTATAGTTACTGATATCAGACTTCTGCAACCAAAAAATGCGCCATTGCCAATACTTGTAACCGAATTAGGAATAATTACTGAAGTTAACTCCGAATAACCAGCAAACATGTTATTTCCAATACTTGTAAATCCATTTGAAATCACTATTGACCTAACTTTGCTTTGAAAACGCGACATGTTAGCAAATGTATTATTATATAAATCTCCTGTTCCGTTAATTGCGAATGTTCGTTCAATAATATCATAAACCCAGGAATAACTACTAAAATTACCTTTGACTTGTGGTTCAAATGAAAAAAAGTTCCAAGGGGCTGTTCCAGCGTAAACAGCTTCTCTTCCTGGCGGTATTTCCAAATATATAAAACCCAAATCTAAACCTTGAAAAACATTTATTACAACTGTTGCCGGGTTCTCCAATTCTAATGGAGGTACTCTTCCTTCGACTTTTATCTTGACCAAACCACTGCATCCAGCAAAAGCTTGATTACCGATTTTAGTAACAGAACCTGGGATAGTTATTTCAGTTAAACTTCTACAATTGTAAAAAGTAGCAACATCGATTATTGTGACAGAATTTGGAATATTTATCGAAGTCAAACTGACACATTCATAAAAAGCTCCAACACCAATACTCGCAACCGAATTAGGTATGGTTACTGAAGTCAACCTGGTACAATCGCTAAAAGCATTCCTACCAATACTTGTAACACCTTGTTCAATTACTACTATTCTAATATTGTTCCTGCTGTTAAACCACGGACGTGGTGTACTGCCGGTATGATAATCTGCCATAGGACCGTTTCCTCTTACTGTAAGCACTCCGCTGTTATCAAGCGTGACCGTTGTGAAAGCGCTCCTCCATTCTTGCCCGACTATATTTGCACTACAAAAACAAACTGCGACAAAAAATACGATAATTTTTTTTACAAATGTCATTTTTTTGCGTGGTTGCTGACTTTCACTACGCTTACTCAAATTTTTGAACTGTTTCTCCATTTTTTCTATTTTTTAAAATTCCTAATACGATTCGCTTTGTTAATTAAGGTCACCTCACAATGACTGACCACCCTTTATTAAAAGCTATGCTTTGATCGCAATAGTTTGTACCGGGATTTCCAAATATCCCTACTGATACAAAATAACGCATTCCTGCTATATTCCTTATGCTGTTTTCACGTTTAGGTAACGAGTTAAAAATTGTATTTAATGCGTCTGTAGATAATTGATTATTAGTTAGATCCAAGATAGTTAACTCTGTAATATTTCCAATATCCAAATTTGTTAATTGGTTATTACTCACATCCAAGTTAACTATCTCTGAATTATTTCCAATATCCAAATTTGTTAATTGATTTCGAGCAACTTTTAGTTCCACTAGCGAATTTACCCCACTAACATCCAGGCTTGTCAATTGGTTACCGTTACTTACCAATTTTACGAGCGCATTAGCCCCGTTAACATCCAAATTTGTTAATTGGTTTTCAGCAACGTATAATTCCACTAGCGAATTTGCCCCGCTAACATCCAAACTTGTTAATTGATTGCTCGAAACGTCCAATTTTTCAAGCGCTTTTGCCCCGCTAACATCCAAACTTGTTAATTGATTTTTATACAGAACCAATTCTTCAAGCGCATTTGCTCCTCTAATATCCAAACTTGCTAATTCATTGCGACTGGCATCCAGATGCGTCAAACTGACAGCACCTCGAGCATTTATACTTGTTAATCGGTTTTGACCAACTTTTAATTCCTTCAGCGCCTTGTTTTTGCTTACATCCAAACTCGTCAAGTGGTTTCCGACTACATCCAAACTTGTTAACAATTTACTTCTACTTACATCCAAACTCGTTATATACTCTTCGCGGCAACTTAAACTCGTTATATTATCTCCTTTTATTCTAATTACACGTATTGAAGCATTTTCATAACCATGTCTAAAACGTACTCCATCGTCAAGCGTCAGAGTAATATTTTCTGACCCATCGCCCCAATCAACTGTTGCAGTTCCAGTTCCGTTTAAATAAAAAGAAATACTGGTTTGTTCAGTTGTCATTTTAATATTAGCCGAACCCGAATCTTCGCATCCGATAATCGTAGCGCTCATCAGCATTGCGGCTATCAAAATATTCAATATCGCCACATTGCAACTATGTTTTTGATTCCCTCTACCCTTCTGGCTGGTAGAACTACGCCCGTGTTTTTTGGTATCTGCTTCCATTGCCGTTTTGAACTGGTTATCGGCTCCAGTTGCTGCAATCTGATAGGCAGCGGAAAAAAATAATTTACTCAT
>Ga0099364_10013587_pt1 | contig 10912 bp, 9 predicted proteins | sample TergutTh196P3_FD_73070 | JGI IMG/M metagenome (GOLD analysis project Ga0099364, IMG submission 73070) | Microcerotermes parvus P3 segment gut microbial communities from Pointe-Noire, Republic of the Congo - Th196 P3 | ecosystem: Host-associated > Arthropoda: Insects > Digestive system > Gut ... | reverse complement strand
AGCAGTTCCCTTACGGAAATCCCATCCGCCACGTCATAGACGCCGCTTCTCAAATCTCCCAAAACCTCGGGGCAGGAAAATTTTACTGAAACCTTCAACACATTCTCCCTATGTAGAAACGCAATGAGACGCAAGGCATTGCGTCTATACAGCGTTCTAATTCCTAATTATCCCTCGGGGTAAAGATCCATTATTACATCTTCCAGACCGCCTAATTGTACCAGCGTTTCCTTTGTCGGCACGGCATCGTCAACATTATAGCCCAGTTTTTTGAACAGGTTGTCCGCCATAAACTCGGTATCGATGGTTCTGCCCGCGTTCGGGCCTTCCGTCTGCGGCGGAACGCCGATACTGCGTTGGGAGACGTCAAAATCCTTGCGACGTAAACCTTCGCGCATATTGAAAGCATGGCGCATGGTGAATGATCTCATGCCGAATTTCCTGCCGGCCTCACCGATGTAATCAAAACCGGAGATGGCGGTCAGGTATCTCGCGCGCGCGTCAAAAGGCAGGAACATCTCCTCGCCGAATTTGCAAAAGCCGCCGGAATTTGTCAACTCGACGTCAACCACGCCGTCAAAATCAAGCTCGGCTGATTTCGACATGTCGTATTTGACTTCGGGCGGCTCGTTGCCGAACGGGATCGTGTATCCGCCTTTGACGTGCCGCCCCGGCGTCGGATCATATTGGTATTTGCGCCCCATTCCGGGGTTGAAACGCGGATCGTGCATCGGCAGTTCTATGCCGCTTGCCACGATCAGATTTTCTAATCCCCTGTTGAAATGTTTCGCGGCGGCCCGCGACCCGGCGGCCAGAATTTTCCCGATTCCTTCATTCCGGCATATGCGCTCCGCGATTTCAACTATGGCGTCGGCGTTGCCCCACTTGAGATCAATGCCGTCAAGCTCATCTATGGTAAAAAGCCCGTTGTTGTAACATTCCATCAGCCACGCTATCGTTCCGCCGAGCGATATGGTGTCAAAGCCGTATTCATTGCACAACTGATTGCATTTGTTTACCGCAACCGGGTCCGAGTTGAACAGCGACGCGCCGAAAACGCCGAGGGTTTCATATTCAGGCCGCCCCGTTTCTCCTATCGGCCATTTCCCATCGTTAATCTCGTATATCGCGCCGCACCCCACGGGGCAGGTATGGCAGGTATATTTTTTCTTTCTATAGAGTTTATCCATTTCAGGGCCTGAGACCGGCAGAACCTGCGCTTCGGTCATCTCTGCGGCGGAACCTGCCCAGTTTTTAACGGATGTATCGCCGCCAAAGACGCTGCCTTCATAGGTGGCCGTAGTTCCGTAATCCGTGAAAGCGTCAAAGAATGGAACGTTAAGGTTCTTTCTCCATTCGATTATCTCTTTTTTCATCGCGGCCATGGTTTCCTGGTCGGCGGGTTCGATGGGGATGTTGCCGCGCACGACAAGCGCCTTCAGGTTTTTCGACCCCATTACGGCGCCCGGTCCGCCCCTTGCGGCGCTTCTGTGGGAATCATTCATGACCGCCGCCATTTTTGAAAGTCTTTCTCCGGCGGGACCGATCAGGGCTATGCCGATATTTTTGTCTCCGATTTCCGCTTTTATGGCATTTTCCGCTTCAATAGTCAGCTTGCCCCAGATATGGGACGCGTCCCGAATCTCGACTTTGCCGTTGTCAATGAAAATATACGAAGGCCTGTCGCTTATGCCTTTGACAAATACCGCGTCATACCCGGCTTTTCTCATGCGGGGGCCGAACGTCCCGCCCGAATTGGCGTCGTTCCAGCCGCCTGTCACCGGGGATTTGCAAACAACCGTATATCTTCCGCCAAGGAAGGCGCCCATGCCGTTGGCCGGGCCGCTGACAAAGCCGAATACGCTCTGCGGTGAAAACGGATCCGTATGCGCAGGCATCTCGTTATAGAGAATTTTGGCGCCGAGCGACGGTCCCCCGATAAAATCTCTTGCCATGTCCGGCGACAGATCGCGGACTTCCGTAGTCTTCGTTGTCAAATCAACAAACAGGAGCTTCCCAGCATAACCTTTCATGTACATCCTCCGTTTTTCGTAGTCGTTAAAGCCCTATATATTCGGAATATATGGATTTAGCCGCATTTTCGTCCTTAACGTTCTTTATTACCGCCCTGCCGTCGCAGAACAGGCTGAATTCGACGGCGCCGTCCGAAAATGTCAGCATGAATTTTCCGCATTTCACATCGCCCGCCTTCGACAGTTTTCCGGCGAGGGCGGCAAAATCAATTTCGGCTTTTGCATCAGGCGTTATCTGAACCGCGTCGCGCCCGCAGAGAGAAACCGCACCGGTTCCCGCAAGGCCGTTAAGCGCTTCATATTCATGGCGTCCGCAAACCGGACAGTCAGGATTCTTTTCCACGTCGATGTAGTCCGAACTGTTGTTCCAGACGTCGATCTGAAAGAGGCCCTTCCGAACCCTTGGTGAACCAAGCAGGATTTTCAGGGCTTCGGTTGATTCAACCGAGGCGACAACGGCGGTAATGCTGTTTAAAACCCCGGCGGTGCCGCATGTAGGATAGGAACCGGGAGACGGAGCTTCGGGGAAAATACATCTGAAACAGGCGGTTTCCCCCGGAATGATGTTCATGGTAAGCCCTTCGCTCGCCAGAACTCCGGCATAAATCCAGGGTTTCCTTAATTTATCGCATGCCTCGTTGATAAGGTAGCGCGCCTCGATATTGTCGGAGCAGTCAAGAACAAGATCGACGTCGCTTATCAGTGGTTCGATAGTAATCGCGTTTACGTCGGCAACGACAGGCGCCAGCGTTATTTCGGAATTTATTTTTGAGAGACGGTTGAAGGCCGCCTCCGCTTTCGGAATCGAAACGTCTTCTTCGTCGTAAAGCGTTTGACGCTGTAGATTTATAAGCTCCACATAGTCTCTGTCCACGACGCGGATAAAGCCGACGCCCGCGCGGCAGAGGTTATTTGCGGCAACCGTTCCCGTGGCGCCCAGGCCGATGATTGTCGCCCTGGATCGCAGCAGCTTCGCCTGTCCTTCTTCGCCGATGCCGTCAAACGCAATCTGGCGGGAATATCTTTGCAGCAAACCGGTCACGCCTCCTCCGTTAATCCAATCTGGAATTTTCCCTGAATAAAAGGACGGCTGCAAGCGAATAAATGTATATATTTCAACGATTTACAGGTTATTTTTTAGGAGATTTTTCGTGCATTGTTGCAGTTGGTTTTTATTTATGATACTTTGGAATTTATTGTAATTATGAATCCTGTAAAATATTGCGGTATATGGGAAAAATCGCACCAAACAGTACTGAAAAGGAGATATATGAAACTTACCAGAATAAGATATAACATCAACGGCGTCGAGCGGCCTGTTCTTTGCAATCCTGAGACGGACATACTTTCTACCGTTATCCGGCGCATGGGTCTGACGGGCACAAAGGTCGGCTGCGGGACGGGCGTTTGCGGCGCATGCTCCGTTCTTGTCAACGGCGACGTCGTGCGCGCATGCGTGAGGAAGATGAAGGCCGTCCCGGAGTTCAGCGACATCATAACAATCGAAGGCATAGGCACGCCGCAAAACCTGCACCCGCTGCAGCAGGCATGGATTACATACGGCGGCGTCCAATGCGGCTTTTGCACGCCGGGATTTATCATCTCCGCATACGGTCTGCTTATGAAAAACCCCTCCCCTACGCGGGAAGAAGTGCGCGACTGGTTTAAAAAATACCGCAACATCTGCCGCTGTACGGGATACAAGCCGCTGGTGGACTCCGTCATGGAAGCCGCCGCCGTCATGCGCGGCGAAAAGACCATGGCCGATATAACCTACAACCCGGCCGCCGACCCCGATTTCTACGGTAAGGATTCGTATCTCCCGCGTCCTTTCGCGCTTTCCAAGGTCTGCGGACTTTCCGACTACGGCGACGATATCAAGCTCCAGATGCCGGAAGGAACGGCGCATATCGTACCGGTCGTTTGTGATATTACCCACGGAATTATCAAAAACATCGACCTGTCCGAAGCCGAGAAAATGCCTGGCGTCTATAAAATCATGACCGCGAAAGACGTCAAGGGCACAAACTCTCATCCCGTCCCGCAAATAATCAAGCGCATGAAGGCCGACGGTATTCTGGAGTTCCCGATCATCTGCGGCAAAAAAGTCAACAAGCGCGGTGACTGCGTCGCTCTCGTTGCGGCTGATTCGGAGATACGCGCGCGCGAGGCCGCGAAGAAAGTCAAGGTGGATTACGAAGTGCTGCCTTCATACATGTCTTTCCCCGAAGCCGTCATGCCGAACGCCATCCAACTCCAGGAGACTTTGCCTAATTTCTACATGGAAAACCCGCTGTTAAAGGGCGAGGATACGGCTGAGATTTTCGATAACGCGCCGATAGTCGCCGAGGGCAGCTTCCATTCGCCGCGCCAGACGCATCTGCCGATAGAGCCGGACACCGTGCAGGGCTATTATGAGCCGGACGGTACGCTGACGATACAATGCAAGGCGCAGTCGATGCACGATTCTCTCCACGAAATATCCGAAGCGTGCGGCGTGCCTGATGGCAAGCTGCGGATCATCAACAACCCCGCCGGCGGATCGTTCGGCTATGCCATAGCGTCGAACACTTAGTCGGAAGCGCTTATAAAAGTTTCTTCAAAAGTTCAACCAGCGAGGTCGCTTTAACAGGCGAACCCTCGAAATGTTTTGGATTGCGCGTGACAATACAGTCCACTTTGTGCCGTTTTCCACACCAGGCAAGTAACGCGTCCTCATAATCGTTCATGGAAAGCTCAAAAGCTTTTTCACAATCCGTACCGTTGACATCCAATACATTTACGGACGCAAGCAAGCCCAAAAGCGCCTGTCTGGTTTTTTCTTTATCCCGCAGGTGTTTGCGAAGTAAATAATACAGGTCGGTGAAAGTACTGGCAGTGATGCAACCCTCGGCTTTCTCTTCGGCAACAACCAGCAGAACAGCCTGCGCGGAAACCGCCCACGGTTCACGCGCCATCAGCGCGTCGAGGATAATATTTGTATCAATCAGCAGTTTCATAACGAGCCAGTCGTTCCTCTCTTGCCTGTTCCAGGGTCGTGCCGTCGTTCGGAACGATTCCAAACAAGGACTTCATTATTTCCACCTTGTCATGCCTGGTACTTGAGAGTTTCGCAATGTTTTTTCCGTTCTTCGTGATGAAGACGTCTTCAGTGGCGACAAGGGTTAAATACTTTCCTATGTTACTTTTAAATTCTGTCGCAGTTACCAGCATTGTGATTTCCATCCCCTCTTTAAAATCGAACACAATCTAATATTTTATTTTGGGTAACACTGTATATAAATCGGACGACAATATCGTCCGATTTATACTCGCTTTTAGCGCTTTTGTACCATTTGAGCTTATACATCGTCTTGTTCTGTGGGGTCGAAGTGAATACTCCACCTGCTAAAGCAGGTGGCTTCCTTCAACAGCTAAAGCTGGCGATTGCGGCTGAAGCCGCCGAGGCATTTCCTCACTCGTCGCTTTCTACCTTAAAGTTGCTGTCTGCCTCAACCTGACCCTCTATGTAGGCTTTGATTACTTCATCCGTCACGTTCCCGCTACTGCAACAAAAATATCCGCGCGCCCAAAGGTGGCGGCCCCAATATTGACGACGCAACGATTCAAAGCTGTGCAACAATTTGTAAGAACTCTTCCCTTTAAGCCTCTGAACCAAGCGGCTGATCGTTACCTGCGGCGGGATGCCTACCAGCAGATGCACGTGGTCTTTAGATACATGTCCCTTCAGTATTTCCACGCCTTCGTTACGGCATACCTCGCGAAGTATCTCGCGCGCCTTATAACCTACATCCCCAACCAGAACTGGTTTACGATACTTGGTTATCCACACAAGGTGAAGATGGATCGAAAATACGCTGTGGGCGCCATGGTGATACTCTTTCATCAATTCAGACTACGCTAAAACCGCTAAAGCTACCAGCTAAAGCTGGGGGTTTGAACCCTCCCAAAAGGTGACAATCAAGGCTTGCGACCGAGACAAAAGCGGAGTTTACTATGGGTAAATGAGCATTTTGGAACGGGAGCGTAACGCAGAGTCTGGGGTTTTCGGAGGTTGCCATCATAAATTCCCGCGGATGTACCGGCACATGGTCAAGCCGAGAGTCACGTTGAAAGGAAAAACACCAGAAGTGTAATGTCCGCAATAAAGGCCGAAAGTGGAGTGCGGCAGACCCAGTCGCCGGTATTCCCGCAGAACCTTCACTGAAAGATCCGGCAGAAACGTGTAATCGTACCGGGCGTGGACAAGAAGAGATTTTTTTTCCGTTCCCTGAAGTTTATGGAGATATGCCTGAGGGCTTATAGGCATCCATATTTTCCTGAGGTCATCCAGCGTGATTTTTTCCTTCAGACCTTCCAGTACATGCCGCGTGGAAATGCCGCGCCAAACCACGTCCGCGAAATACGGCGAAACATGGTTCTGCACGGCGACACTAATACGCTCGTCATGCGCCGCCGTAATCAACGCGACGCATGATCCTATACTGGTTCCCAGAATGGCGAATCGTGTATATCCACGCGCTTGCAGCCAATCAAGCGCGGCACGCGCGTCGAGCACGGCCTGCCTGATGGATTGCAGCGTCCGCCCCAGATTTGAGGAAAGCATGTAATCAGCCCGCGTCAGATCTTCCGGCATACGCAGATCGTGATAAGGCAGGCTCAATCGCAGGGCGGAAACGCCGAAAGTATTCAGCATACGACAAAGAGCAAGATGGCTCAACGCGTCGGCGTTCCATTGCGGAAGCACCAGCGCCACTCGCCTTGGATCTTTTGGAAAGAACCAGCCGTGAACGGTATTGTTCACCGGATAAATGGTTCGCAACGGTGACGTAAACGTCAGATGCCCGTCATCCAGACAGTAATCGCTAACAGGCTCGAAGGCGTGATAGCCGTCGCTTTCCCGAACAACGCGCTCCGCGTATTCAATCAGAAAAGATTTCGGATCATTTTCCGATTCCGATTCCGGCTGATTTTTCGCCGCAAAGTCCGGCGCTGTAAAATCCAGCCCCCATTCAAACGGGCGCACTACCCGGTTTGTATCACGCTTCGAAAGCCTTGTTTCCCATTTGTAAAAAACGCGTCGCAGCATCAGGCAACCTCTAAATTGCCATCAATCGTAGTACTCCAGGCCGAGATGCGTGATCATGTCTTCGCCCATCATATGCCGCAGGGTGTTTTTCAGCTTCATCTGCTGAATAAACAGGTCATGCTCCGGATAGAGATTGGGAGCGCACATCGGGCTTTTAAAGAAGAACGAGAGCCATTCCTGTATGCCGCTCATACCACAGCGTCCTGCAAGGTCAAGGAAGATTGCCAGGTCAAGCACTATCGGCGCCGCAAGAATTGAATCGCGGCAGAGAAAATCGACTTTGATCTGCATTGGATAGCCGAGCCATCCAAAAATATCGATGTTGTCCCAGCCTTCCTTGTTATCGCCGCGCGGAGGATAGTAGTTGATGCGCACGACGTGATCGTAACTGGAATAAAGATCGGGATAAATATCCTTGCGCAGGATGTGTTCAAGCACCGACAGTTTGCTCTCTTCTTTGGTTTTGAACGATTCCGGATCGTCCAGCACCTCGCCGTCGCGATTTCCAAGTATATTGGTCGAAAACCAGCCGTTCAAACCGAGCAGGCGCGATTTCAGTCCCGGCGCGAGAATGGTTTTCATCAGCGTCTGGCCCGTTTTGAAGTCCTTGCCGCAAATCGGCACGCAACACTCTTTTGCCAGATCCATCAGCGCAGGTATGTCGCCTGAAAGATTCGGCGCGCCGTTGGCGTAGGGTATTCCCATCTTTATTGCGGCGTAGGCGTAAATCATGCTGGGAGCAATCGCCGGATCGTTATTTACCAAACCCTTTTCAAAACTCTTGATCGTCTGGTGAACCTTTTTCGTTTTAAGGAAAATTTCCGTGCTTCCGCACCAGACCATGACGGTGCGGGCGAGCTTGTTGGACTTCTGAAATTTTTTGATGTCTTCCTGCACCTGTTCGGCCAGTTCCATCTTGTTGGCGGCCTTTTTAACGTTTGGACCGTCGAGTTTTTTTACGTAGTCTTTGCTGAATGCCGCGGGCCAGGGTTTTATGCTTTGCATAAAAGGTTTGATCTGGTCAAGGAGACTTTTTTCGAGTACTCCGGCTTTACAGCCTGCCTCATACATGTTGTCTTCGAAAATGTCCCATCCGCCGAACACCATATCGTTGAGACCGACAAGCGGTACGAAGTCCTTGACCATAGGTATGCGGTTGTCGGTACGCTTACCCAGGCGGATGGTACCCATCTGAGTCAACGATCCTATCGGTTTTGCCAAACCTTTTCTTACGGCTTCCACACCCGCAATGAAGGTTGACGCGACGGCGCCCATGCCGGGAAGCAAAACGCCCAGTTTCCCCTTTGGGGAGTTAATTTTTGTGCCTTTTGGAATCATATTTAAGTCCTCTCTTTTTACAGCATTATTTTAGAAATATCGGCAAGTCCGGAAAAAAGCCGCGAAACCCCGTCAAGCAACGCAATCCGATTGGCTCTAATTGCGGCATCCTCGGCCATTACCATGACACGATTAAAAAATTCGTCCACAACCCCGCGCATCGAAGCAAGCGCGCGGAACGCGGTTAAGTAATCATGATTCCGTTCGGCTGACTCAACCTCCGGACGGATGTTCAGATAGCTCTGATAAAGCGCGCTTTCCGCAGGGTCGGCGAAAAGCGCGGAATCGACGTCCGCGTTGCGTTTGTCCGCCTTTTCCAGAATATTGACCACGCGCTTGAAATTCGAGGCAAGTGAAAGAAAATCATCTTCACGTCGAATCTCCTGAATCGCCCGCAGCCGTTCCAAAAGCCCCAGCGGATTGTCAAACCCGGCGGCAATCACCGCGTTGACGCAATCGTAGGTAAAACCCATTTCTTCAAAAAGAAAACGCAGACGCCCGTCAAAGAACTGCAACAGTTCGTCTGATGTGTCCGCCGACGCCCTTCCGTGCGATTCCAGGCTGTGGGTGATCATTGCGTTCAGCGAAAGATTCAGCCTGTGATCGAAAATAATTTTGATAATGCCGTTTCCCTGCCGTCGGATGGCGAATGGATCGCCCGAACCGGACGGTATCAGACCGACGGAAAAACATCCGCAGACCGTATCAAGCCGGTCGGCTAACGCCAATATGGCGCCCGTTCGGGACTCCGGCGACGGCGACGTCGTTGATTTTGGGTAATAATGCTCGCCTATGGCTTTGTAGACCTCTTTCGGATAACCTTCGGCTTTGGCGTAAAGTCCGCCGACGACGCCCTGCAAATCCGTAAATTCCTTTACCATCTCGGTAATCAGGTCGCACTTGAAAAGCCGCGCAGCCGTGGTAAGGTCGCGCAGAAGTTCTCCGTCTCCCAGGCTTTCGACTATTTTTGGAAGAAGCGAAATCACGCGGACGCTTTTGTCTTTGTAGGAACCAAGTTTTTCCTGGAAAAGCACCTTGCCCATGGCTTCTTCCCTGTCGGAAAGTTTTGTTTTCCCATCGGTTTCCCGGAAAAATGCGGCGTCCGACAAACGGGCGCGCAAAACACGCTCATGCCCGGACTGAATAAGACGCTCAGGGTCGGAACGCAGGTTTACGACGGCAAGAAATGCCGGCAGAAGTTCCCCGGAAGCGTCCGTTACGGAGAAGTACTTCTGGTGCTCGCGCATAACCGTCACCAGTATCTCTTTGGGAAGCGCGAGGTAGCTTTCATCAAACGAACCCCTGACAATCGACGGCGCTTCGTTGAGGTTTACTACAGTTTCGAGCAGATCGGGGTCTTCCAGTAGTTTGCCGCCCGCCGCTTCAGCCTCACGCAGCAAGCCTTCCCGGATAACGGACAACCGCTCGGCGGGGTCCGCCAATACATAGTTTTCACGCAGTCGTTCCTTCAGATCGGCAAGCGACGTTACGGCAATTTTCGGTTTCCCTAAAAAGCGGTGTCCCGATGTAAAATGCGCCGCCTTTACGCCGGCAATCGTAAATTCCACAGGTTCTCCGCCAAAAAGCGCCGTAATCCAGCGCAACGGGCGGATAAATCGAAAATTATCCACGCTCCAGTGCATCGTCCGTGGAAATTGGATTTTTGTAATCGCCGCGGGAATCAGGTTTTCGAGAAGTTTTTTCGTTTCTTCGCCGCTTACCGTGCGGGAGATCGACAGGTATTCACCCTTGGGCGTCGCAACGATTTGTATTTCGTCCGGAGTTACGCCGTTTTTCTGCGCAAAGGCTGCGGCAGCTTTCGTCGGCGCGCCCGAAGCGTCGTAAGCCACGGATTTCGGCGGTCCGGCGACGGTTTCCAGCAGGTCGTCCTGCCTTTCGGGAACATCTTCAATTCCCACTATGATGCGCCGCGGAGTGTACCATTCAACTGTTTTTCCAATTGCAAGGCGCTGGTTTTTAAGAGATTCAGAGAGCAGTCCGGACAACTGCCGCGTTGCGTCCGCAAGCATTGAAGCCGGTATTTCCTCCACTCCCAATTCGACGACAAGTTCCATTTTTTTCATAGATTTTCAGGCGGAAGCCTCCTCCGTCGCGCTCTCTCCCAGTAGAGGAAATCCCTGTTTTTCCCGGCTTTCAAGATAACGCCGGGCAACCTCGCACGCCAATTGCCTGACTCGCGCTATGACGCCGACGCGCTCGGTAACGCTGATGGCGCCGCGGGCGTCAAGCATATTAAACGTATGCGAGCACTTCAGGCAATAATCGTATGCGGGCAACACCAGGTCCATTGCGGCGAGACGTTTGCTTTCAGTTTCATAAAGCGAAAACAGTTTGAACAGCATCTCTACGTCTGCCTCCTCGAAATTGTACCGGGAAAACTCAACTTCCTCACGATGCCGTATGTCCCGGTATGTAACGTCGTCCGACCATT
>Ga0099364_10013586_pt1 | contig 10912 bp, 12 predicted proteins | sample TergutTh196P3_FD_73070 | JGI IMG/M metagenome (GOLD analysis project Ga0099364, IMG submission 73070) | Microcerotermes parvus P3 segment gut microbial communities from Pointe-Noire, Republic of the Congo - Th196 P3 | ecosystem: Host-associated > Arthropoda: Insects > Digestive system > Gut ... | reverse complement strand
CAAAGGACTGCACCGTCGAAGGATTCATGTAACTCGAATGAGGGTCGAGCGTCTTGGCAATCGAGGTGAGAAACAGTTCCATTACGTCTTCGTTTGCTCTTCTGCGCACATCACCAAGAATTTCGACATTGTCGATTCTTCCTTCATACAACATTCGCCGTTGTAAACTGATGTAGCGTCTCAACAGCCGTTCGACCGGATCACGTTCATCGACATCCGGCGGTTCTTTTCCTTCGGCGAGGGCTCTTTCACGTTTTTGTTCGTTGGTAACTGCTTCAAATTTTCTTAGCAACAGTTCGCTTTTGAGCCGCTTGCGCCACATTTCGTAAGCCTCTTCCGTTGTTCGGGGAAACGTTTGGAGTCCTCGCTCTCTGATGACATTTTCGTCCAGCGTAAAGTCTCTTGGTCGATCAATAACGTACTCTTCGTCAACCGTGAAATCAATTGGATTGGCAAGAATGTGCTGCACCATACCGACCCGTTCTTTGAGCCGTAACAGATACCGGTTGTAGATTTCAAATGCTGGTCGGACATCAACCGGGCGTTCCCTGAGCAAGTCTACAAGACGTGATTCGTATTTTTCTCTAAATTCGTCGATGTCGGATTGATAAAAGTACATCTTTCGCGAATCAAGCCTCTTGATGTAGAGTCGAAACGCTTCTCTGGAATGTGATCTATCAAGGGTACGCTGCAAAATATGATCTCTTTCCAAGGCGTCAATGAACGCCATCGTGATGTTGCGTTCATCAACACAGGGTTCTAAGGGCAAGAGCGACTGCCCCGGCGACAGAGCGGACTGCCCGTCCTGTGCTTGTACTTTGCCTCTTTCAACGCCGACGTTGAAAACAGCGGCTGAAATGAGGAAGGCGAGAAGCAACAGAGTGCCAAGAAATAGTGCCGCCTGATGATTATTAAGTGTGTGCATTACTGTATGTCCTATTGTTGAATCAATGAGGGAATTCCGTTCCCATAAAGCCCGCCTAATTATACCACCTCTCGGTACTTCTTGCAATAGTGTTTCTTGCGACGGCACCTCTTGTTTGAAAACCGGGTATAATACATTGGCGCTGCCTTAACCAGTCGTTCTATGTTTCGTCCGTGCCGTTTGTTGCTTTTCCTGTCATTTTTCGTGTTTTTCCTCGCCGTCTGCATCGTCATGATCGCCATGAACGGCATCTGGGGAAACATCGAACCTGAAAAAACTGACCGGCAAACGCTCGTGCGGATAATGCAAATAAGGGACTTTCGCCAATTCTCTCCCGATCTGATCGAACGATTGACCCTTCAAGCAGAACAAGAATTCGGTCGCCGCTCGCCAAACAGACCTGTGTTCGAATTGCCCTCCTGGAAAAAAAGAATTCACGTTTATTTCCATACCAATCGGTCAGAACAAACGGCGTACTTGGAACGCAATCTGACCAAGATGGCAAGAATACGTTATTTTCAATGGATGTACGAATACGATTCCGCAACACCGCTCCAAAAGGCAGCACTGATGAACGATGCAGTCGAAGATGTACGCTACTGGCAGGAAATCTATTTCGAATACGTCCGTTTTCTGGGACAGCCGGAACCCACTCCCGCCGAACTGTATCAAGATTTTCTCCGAATGATCGAAGACTTCAAGACCGATGCTTCGCCGGAAGAAACCGCACTGATCGATTCTTTTACTCGGGACATCAGCCGGGTGTTGTTTGCCGGCGAAGTACAACGGTCGCTCATGAATCTGTTCACACCGCAAAATTGAACGCCGCATTTTGCTCTTGTCCCAGACGGCAAAATTCTCTACTATTCCCCGTGCCGAAAAGATGCCTTTCCAAAGGAGAATTGTATGCTCAAACTCATGGATCTCAGCGCCAGCGGACTGATTTCGCAGCGAATCCGAATGACCGCTATCGCCAGTAATTTGGCAAACATCACTTCGACACGCAACGAAGACGGTGAATTGAGACCGTACTCCCCCCGTTTGGTCCGGTTTCAGGAGGACAACACCATCGGTCCGAACGGTTCAGCAGGAGTGTTCGTTCGGGAAATTGCCCGAGACGAACTGCCGCCGATCCGAAAGTATTCGCCGCACCATCCCGATGCGGACGAACAGGGATTTATCAATTTACCGAGAATCAATCTCGTTACCGAATTTACCGATGCCATCGAATCGGGACGCTCCTACGAAGCCAACCTCGGAGCAATGGACATCACAAAATCAATGGCTAATCAATCGTTGAGAATTATTACGTAACAGAAGCTGCCATCCTAACTCCTAACTTCTAACTCCTCAAAAATGGACGGAATCAGCGGAATACACAGTGGGATATACAGCGGTGTCGGCACAGGCGTGAACAACGACCGACTCAGTGCGCTCGAACCCCGGCAAGGGATGGGCAAACTGGGACACAAAATGGACGATTACAGCCGTCCGATGACCGCCAGAGAAATCAAAAATACGACGTTCAGCGATTTAATTCTCGGCGGAGTCGGCGAAGTCAATATGCTGCAACAAAACGCAGACCGGGCGGTCGAAAAAATGATGTGCGGCGGAGAAATCGGAATGGCAGAAGTTCTCACTGCCGTCCAAAAAGCGGACATCGCCTTCAAAATGATGATGCAAATAAGAAACAAACTCGTCGCAGCGTATCAGGAAATACAAAATATGAGAGTGTAAGGAGTTAGAAGTTAGAAGGAGAGCCGGCGACTGTGTCGCCGGTAAAAAAGAATTAAGGAGAACAAATTATGAAGCACTTGAAAAACTTATACCAAAACATGACAGTCAGCAAGAAAATTACCGCCTATTTACTCGCGGCAACGCTCATCCTTTCGCTTGGCTACATTGCCGGATACAACACGGCATACTCCGGCAATCCGAGGGAAAATGGCAAAGCAAGGAACGTAAAATTGATGATAGCCAAAGAACAAGACTGCGCTACGGTAATCAAAATGCTGCCCAGCATCGCGGATGTCAAAGTGATTGCCCAAAAAAGTTCCCAATGGGAGCGCAACGCTTGGGTTCGGAAACCATTCGTCTCCGTCAGTCTGTTCGTTGAACCCGTTGGCTACAGACCGATTCCCCGTGATACCATTACCGCTGTCAGCAGGATTGCTGCTCTCTTCTTTGGAATTGACGACATGCAGAATATCAAGATTGTTGATACCAAGCACGATAGAGCTTATGACGGTAACGGCGAAGAGACAGCAAAAGCAAAGGTAAAGTGTAGATGCGAATGTTGTCCCTGCCCGGAGCCGGCAGAAAACCATCCTGTGCCGCCATATTCTAACTCCTAACCTCTACCTCCAGCCTCCTCAAAATGGAACACCTGAATAACCTTTTCAAAGAGAACTACGCAAAGTTACGAGACTTGTATCTGAGCATGACGCTCGGTAACAGGATTGTTTCGGCTTTGCTGCTGGCAACGTTGCTTATCTCGCTCGGCTATCTTATCGTGGGAAGCATCAAACCGGTGGATCCCCGTGCCAAAACGGTCAGGTTGTATAATGGTCATCCGTTCACTCCCAACGAAATGCGCGCTGCCGAAGATGCCATTTCGCGTGCCGGTTTGCAGGGACATCAATGGATCGGTGATCAATTACAGGTTCCAACGAGCCGACAGGCTGCCTACATTGCTACCCTTGCGGAAAACAGAGTGCTCGGAGCCAGCGGAATGGCTCGCATTGCGGCGGCAGAAGCGTTGACCCCCTGGCAAAGTGCCCGAATGATGGACACGCAAATGCTTGCCGCCAAAGAACAAGACGCTGTCGATGCAATCCGAATGATCACAGGAATCGCTCACGCCAAAGTTGTTACCAACAGACGACCTTCTTGGGAACGCAATGTTTGGGCGCGAACGCAGATTATGTCCGTCGGAGTCTTCGTCGAAGCCATTGAAAACCGACCGCTGAACGCCGATGCCATTGGTGCTATCGGTCAGATCATTGCGCCGATGTTCGGAATCACCGACATGAAGGAAATCAGGATTGTCGATACCAAGCACAATAGGGCTTATGACGGTTCCGGCGAACAACAGGGCAGTTCGCAGAGCGAGTATCTCCGGCATCAAGTGCGATGGCAGGAAACGTTCAATGAGCGAATTTATCAACTTCTACCGGCGATTGACGGTCTCAAAGTCGAAACTTCGGTGGCGTTGACGACTTACCGGAGTCAACGGGTTTTTACCGTGGAGCATGACAGACCGACTCCGTTGGTGATTCACGAATTGGATTATCACTTCAAGAAGGAGGGTTGGGACAGGTTTTTCCGACCCGGTCAGGTTGCCCAATGGAGCCGTCCGCTGATTGATCCTACCGGCGATGTCAGTCCCCGAGATTTAATCGACGAAAAGAAGCGGGAGATGGAAACTTCTCACGCATTGCCGGGTCGGGAGAAAACACAAGAAGACCTGCCGTACATTCCTGAACGTGTTCGGGTTTCTATTCAAATTCCTCGGGATCACATTGTGTCGATATGGCGGGAGCGCAATCGGCTGCTCGGCGGCGATCCTGATACCAGACCGGCTCCAGAAGAGTTACGTGCCGAAGAGGAGGCGTTTGCTTTCCAACAAAAAGAGAGCGTTGCTCAGTTGTTGGTGGAGTATCGGGCTTCTGCCAAAGAGGATCCGATGGATCTTGTAACGGTGGTTTATTCTGATCGGATTTTGCCGGAAGAGACTATTCTCACGGCTTGGGAAATGTTTGTGCTGTTTTTACGGGATCATTGGCAGAGTCTTGTGTTGATGAGTTTGGTCGGCGGCGGTTTGGTGGTTTTGTGGTCGATTTCTAAACCTCCGAAGCCGGACACCATTACGATTTACGAGGGTTTAGAAACGCCGCTCGAAGCGATAGATGCCCGCATTGCTGAAAAGCGTCGTTTGGCGGAGGAGGCTGCTGCCGCTGCCGCTGCTGCCGAAGAGGAGGCGATGCAACAGGAATTTGAAAACACGTTGGGCGAATTGGGTTCGTTGCGTTCGTTGAAGGACGAGATTGCCGAGTTGATACGGGACAATCCCGAAGCCGCTGCTGCGATCATTCGTCAGTGGATAGGCAACGCCGTACTGATGGAAGCGAAGAGTTAAAGGCAGAAAAACCTATATCAAGAACGCAAAGCAAATACGTCCAATTTGAGCCCGTTTACGATATAATTGGCGCACACACACTGCGTTCGGAGAATAAACGTAACTTGGAACAGTCCCTTGTCCGGCACAAACCGTTTTGTCATTCACCGCAAAATCTGCGGCATGGACAGGGAACCGTTCTGCGTAATGATCGTCTGACCGAGGACACTTGGCAACTCGCCGTCCGCACAAACGAAACATTGCCTACCGTTCGCACCGGACAATTCGCTATGCTCCGATTGCCGAACCGCACCGATCCGTTGCTCGGTCGTCCCTTTGCTCTCTATCGGGCAGAGCCGCAGTACATTGAAATCATCTATCTGACCGTCGGCAAAATGACACAACGGCTTGCCGAGGTGAAGCCGAACGAAACACTCGAACTCTGGATGCCGCTCGGCAACGGATTCCCTGAACCTGCCGCCAATGAAAAGGAATCGGCACACACTATCATCGTCGCTGGCGGCATCGGACAGACCCCCTTTCTCACGTTTTGCCAAAACCGACAAGAACGTGTGTCGCTCCTCTATGGGGCGAGAACTGCCGACCGAATCGCCTGTATGGATGATTTCCGGCAACTGGGAATAGAACCGGTGATTGCTACCGACGATGGTTCAGAAGGCTATCACGGTCTTGTAACGGACTTAATCGAGAAGGTTTATCAGCCCGGCGAATCGGCACGGTTATTTTGCTGCGGTCCCTTGCCGATGTTGCACTCGGCATTTTTAACCGCACGAAAACTCGGTTTGCCCTGTTTTGTTTCGTTGGAAACGCCGATGAGTTGCGGTTTGGGAATCTGCTTCGGCTGTGTTGTGCCGTATCGGGAAAACGAACATTCCGGTTGGGACTACCGTCGGACGTGCATCGACGGTCCCGTATTCGATGCGTATAAACTACAGTGGGAGTGACCAAGGCTTTGTGTGCGGCAAAAATAATGTAGGACATCTAATGTAGGACATCTAAAGCAAAGTAGTCTGCCGTCATTTCGCTACGCTCCATTCCGGCTTTTGCTCGTGTTGCAAAAGCCGGTGGAACGCGGTACAACGACGCTTCGAGCCTCTCCATACTATCTGACCAGCAACCGGGTGAAGAGCGAATTGTTGCCCGCAACATCGAACATAGGACGATACAAGTTTGCTGGTCGGCTCATTGCTCCGCCGCGAAAATACAGGACAATGCCCAGTGACATCGACCATATCTCTCGATGATTACCGTTGGCAGTGCATCCTTCGGAAGGAGCAAGCATCGAAATACCACCTTGTACCGCCAATCGGTCAGAGATCGCCGCCTCACCAAGCGTAGTGAAGATAAAATCCCCTCTCGCCGTTGCACCGGTTCGGAATTCTACTTGACCGCCGGTGTCCAAATGCTTGCGGATAAAGAGAAGATAGTGATCCTGCACATCGACAATTGTATCCAACATTCTCGGTACCGTCGGTTGATCTCTAAACACATCGAACCCGCCGAGAAAGCCGTATTCCCAATTGTGGAGTGATCGGAGAGACAATTCGCACCGCATCTGGCGCACATTGACCGTGCCGAATTGCGAATGATCGTGCAGCCAATCGACTGCTACTCCACCCTGTACAGGGGCGAAAGCGAAACGCCGAAAAATTCCCGCCGTCATGAAGGTTTGATGCCGTGTTGTTTTGCTAAAGAGATCGCCTTGTAGTGTACGGACACCGTACTGTGCCGTAATTGTTCCTTGCGGCGTAACAGCCGTTGACCAATTGATGCTTTGAGCGAGTCCAAAACTGCCCGCACCGTCGTTGAGTTCCGTTTTGAAAGCCGTTTTTTCGGCGGACAGTGTCAGGTTGTCGAACAAACCCATCCCGAAGGTTAGGGGAATCGGACCGCCCAAGGCAGAGACTCTCTCCAAAGGATATTCTCCAATTATTTCACCATCAAAGTCCATTGATGGATACCACATTCCGTTTTGGGTATATTCGCCATCATCCATGATAATAACCGTACCGTGGGGAAGGCTTGAAGGGATTTGTTGCGGCGTTCGATTCTGACGGACGACCGGCAGTGGTTGAGTGTCAAAGTATTCCTCGTAGAGCAAACCTTGTGAAACACCTTGTGAAACAATGGGAGCGACCGGGTCGAGATCATCAAAAACGACTTGCCTGCTATTGGGGCGTTGCAAAAGGGGATTGCGGGGGGGGTGGGGTAGCGGCAGGGGTTCGGTCAATCTCGTTCTTGTTTCGACAACGGTCTCGCCGGGAAAGACTGGCCCCAAGTATTCGGCAAAGGCAGACGGCGAAACACTCAAAATGAACGCCCAACAGAGCATCCACGTAGCAGTGCGAAATAGAGTGGGGGGGAAATGTGCTGTCATATCAACGGGAACATCACTTTTTATGGACTTCCTCGATAACTATATCGGCACAAAATAACCGTTACTTTCGGAATAATCATTAAAATCGTTAAATTTTGCCTATGTTCGCGATTTTAACGATCTTTCGCCCCGAACTAGCAAGCATGTAAACTTTCTCGCTCATTCTCTCTCCGTCAGCCGCTATGTTTTCAAAGTTTCCCTTGCCGTTTCAGAAGTTATCCGCAAATTCTTTTCGCACATTCGACCGGATCGACAGAGTTGCCGTTTTTGTCGAGGAGCCGCCAGATACCGCCGGAGATTTCATCTGCCAGCATAATCTTTCCGTCTGCATTAACGCCGAACTCGACTTTGAAGTCAATGAGTTCGTAATCATGTTTCGCCAGTTCTGCGTGAAGAATGCTGCCAATTAAACGGATGCTGCGGTAACAAATGCCGTACTGCTCATCGGTCAACTTGCCGAGTGCGATGCATGCTTCCCTATTGATACGCGGGTCACCAAGCGAATCATCTTTCAACGTCGCCTCAATGAGACCATTCAGTGGGAGACCTTGTCTGGCTCCGTACATTTTACAAAAACTGCCCCACGCCTGACTCCTCCAGATAAATTCTACTGGAAGAATTTCGAGTTTATGACAAAGCATCGTTCCGTGTTCGACATCAACGCTTTTGAAATGCGTCGGGATGCCTTCCTTTTCCAGAATGGGGAAGAAGTGTGCACTCAACGATAGAGAGGCTCTTCCCATACCATCAATCTTCAATCCTACCTGATTGGCACCGGGGTCGAATGTCCCGCCCTCTCCGCAGGCATCATCTTTGAAACGAAACACGCAGGTTCCGTCGGCGTTAGTTGCAATAAGGTCTTTTGTTTTACCCATTTGTTTTATTTAGAGTCAGAAGGATTATTGCGCACTATTATAGAAAACCGTAGCCAAGAATCAACCCACATGGTAGTAGGTGCATTCCGCACGGGGTGTGTAAAAATTTAGTTGGAATCGGCGAATGCCCTCGGTTGACACTATGATTTTGCCGAGTGGCGGCTGTAGCAGGCAAGCCATTTCAAGCCGATAGATGTTGTGACCTGCGAAAAATTGCCCATTTTTACAGAAAAAGAACAACTAATTTTTTACACACCCGGAGCGAGACGTATTCGCGACGGTCGGACGTATGTGCGTGCGGCATTGTATATCTGGACGTTGATGTTCTCTATCACAATACGACGACGAGACAACTCTCGATTAAACGCCTTCTCCGACTCCGACAACTCCTTCTTCTTGCTCTTCTTGATCGGGATCAAACTCCATTCATGATACGACTGAATACCTTGATAACCACTGTCCGCAAAGATCATCAGTTCTGTTGGGCACATTTGATTCGTGAGATAAAGTTCCTTGCATCGCTTGATGGTACACGTGCGTATGGCAAGCGTTTGTTGAAATATGTTAAGGCGATGTTTGATACTATTCATCGACAGGACGAGTTGACGGAGAGAGGTTTTAAGCGTTTGATGCGTCGACATAAGAAGGCGATCATGAAGACGGTTCGTCGTTGTGTTCCAGCTCACAAGAAGGCGGCGGTGTTATCGGAGCGTTTTGAGAAATATGGCGAGAGTTATTTTCTTTTTATTGATCAACCGTTGTTAATAGAGTCGACGAATAACATTGCGGAGCGTGAGATTCGGACATTGGTATTGGATCGAATGGTGACGCAGGGAGTTCGGAGTGATGTTGGTAATGAGTGGCATGAGCGTTTTTGGACGGTGTTGGCGACGTGTAAGCGTCGGGGCTTGAATGTACTGGCGTTTTTACGGGAGTCGATATTGAGTCTTCTTCATGGTCTGCCTCCGCCGAGTCTATTCAAACCTATCAACGAAAATTGACCGTGAACGGGTACTAAATATTTAATAATTAAGCTTTTTCGCTTTGTAAATTCTCTTGGAAAACTCTATGATAGCGATAATACTTTATTCCATTCACTATCGTTGTGTAAATGCTGCTACAAAAGCCAAATCCTTGTTTTCGATGTAGCTCGACTAATGTTTTTATTAGCGAAGGCGAAGCTGATACAGACAATGGTATTGGTTATTTTGTCGGTTGTTTTGATTGTGGTATCGAAACAGCAGTACGCATAACCAAAGAAGCCGCTATCGAAAAATGGAACTATCGTCCTGCTCCGAAATGGATGGATAGACCCAATGGTGAAGGTGAGTACTGGGTAATATCTGGGCATAGTCGTGGTAGGTTGATTGTTGAAGTTAAACGTGATTATGATCTTTGTGATGGATATGATGGTGACGATGACTTTTGTGATTTATACGAAGATTGTGATGATTGCTTGGTAGTTGAGCATCGAGGTAATCCACGCCGTTTGCAACTTCAAGATTATATTGACACGTTTAATGTGACGGGCTTTTGTAAAATCGAAATGCCTGATTTGCCGGATTAGTTTTATAGCCATACGTAAAATGAAAAAGGATAAGAAGTACAAGAAGAAATACAAGAAACTGCTGAAAGCGGTACGGCAGAGTTGCGATGACTGTCGTCATATAAATTATTTAGACGATCATGGCAATCGTGTTATTTGCGATTATCTGGAGTGCCCACTTCACTGTTACGTATTTGCTCAATCTGGTACATAGTCGAATGAAACTGTAAAAACAAAATCTTAACAAATATGAAATTTTCTGATGTGATGGAAAAGTTGTTGGATAACGCTGAACCTGTTTTGGCTTTTGTTAATAAATGTTTTGTGGCTATTCTTGTTTTTGGTACAGCATTATTGTTGTTGCCCATTGCTGTGATCCTATGGCTGGTCTATTACTTTATCGAAAAGTTTAATTATTAAATATTTAATAATTAAACTTTTGTTTTGTTAAAATCCATTTCATGTCAGTAAAACCTATAATCCACAGGAGATACTGACATGGAAAAACATTGGACGGTCGCAGAAATAGACCAGAACATTCAAATGAGCACAAAATGGCTTACGAGAGCCATTGTCGCTCTTATGCGTTTGCGGACGAAAAATGAAATGTTTTATGAGCGAACGACCGATCGAAATGGCGTTGGATTTAACCGGTAAGGAAATCCCCTCCCGTAAGTGATGGGTTACGAGATGACGATCATGCAAAAATACACTGCTGTTTTTGTTATATGTATTTCTATGATGATATGTAATCAAAATGAGTAAACGTCGCAAGCACACAACAGAGAACACACGTAGTATCGCTATTCGTTTTAGGGCATATCCTACCGAAGAGCAAGAATCACAGTTCGCACAGACTTTCGGCTGTTGCCGAAAGTTGTGGAATGTGATGCTTGGCGAGGATAAAGATAGTGCTTTTGCAACACATCAGTCACTTGCATCTATCAAAAGAATACACGAGTACATGCAGGATGTGGATTCTTTGTCATTATGCAATGTACAGTTAAATTATAAAGATGCTTGGTCAGAATACAATAAGTTTGTCAAAAAG
>Ga0099364_10013585_pt1 | contig 10912 bp, 7 predicted proteins | sample TergutTh196P3_FD_73070 | JGI IMG/M metagenome (GOLD analysis project Ga0099364, IMG submission 73070) | Microcerotermes parvus P3 segment gut microbial communities from Pointe-Noire, Republic of the Congo - Th196 P3 | ecosystem: Host-associated > Arthropoda: Insects > Digestive system > Gut ... | reverse complement strand
GACATTTGAAACCAGCCTAAGGTTGGGTTGAGGCAGAGTGTGAGCCCCAGGCGGGGGCGAGGCCCGTAGGGTAGAGCCAGAGCCGCCGCATGGGGCGGTTTTGATATACTCAGCCTTCCAAGGATGTAGCCTCTTGTTCCATGCTCATAGGTAGTTGCAATGCTGCAAAAACAGGTGCAACAGTCAGAGATCGAAATGCTTCCTCTTCCATGTTTAGATACCGCTGCGTTCCCCATTTCTGCCCTGCCATGTATCCGTCCAGACAATATCAACACTCACCTTTGTGTCGAATAGAGTTGGCGGAAACGAAGTAAGACGCAATTCAAAAATTGAGAATCAATCTTGCAGCTTTTCTCCTTCTCCACACCATCTATTGCTTTGCAACGCAACAGAGATTAACAACGGCAACACCAAAAACAAACCGTAGATATAGCGGAACATTCCGCTAACAGGCGATGCTATACAGGTCAGCCAAAGTAAAAACACAGGCAAGAACACAATAATCATTTTATATTTTCTTTTTAGCGTCAAAATAAGCACCATGATTACCGTTACCCATACTGCGAATCCAATGCTTATTAGCATCGAAATGGCAGGAAAAACTCTGAACACAAAAATGCCGGAAAAAACGTTGTCTATAAATGTAGGTACGATACGCCAGTAATGAATACCGTAGTTATTTTGCCATATTTCCCTTGCGACGATCCAATAGTTAATATCAGGATACCAATAACCATATGTTTGGCACAAAAACGCTTCGGCGTATGTTAATGGGTACATAGTTAGCATCCGTTGCCAAAGCGATATATACGTACCCACATCAGACCTGAAAGCAGTTTCATTAAAAACCCCTCCGGCTTTGACCGGGTCTGAGATGGCTGGGTCATATAATGCCGGTATCAGATCATACGGCAAGATTGAATCTATAAGAGCTTTGTCGTTGTCGGAGAGTTCAGCCCCGTGCTCAACGACCGTGCGGGCAATTTGCTGAAGCGGTATGGAAAGGGCCTCGCCGATGGAGCCTTTTTGAACATTCAGCCCCGTACTGATTATCCGCATTGATGCGAAAGAAATTGCGAATATCCCAATAATTACTAAAAGACTTTTCCAGTATCTACGCAAGAAAACCAGTAATATAGGAAGAAAAACCAATAGAACATAAAGCCCGTTATGACGCGTTATAAAGAGCCCCACGCACAATAGGCAGAAAACTAACGCATTTTTTCTTGATTTGAAAAATATTTCGGGCTGTGAAACCATCTGGATCGTTTTAAGTGTTAGCAACATAAAAATAACGCTGAACAAGGTATCCTTCCACATCGTTATGGAATAGAAGGCGTGTACGGGGTACAGCATGAAAAACAGCAGTGTGAATGCTCGCAGATTAATATGTATGTTTTGCTTTGTCATGCAATGGAGGACATAAGAAAATGCGGCGGAGACAACAAGTATTTGAAATAGCGAGTGTAAAAGCATGCCGATATTTGCGGAACCAAACAGTATTCCAACGCGAATAAACATGCCGAACAATGCGGTCATAAAAATGGGGTGGTGCTCTGACAGAGGTCTGTCGCCCATTGCCTGGGCGAGTTGTCCAACTGTATCCCTTGGAAGGAATCCCGGCAGATATACTATGAGATACGGCAGCCAACAAGCAAATATAAGCGCACAGCGCCAAAGAAAAGCATTTTTGTCGGCATCGAAAATTCGATTTTTTTTGATTGTGGCGTCATTGAAGGTACAATTCATCGCTTTCTCAAAGAAAATAGCGAGAAATGCATAAAAAACGAGAGCAATTCCCAAAAATGCAATATAACATTTCAGAAAAGCCATGACGGAATCAGTTATGGCGAGAAGACTGTTATATTGATTGATGCTAAAACCAATGACGTACAAGATGGAGAATGAGGCTGCCGTTATCGCTGAATATTTAAGTATACGAGAATTTTCAACAGCGGCGGCACGACGAAACAACAGACATAACGCAAAAAAGATGCACAACCATAAGACACTGTTACCCGAAAAGCCAGAAAAAAAGGTGCCAATCGTGTACATAGAGGTGGAAAGATTACCGGTAACCTCCTGATACCGAGCGATTGGGTAACCTTCAATAAGGAAGTTGTCAAGCGAAGTTACAAGCGATAAATCTACATTCAATCCTAATGCGGAAATAAAAGCATAAAGCGCAGTTACAAGGTAATTTCCCGACAATTTCAATTTTATTAACATGCAACCCCTATTTTTATTTGGACATGGCTTTCCTGTATTCTATTTCCTGCAAAAGAAGCTCAAAGTCATGCATATTTTTTTGCTTTACAACATCAAGCGTAAGCCCCGCAAAAAATGACTGTATTGCGGCAAGCCATAGAAACACGCAAAAAATTAGGGTCGGGAACCTCGGAACCAGACCTGTATTGAAAAAAGTTATCAAGACAGGGATTATCAAAATTATTCCCAACGCAAACAAAACTGCCGAAATGGAAGAAAAAAACAGCAGCGGGCGATAATTTTTCAATAGGGCGATTATCGTTTTTAACACCTTCAGGCCGTCCGCAATAGTATTGAGTTTTGATCTGCTTCCTTCGGGACGGTCGCGGTAATCCACGACTATATTCTCGATAAGCATGTTTTTATCTATCGCATGGATGGTCATTTCAGTTTCAATCTCAAAACCTTTCGATAAGATGGGGAAGGATTTTACAAATTGATAGCTAAATCCGCGATAGCCGGTCATAATATCACGTATTTTGCTTTTGAATAATAGATTTATACTGTCGCGTACTACCCGGTTTCCCACGTTGTGGAAAAGCCGTTTATTCTCAGTAAAATAAGTGGAGGATAGGCGGTCACCTATTACCATGTCTGCACTGCGGTTCAGGACGGCTTCTGCGATAGCCGGGGCAAATTCAGCCGGATATGTATCGTCGCCATCCGCCATGATATAGCATTTGGCGTTGATTTCGCGGAACATACGCCGTATCACATTACCTTTCCCTTGTTTAAATTCCCGCATTACAACTGCACCGGCTTCTTTCGCAAGTTCTGCTGTATTGTCTGTGGAATTGTTGTCGTAGACGTAAATCACCGCATCGGGAAGATACCTACGAAAATCCTCCACCACTTTGCGAATGGTTTTCTCTTCATTGTAACAAGGGAGCAAAACAGCGATTTCATCCATTCCTTTCGTCCTTTCTTTAAATAATTACCTTTCGGGCCGTAAAATTCCAAGCGAGCGCGAAAGGTTTTTTACGCAATTGTTTGGACTGCTGAGGGCGGAGACTCGACGGCATTCAGCACTTCGCGGTATGTCTCAAGGACAATTTTTGTTGCTCCCGCCTGACGAATCGTTCCTTTGTCAAGCCAAACTAGTGAATCGCAGCCTTCCACCGTGGTCAGGCGATGGGCAATGACCACTATGGTCATCCTATTACGCAGAGAGAGGATCGTCTCAAGAATGGCCTTCTCGTTTTTCATGTCCAGAGAGCTGGTGGCCTCATCGAAAATAATTAAACTTGGATCACCATACAAAGCGCGGGCAATGGCCACCCGCTGGGCCTGCCCGCCGGAAAGACGCGCTCCCCGGTCGCCCAGGATTGTATCTATACCGTTTTCTAACTCATCAAGAAAATCCATAGCCGCCATGCGGCAGCATTCAAACACTTTTTCCCGATCAATGCTCTCTCCCAAATGAGAAAGAGCCACGTTTTCAGCCAGAGAAGCGTCCAAAATGTATGGGGACTGAGCCACGTAGCCGATGCGTCCTAGCCAAGCCGCGGCGTTGGCGTTGGTTATGGGAACACCATCAACCAGAATTCGGCCTGACTTCGAGGGTACAAGGCCCGTGAGCAGATAGACCAGCGTACTCTTGCCCGCGCCGGAGAGCCCCACCAGACCGACCATTTGCCCGGCTTCTATGGTCATGGATATCTCGTACACAGTCTCTGTCGCTCCCTTAGGGTAACGGAAAGAGACGTTTTCCAATTTGATGTCCCGTTCGAAGGGTAAAGGTTCGGAAACCGTGTTGAGCGGAAGCAACTCGGCCGCCAGTGAACGCTCCTGCAAAATCAGTTCTATCATTTTATTCAAGTAAGGCAGGCGGGTGCGTATATAGGCCAGCGAATCCAGCAGGCGGTTTGCCACAGGGAGCCCCCGCCAAGCGGCGGCGGCCATAAATCCCATAAGACCTGAAATGCGGGCCATGCCAGCATCCTGCATGAAGATCAGATACAGCATCACCGCGACAAGAGTGGCAAAGCCTAGTATTTCAATACAGGCCGTTGGCAGCCGGAGCATGGCCTGCTGTCGTATATTGGCTGTGGCCACTTTACCCAACTGTTTTGTATATATGCTGAACAGAGAATTTTCACGGCGGCTGAAGCGTATTTCCTTGAGCCCGTGCAGAGCCAGATGAGTTATTTTGTTGATTCGGTAATTTGCCGTATATACCTTATTGGCGCAACGCTCCAGAATTTTGTGAGCTACTTTGACAATCAGCGCGCCGCACACACCGAGAACAAAAAAGAGCATCAGAGAAGGCAAAGGAGAAACGCTGATCAGCCCGATGAGCAAAACCAGAAGCGTCAAAGCATTGCTGAATACTTGCAGAACAGCGTTGAGGGTTTCGGCAAAACGCCTGGTCGCGTCTAGTCCAAAGTTCAATTCTGCCACTCCGTTATTTGTTATCCACAAAAAAGGGGCGCGCTGAAAAAAGCGCAAAACATGACCTTTGGTCGCTATTCCCGCATTTTCGGAAAAAGCCGCTATATGCCACTGTTGAAAAATATTGAAGATATTTTTGCTTGAGATAAGCAAAAAAATGCCGCACAGCGCGGATAAAGCTAAGAGGCGTGGGTCGTTGCCGAAATTGATACCCAAGCTCTCCCGTAGCCAGCGCACCGGGTTATTATTCAAAACCGCCTCGGGCGAGCCAAAAATAGCCCCCAGTAACGCCACAAGGCCTGCCAGAAGCAGTTCCAGCAAGGCCGAGATCATAGTCAGGCCCAGCAAGCCCCAAAAACGCCATTTCTCCCGGCGGGGCATCAACGGCAAGAGGATACGCAGAGACTGAACCAGGGAATGTTGTGCGTTCATTTCCACTCCATGCCGGCCAGAGTGTGCCTTCAGGCCTTGCATGCGCGGTGTTTCAGCCACTCCAGAATGTTGTCGGCTCTTGTTTTCCAGGTGTAATGCCGCAAAAATACCGAGTAGGCTTGCCTTCCCATCCGGGCGCGCAACGCCGGATCATGGGCAAGCGTGTTCAGGCAGGCTACCCACTGTTCGATGTCCTCAAGCTCTGAGCTGAAGCAAAATGTTTCCAATTCCTGAATTTCCTGCAAGACGTCATGTTTTGTGGCAACAATGGGTTTACCATACGACATGTACTCAAAAATTTTCATGGGCGACATATGCTTGCTGGTATCCCCCCGGTTGCCCGCAACAGCAACGGCTCGTTCATAGGGGGCGAGCATAACGTCAAAATCCTTGTAGTAGCTGCCGAGTTGCGCATGCGGCACATAGCTGACATGCCGGACGTTGGCCGTGTTCGATTTGCGGCGCAGAGCCTCAAGCTCATGATCCTGTCCCCCTACAATCACAAACTCCATGCCCGGGCAGCGCTCCGCAAGGGCCAGGATAAGCTCAATGCCCCGCCCTCTGTACAGGCTGCCCACATAACCAACCCGCATCGGCGACCCGGCTGCAGGAGAAGGGGGAGGCAAAGAGCCTGCGTACGGATCGTCCGCAGCATCCGGCGCTACCAGAATACTGTCGGAATCCTGGAAGAACATCAACGCGACATCATCGCGCAGGCTGCGGGTAATCGTAACAAGGCCATTCATGCGGGAGGAACGGAGCAGGGCGTGGATGGCCTGTATCCACATCGGTTTTTCAGGAATCGAATGCAGTTCGAGAGCCACGGGCACGCCCAGCATCGCCGCCGCTAAAATTGAAAATGGATCGCGCCCGTATGCAAGCTGAGGAAGTGTTTTACCGAAACGGCATGCAAATGCCGCTGCAAGGGCATATGTCATGACGCCGAGTTTGGGTATAGGCAGATTTTTGTGCAGGGCGAGCGAAAATGTGCCCGACGTGCCATACAGGGCATGGATATCATCCGCAACCCTGCCGTGCTTGGCGTGCAGCGTGACGGTGTGGCCGCAAGCGGCAAAAGCCGCGCTCATCTTCATGACGTGTACAGAGTTTGCGGTTTGCGATGGCAGCTCAGAGAGGGAAAAGTAGTGAATATTTATAAGGGCACCTCTTATGACAGATGGCGCATAACTGAATTGAGATGCGCCCTAATTAAGCACTATACACTTGCGTTTTTCTTGATAATGTTATAATATAACATGGTTCTCCATTGAATTCAACTCTGGAGAATATTCGCGAATATATATTAAGAAGTTCTCTCTGCACCGCATTAAATTAGGCATAATAAGATGTTTGTTGCCATACCAATGGAAATAGCCATCCGGGAGCTGGAGGGGCATATATTCTTGGCGATGCACCTTGCCCGGCGGGGCATCCCCACCCTTTTGGGAGCAAAAAGCGCTGTCAATCGTATCTGCTTGGAGGGTAAAGCTCCCTTTGCTGTCCTGGATAAAGGTCTCACATTTTCCAATGAAGATCATTATGCGGCCATCCGCAGAGCGGGCGGGCACATTATTGAATTACACGCGGAAGGTATGGCCTACCTGAGTACAAAACGCGAAGACTGGGGCCCGCTGGAAAGCATTGAGCAGTATGTGGACGCTTTTTTTGTGTGGGGAAAAAAACAGCGCCAGAGCGCCCAAGAGCGCCTGCCCGAACGCCGGCATCAGGATGTCATTGTCACGGGGCATCCATCTTTCGATCTGGTGCGACCGGAATTTGTGCGTTACTATAAAAACAGCCGTATTACCGAAATGCATGGTGAGGACTTCATCCTTTTCAATGCCAGCGCGGGCCTTGACAATTGTGCCACAAGCCTGGAGGACTATGCGGCTCTTATGCCCGACGCCCCTATTTATTCTCCAGAAAAAAAGAAGTTACTTGAGAAGGCTGTCGCATATGAGCGGGAGTATTTTTCGTACATCGTTGCAGTTGTTGAAAAAATATGCAGCGCCTTTCCCCGCAGGTCTTTTATCTACAGGCCTCATCCTACAGAGAAGATCGAATACATCAGCCCCTCATTTTCCCATTTACCGCAGGTTAAGGTACTGCGGGAAGGAGCGGTTCGTCCGTGGCTTGCTTCCGCCGCCATTGTCATCCACAATACCTGCACTACCGGCCTTGAGGCTCTGCTCCTGGGCAAGCCGGTAATCAGTCTGGTTCCTCCCAAGCGCGACTTTCGCTGGACAGAGGAAAGAGCCTTGGGATGCAGGGCATACTCCGCCGAGGAACTCATCAGTCATATCCACAGGATTGATGCTGGAGGGTGGACTGCTGGAGAGCACGGCGTATGCTTGGAGGGCGTGGATAACTTTTTGCAAAATGTTGGCACTGTAGCCAGTAATACTATTGCGGAATGGGTTTCAGCCAGGTATGCTCCGCTAGTCCGCAACGGCGGCGGATGGAGACCCGAACCCTTATCTGCCTTGCGGCATGGACGCCGTATCCTCTCAAAAGTTAAGCAGCACATGCTGGCTTGTCTGCCAGGCCAAAGGAATCTTCGCACCCTAATCAGGCTGGCCAAATGGAAAATGCCCCCAGGCTCTGTAACTCAAAGCGGTATTTTAGACATTATCCATCGCCTGCGTGAAGTCAAAAAGGGCTTGCCCATGGTACGCGTAACGCAAACGGATCTGAATTGTGTTTATATAGACCTTGCTGACGGTTTCGAGAAGACCGATGCCGCTTGATAGAACATCCGCGCCACTTGTCTCCGCATGGATCGGTGAGGGCAATTACGGCGATGAGCTAATGGCTTTAGGGTTAAGAGGTTTGCTCCACAAAGAATTTGGTATAGAGCGATTAAATTATTATCAGGCGGGTGGGTTTGGCATCACTGTGGATCCATGGGTGCGGGTTTCCACTCTTCGTAGTCCGGGCAATTCGATCCAGGAAAAAATTTTATCATATTTCGCAATCCCGCGCCATGATCTGCTTCTTTACGGAGGAGGTTCCATTTTTCACTCAGAAAACAGTATCGCCTGGAAACACACACTGCTGCGCCGGTACAGGCGTTTCAAAAAAAATAAACCAGCCGGTGCCGTTGGTATTTCAGTTGGGCCTTTTCCAACGGAAGCCGCGCGCAGGCAATGCGGGAAATTTTTTAATGAGCTGGATTTCATTGTATGCAGAGATGCGGAATCCGCCTCCATGGCCGCAGCAATGACATCCGGCGGCAAAGTTTCCCTTTGCGGCGATCTTGCTTTATTGGTGCCTCACTTATTTGAACAGGAAATGCCTGATCCCGCCTGCAGAAAGCCCGATCTTGTCGGTATGTCTTTTCTAAAAAGAAAGGCGGATCAAACTTTTTTTGAACATCATCGCCTTGTGGAAGGCTTCCAAAAAATTCTTGATTCGGTTATTTTATCCGGGAAAAAAGTAAGGCTGTTTACTTTTTGTCTGAGTCCTCAAATGGAAGACGCCACGCTCAATGAGTACCTGAGAAGCAACTCCCTAGCCTCGGAGCGCGTGGAAATTTATTCTTTTAACGGCAATGTTTTCGAAACCATGGCACAATGCAATGAATGTTCTTCGTTTATATCCATGCGTCTGCATGGGCTTATTACCGCATATATCTTGAACATTCCTATGATTTCAATCGGATATAATCCCAAGAATTTTTATTTCATGAACATGATAGGTGCCCCCCAAGAGGTTTCTTTGTCATGGGAGACTCCATCTTTGGCAGCGGATGTACTCCAAAGATTAGATAAAGTGAACGTTACAGCCCCGCTTACACTACAAAAAGGCATGAAGCCCGAGCAAGTCAGGAAGATATTATATGCAGCCCTATCCCATGGCTGAATGCACTTTGATACTCCCGATCCGCATGGCATCCTAATCCAGCCATTTTGTTGTCGGCTTATTTTTAGCAACAGGATGAGACAACTTTGCGTATCCTCGTTATAGCTCCCTGGACTCCTCCCACGATCAGGCCACAGGCGATACTTTTAGGGAAAATGCTTCCATCCTGGCAAGAGCAAGGAATGAATGTTTTGCTCGCATCTTTTCCAACCCGTTGGGAATTCGGGGGAGAAAAAATATCAATGCCCCATGTATCCATAAGCAAGACTCTTTTTTATAAGCTGCTATCCAGAAAATTTCCGGCGGATGAAGCTATCCTGAAGTGTTGGACATCATCTCTCGCCAAGCGATTGCAGAATGAGCTAGTTGATCTTATTTTTTCTTTTGCCAACCCTTTCTGGGCAAACAGGGTAGGCTGCCAATTGAGCAAAATTTTACATATACCATTTATCGCCCATTTTAGTGACCCCTATTCTGGCCATCCATATAAGCACCGATCTCCTGAAGAAGAGGCAGAGGCCAAAAAAGATGAAGCCAATGTCGTTCACCAAGCTTCGAAAATAGTTTTTGTATCTGGGGCGCTGAATACGGCTACAATGCAGAAATACAGCCAGTTTGACCGAATGAAAGCTACAGTTATACCTCATGCTTTTTCCCCTGCAAGCTACCAGCATCGTTCGGCTACCTGGCGTGATACTTCCTGTTTTCTTGTTTCTCATATCGGCGCATTTTACAAACAGCGCACTCCAGCCATTCTTCTGAAGGCTCTTGCCCTCTTTCAGAATAAATACCCGGAGGAGGCCAAGTCACTCCGTGTCAATTTTGTCGGTGCAGACTTGCGCTATACCGACTATTCCGGCGATGACTTGCGAGCTGAACTCAGTCAGTATAATTTCAATTTTCCAGTAGACATACTGGGGAGCGTCCCATATGAACAAAGTCTAACGCACATGCGCGATTCTCATCTTTTGATTGCCATAGACAAGGATATGGCTCGTAGCCCTTTTCTGCCGTCTAAAATCATTGATTATATCGGTAGCAGAACCCCAGTTGCAGCCTTTACGCCTCAAGACAGCCCTACGGCTGAAGTTGTCAGACGGTGTGGAGGAGATGTTTTTGGTTATGACCAGACGGCATGTGAAAATTTTGCCGATTATGTCTGTCAAATGATGTCAGCAAAAGAACAACTAGAGATACCTAATGAGATGGTGGCGGGATACTCTATCAACGCTCAATCTCTGCAATATAAAAAAATCTTCCAAGAAGTATTGCATCGTGAACCTTAAAAAAGTGATTATTGTGGCAGGGACTAGGCCAGAAGCCATTAAACTTATCCCATTGTATCTATACCTTAGGGAAAACACATCACTTGCGCCAATCATGTGCAACACTGGACAACACAGGGAAATGTTTGAACAGGTAACCGACTTTTTTGGTGTTGCTCCTGAATATGATTTGCGGATAATGGAAAAATCGAAGACGCTTTGTGATATCGCCACCCATATTCTTGCAGGCATACAGCACGTTTACGAACAGGAAACACCTGCGATGGCTATAGTGCAAGGTGACACCACAACAGCTCTGGCAGCCGGCCTGGCAGCATATTACTGCGGGATCCCTGTAGCTCATGTTGAAGCGGGGCTTCGTACATATGATTTATCCGCCCCATTTCCAGAAGAGGCGAATCGCCAGTGCCTAGCCCGACTGGCCTCTTTGCATTTCGTTCCGACCGAACAGGCAAAAAATAATCTTTTAAAGGAAAATATACCGCTCAACGCCATTCATGTGACCGGCAATACTGTGATTGACGCTCTTTTCTATGCACGCAGCAGGTTGGCATCGGTTGAGAATTATTTTGCAGATAAGGATCACAGTCAAGGCATCCTTGCCTTGGTCACCATCCATCGCCGTGAAAATCACAAGAATTTATCCCGTGTTTGTTCTCAACTGCTAACCCTTG
>Ga0099364_10013584_pt1 | contig 10912 bp, 9 predicted proteins | sample TergutTh196P3_FD_73070 | JGI IMG/M metagenome (GOLD analysis project Ga0099364, IMG submission 73070) | Microcerotermes parvus P3 segment gut microbial communities from Pointe-Noire, Republic of the Congo - Th196 P3 | ecosystem: Host-associated > Arthropoda: Insects > Digestive system > Gut ... | reverse complement strand
CCTGAAGATTTCTTGCAACAAGCCTGCGTACGGTCTCCGGTGTAGCAGCTACACGCGTTTCGCCTTCAATCGTCTCGGCGGGTATGCCGACTTTCATTGAACCTCCAATAAAAGAAACACCCTGAATGTAGTTATCGGGGGGTTAAAATGCTCACAAAAAAAATAAAAACCTTTCTGTTCAGGACAATCTATAATAATACACAATTTTTCGGGTTAAAAAATCAGTTGAATGCAAAAATATTGCAAACATGGCAAAATGAGTGCAAGAAAATTCAATATGGACCAGCACCCCATAAAAATGATCTGAAAATCTGCGTACCGGTATTAGATAGTGTTTAACCTGACGGGGAAAAAATGTCACAGAGATGGAGACCCTATATTGTTGTTGCAGGCATCATTGAGAAAGATGGCCGCTTTTTGCTGGTGGAAGAGCGTGAAGCAGACGGGCAGATTACACTGAACCAGCCAGGAGGACTGCTCGAAGCTGGTGAGTCCCTGGTTCAGGCCGTTGCGCGGGAAGTGCTCGAGGAAAGTGCCTATGCGTTTTTTCCTGAAGCATTTCTGGGAGCCTATCATTTAAGCTACCGCTTTCCGGATGGAGAGGATGTAAGCTATATTCGTTTTGCCTTTACAGGCTCTGTAGGAGAACAGGCAATGCGCGAACTCGACCCTGATATTGTCAGGATTCACTGGATGACGAAAGAAGAACTGCTCGCATGTGTGGACCGGCATCGCAGTGTTGTGGTTATGCAGTGCATAGAAGATTATCTGGCAGGGCAAAGATTTCCCTTATCAGCCATAGCACGGTATACAGGCATGGACCTGCCAAAATAGCCATGACCGGAATAGACCCGGACAATAGTAATCCGGGCTTAAATTTTCTGAATTGCTTATGACATATATTCCGGGAAATACAGGATTTCCTGCACACTCAAATTTTGCTTGGGAGAGGCACTGACTTCCGGACCTGATACCAATTCCGGATTGATTTCTATGGTAATTCCCAAGCGCTTGCCTGAGGTTCCTTGAGTAAATTACAAATGGTTTTTATTCGGAATTAGTATAAGCACCCGGATTAACACACCTGAACTGAAAAAAAGAATGTTATGACGAATCGAAAAAAAATTGTAGTTGGCATGTCCGGAGGCGTGGATTCGTCGGTTGCTGCGTGGCTTTTAAAAGAGCAGGGCTATGAAGTCGTTGGTCTTTTCATGAAAAACTGGGAAGACGACGACAACACGGATTTCTGCCTGGCAAAACAGGACTGGCTGGACGCCGTTTCAGTTGCCGATGTGCTTGGGATTGATATTGAAGCGGTTAATTTTGCAACAGAGTACAAAGAGCGGGTCTTTGCTGAATTCCTGCGTGAATATGAAGCAGGACGCACGCCCAATCCGGATGTGCTCTGCAATGCTGAAATCAAGTTCAAAGCCTTTCTCGACCATGCAGTCTCGCTTGGAGCAGAGCAGATTGCAACCGGACATTACGCCAGAGTACGTGAGGGTAACGCCGGCTTTGAACTGCTCAGAGCAAAAGATTCAGGTAAAGACCAGAGCTATTTTCTGCACCGGCTGAATCAGGAACAGCTGTCCAGAACACTCTTCCCCCTGGGGGAAGTCAATAAGACCCAGGTCCGGCAGATCGCACAAAAGCTCGGGTTGCACAATGCAGGAAAAAAGGATTCCACGGGGATATGCTTTATCGGCGAGAGACCGTTTCGCGAATTTTTAAACCGCTATCTGTCGTTTGAGCCCGGACCCATCAAAACACCGGAAGGTGACATTATCGGAGAGCACGTCGGACTCAGTTTCTATACCATTGGCCAGCGAAAAGGTATCGGGATCGGCGGTGTCCGGGCTTACAGAAAAGAAGATGGCGTCAATCAGCCATGGTATGTGGCCAGAAAAGACATGCCCAGTAATACGCTCTACGTAGTGCAGGGACATTCACATCCATGGCTTTTGTCTCTCGAACTGGCAGCAGGCCAGTCCAGCTGGATAGCCAGTACTCCGCCAGGCGAAAGACAGATGAGTGTCAAGACGCGTTACCGTCAGAAGGATGTACCCTGTTCTCTAAGTCTGTCAGGACAGACAGAGTTCAGTGCGAGTTTTTCCGAGCCGCAGTGGGCGATAACGCCAGGCCAGTCGGCTGTTTTTTATCAGGGCGATGTCTGCCTGGGTGGTGGCATCATAGAGGGGGCGGTGCCGCTTGGCAGCTAGACTCCGGCAGGCGGTTGCAGCCTGCGCTCTTTTTTGTATTTAAATTTCTGGATTTTTATTTATGGAACTTCTTCCCCTTTCAGGTCTTTCGCCGCTTGATGGACGCTATGCCAGACAGACAGCGCGTCTGCGTCCCTTTTTTTCAGAAGCGGCACTCATTAAATACCGGGCAAAAGTGGAAGTCATCTGGCTTCATGCTCTCTATCTTGCCGGCTTAAAAGAGATAGGCCCTTTTTCTGCAGCTGCAACCGAATTTCTTGAAGGGCTGTACAGCCGCTTTTCCCCATCAGATGCAGAGCGCGTCAGGGAGATCGAGGCGATTACCAATCATGATGTCATGGCGGTTGTTTACTGGCTCAAAGAATCTTTTGGCGTTTCTTTGCCTCCGGAATTTTCAGCACTGACTGTGCGTGATACGGATGTTGATGGAGCCGTATCAGCTGAACTGGCCAGATCCGTGGGATTTGTTCATTTTGCCTGTACATCTGAAGACATCAATAACACGGCCTATGCCATGATGGTCAGGGATGCAAGAGACGCGGTTCTTTTGCCGGCACTGGATGCACTCATTTCGCGATTGCGGGAGCTGGCCCATCTTCATGCTGGCGTGCCCATGCTTTCCCGTACACACGGCCAGGCAGCAAGTCCTACGACAATGGGCAAGGAAATGGCCAATGTTGTTGCGCGATTACAACAGGCACGGAAAAAAATTGCCCAGGTGGAAATACTCGCAAAAATGAATGGTGCCGTTGGCAATTACAACGCGCATCATGTGGCGTATCCGGATTTTGACTGGGAGGCTTTTGCACAGCAGGTGGTGGAAAAGAGGTTTGGCCTGAAGTTCAATAAATACACAACGCAGATCGAGCCCCATGACTATGTGGCTGAACTTTTTGATGCCATTGCCAGAGCGAATACGATTCTGGTTGACTTCAACCGGGATATCTGGAGCTACATCTCTCTGGGATATTTCAGACAGGCTGCAAAAAGCGGTGAAATCGGTTCAAGTACGATGCCACACAAGGTAAACCCGATAGATTTTGAGAATTCAGAAGGCAATCTGGGCCTTTCCAATGCGCTTTTGCGGCATATGGCTGACAAACTGCCGGTATCACGCTTTCAGCGGGATCTGTCGGATTCTACTGTCCTGCGCAACAAGGGCATGGCCCTGGGATATGCGGTTCTAGCCTGGGACAGCTGCCTTCGTGGCCTGATGAGGCTCGATATTGATGAAAAGAAAATTGCAGCAGATCTTGCCAATGCCTGGGAAGTGCTGGCCGAACCGGTACAAACCATTATGCGCCGGTATGGTGTTGAAAATCCGTACGAACAGCTGAAAGCACTGACGCGCGGCAGGACAATAACCAGGCAGGATCTGCACGAATTCATAAAAGAACTCAAAATTCCTGACGAAGTGAAGAGCAAAATGTTAGAATTAACTCCTGAATCCTATACGGGGCTTGCATCCCGGCTTGCTGCCGGGATTTGATAACAGGGGCTGGCAATTTGCCATACAGCTTGATTAACTGGAAGTTTTTGAATAAAATTCAGTAGAATCAGCCTCGTATGATAATTCCTGATATAAGAGCCAAACGGTCCGGTTTTTTCCTGAAAAAAAGGAGTGGTTGTGAATAAATTAAAAAGCGTTTTTTTTGCACTGATTGCGTCATTGACACTGTTTTGCGTACACAGTACTGCTTCAGCGATCGATTTAACCCCTGACAGCGTATCTTTTGAAGTTGGAATTGGCGAGAACGATCTGGTTGTTACACGTGCTGCCATCCAGTGGGACTGGAACCAGCACTGGTTCAATTCAAATGGCACCAGCCTGGACGGCTATTTTGATCTGAATGTGGCGTGGTGGCGTGCAACCAACTGGAAAAACAATGATGAAAACAAAAACCTGGGAGTAATTGGTTTTACTCCGGTATTCCGCTTCATGAAAACCGACAAAAAAGGACCCTATATTGAAGCGGGCGTTGGTCTGAGCTTTTTCTCCACACCCTACAATAATGCCGGAAACAATATGGGTATATCCTTTCAGTTTGCCGACCATATAGGCGTAGGATATGTGTTTAAGAACAATCTTGATTTGGGTCTGAGGCTGCAGCATTATTCAAACCTTGGCATGTCCAGGCATAACGATGGTGAGAACCTGCTCTTTATCAGAGCAGCCTATCGCTGGTAAAACCTGCGTTGGGACGGCTTTCGTCTCCAACAGAACAAAACAAAGCGCACCTTAAGGACTTCTTAAGGTGCGCTCTCTTTGTGACTGCTCTGCGAGTGCGATGGACAGTCGCTGCCAGGCAGTTAGCCGTGGGATGCGTAGACGCGGTCAGCTTCAGCTTCGGCTTTTCCGGCAGTCACAGGATGCCCCATTCTGGCAAGAACGGTCCCGAGCGAGGACAGGCAGTGCATGACATTTTCCTTCTTTGCACTGTAGCCCATCAGGCCAATACGCCAGGCTTTGCCAGCCATTGTTCCGAGGCCAGCTCCGATTTCCAGCAGGAATTCATTGAGCAGCTCCCTTCTGACAGCGGCTTCGTCAATACCTTCCGGTACAACAATCACGTTCATCTGGGGCAGACGGGACTCTTCCTTAACCAGGAAGTGAAGACCCATTGACTCAAGTCCGGCTTTGAGTGCCTGATAGTGCCTGACATGGCGCGCCCAGGCATTTTCCATCCCTTCTTCCTTCAAAAGCATCAGGGCTTCATGCAGGCCATAAAGCGCATTGACAGGAGCGGTGTGATGGTAGGTACGTGCTGTATCACCCCAGTAGTTCAAAATCAGGTTTACATCCATGAACCAGCTCTGGACTTTGTCCTTTCTGTTTTTAATAAATTCAACAGCGCGCTCCGAGAACGAAACAGGCGAAAGACCTGGAGGGCAGGACAGGCACTTTTGCGTTCCCGCAAAAACGGCATCGATCTTCCACTCGTCAATGAGAACAGGGGTGCCACCCAAAGCGGTAACTGTGTCCAGTATGACAAAGGCATCTCTGGCCTGGGCAATTTGCGCGAGCGTCTTCACGTCGGATTCGCAGCCGGTCGAAGTCTCAGCCTGGACAAAGGCCAGGATGCGGGCGCCCGGATTGCTTTTGAACGCATCTTCGACCTTGCCGGGATCAACAGGCTCGCCCCAGGTATCGTCAACAACGACGGGGATGCCCCCGCTGCGTTCCACATTTTCGATCATGCGTCCGCCAAAAACACCGTTTCGGCAGACGATAACCTTGTCACCAGGCGTGATGAGGTTCACGAAGCAGTTTTCCATTCCGACCGAACCTGGACCGGATACGGGATAGGTCAGAGCGTTTTCAGTTTTAAATACATAGCGCAAAAGAACTTTGAGCTCTTCCATCATGCCGGCAAATGCCGGATCCAGGTGCCCGATAACGGGCATGTTCATTGCAGCGAGAACACGTGGATCGATATTGGACGGGCCAGGCCCCATCAGAATGCGCTTTGGGGCAGAAAACGAGGTAATTTTATCAAGGGCAGGTGCAACCATGGTTATTGTCCTAAGCTATGAAAAAAGGGATTGTTGTGTGGCATTTGAATGTCACATACAAAGGTTTAATAAAAACCTGAAACCGGCATTTTCCGGTTTTTCTGGCTCTTTTTGCAATATTTTAACCCCTGTTGTGAATTGGCCACAGCAGGGGTTAGTGTGATTGGTTTCCTGACGGATGGCGGTTATGGCTTGTTCTCGTTTCGGAGACGTACCGCCCCTTTTTCTTCATCCATTGTCTTTGACAGGAGTTTCACAAGAGCGTAGACCGTGCTGATGTGTGGTGTCGCCGTATGGGTAATTCTGCCCAGTTCGACAACGGAACCAACGAGTGCATCAATTTCGGGTTCACGGCCGGCTTCAATATCCTGAAGCATGGAAGTCTTGTGCTTGCCCACTCTTTCAGCACCCTGGATACGCTTCTCAAGCGGTACGCGGAATTCAATACCGAGCTTGTTTGCAATACGCTGTGCTTCAATCATCATGTCGCCGGCAAGTTCACGAGTGAGCGGATACTGGCAAATGTCAACCAGGGTAGAGTGCGAAAGAGAACTGATTGGGTTAAATGTCAGGTTGCCCCAGAGTTTTAACCAGATTTCCGAACGGATGTTTTCAAGGATGGGGGACTTGAATCCTGCCTTGATAAAGGACTCGGAGACTTTCTGTGCACGCTCCGAGATGGAGCCATCAAGCTCGCCGATGGGGAAACGGTCACCTTCAATGTGTTTGATAATACCTGGCGCGATCAGTTCGGACGCCGGGTAGACCACGCATCCAAGTACGCGTTCGGCAGGGATTTTTTCTGCGATCTGGCCGGTCGGGTCAACGCTCTGAATTCGGGCACCTTCGTACGGACCGCCATGCTTGTGGAAATACCAGTAGGGAACACCGTTCTGCATGGTGACAACGACAGTGTCCGGACCAAACAGTTTGGGGACATCGTCTACAACTGCTTCAACCTGATGTGCCTTCATGGCGAGAATGACAACATCAACAGGACCGACGTCATCATAGTTGTTGGTGGCTTTGACATCTTTTGCGACGTACTCTGTTCCGTCACTCATGATAAGTTTCACACCGTTTTCCCTGATTGCATCAAGGTTGGCTCCTCGTACGATGAAGGTAACATCTTCTCCCGACAAGGCAAGTTTGACGCCTACGTAACCTCCTACTGCGCCCGCTCCGATAATCGCATATTTCATTTTTCTTCCTCTTCCTCTTCCATGTTTTACAGGTGGCGTAAATGATAACGGGATATTTCAGCTTTATGGGCGGATCCAGCCCGTTTCCCAGCACCTTTTTGATTTTACATTATTTTTCCTGTCCTGCTTAATTTTTTTTGTTCCCTTGACCAACAGGCCGGCTTTTTGGGTCCGGTTTGTTGTTTTCATCGGAATCTCCGGTGGCACCTCCCGCCCTTTGAGGGTGGGGAGGAAACTGGAGAATTCCATGGATTTCTGGCATTTCGTCCGTTATCCATATCTGTGCAAAACCCGAATCTGTCTTAAAGCCTGGGCTCAATCTGATCCGGGTGCATTTTTTAACTTTGCCAGGTAGATTCTTCTCTTGAGGCAAAGCCCACATTGTGAGCACTGTGGAGGTCTGTTATGCCTGCGGCATCGTTTCCGCCTGGCCCCTCCCTGCCGGGAGGGGCGGCTCACAGGTGTTTTTAGAACAAACCGACAATTCTTCCTTCCGAGTCTACGTCAATCATGTTGGAAGAAGGCACTTTCGGCAGTCCTGGCATGGTCAGGATATTGTCTCCGCAAACCATGACAATGAATTCGGCACCTGCTGCAAGGTGGACATCTCTGATCGCAACGGAGTGGCCTGTTGGAGCTCCTCTGAGCGCAGGGTCCGTAGAGAAAGAGTATTGTGTTTTGGCTACACAGATTGGGTACGACCCAAAACCGTCATCTTCGAGTTTTTTGATCTGTGCGCGAACCCGGCTGTCGGCCATGATATCTCTTGCCCCGTACAGCTTTGTTGCAATCGAATTCATTTTGTTCCACAGCGAGTCGTTTTCTTCATAGACAAACTTGAAGTTTGATGGCGTTGTTTCAACCATGTTTACAACAGCTCTGGCGAGTTCCTCACCTCCTTTTCCGCCTTCAGCCCAGTGCCTTGAAACGATGACGGGAGCACCATGTGTTGCAATTTTGTCCTTGAGCAGCTTGATTTCAGCATCGGTATCAAGAGTGAAATGGTTGATTGCAACAATACACGGCAGTCCGTAGTGATTGCGAATATTGTTGATGTGACGCTCAAGGTTGGCTATCCCTCTTTCCAGTGCTGCCAGATTTTCCTGGTTGAGGTCGGGCAGTTCAACCCCGCCGTGATACTTCAGTGCACGCACGGTAGCGACAACAACGGCGCAATCCGGCTTGAACCCGGATTTGCGACACACAATGTCAACAAATTTCTCTGCTCCAAGATCGGCACCAAAACCGGCTTCCGTCACAACGTATTCGGCAAGCTTCAGTGCAGAAGATGTTGCAATAACAGAATTGGCGCCTGTTGCGATATTGGCAAAAGGTCCGCCGTGAATAAATGCAGGGTTGTTCTCAAGAGTCTGCACCATGTTGGGCTTGATAGCGTCCTTTAAAAGCGCAGCCATTGCACCATGCGCTTTCAGGTCGCTCGCCAGAACGGGGCGCTGGTCCCGGGTATAGCCGATCACGATGCGGCCCAGGCGGTCTCTCAGGTCTTCAAGGCTCGTTGCCAGGCAGAAAATGGCCATGACTTCGGATGCAACGGTGATATCAAAGCCGTCCGTACGCGGGAACCCGTTGGCGGGACCACCCATGCCGACAGTGACATCACGCAGTGCGCGATCGTTCATGTCGAGAACGCGTTTCCAGACAATGCGGCGCGCATCAATGCCGAGTTCGTTTCCGTGGTGAATATGGTTGTCGATCAGGGCAGCGAGCAGATTGTTGGCCATGCCAACAGCACTGATGTCGCCGGTAAAATGCAGGTTGATGTCTTCCATTGGGACAACCTGGGAATATCCGCCGCCTGCAGCTCCGCCTTTCATCCCGAAAACAGGCCCGAGAGAGGGCTCCCGCAGACAGATGATGGATTTTTTGCCGATCCGGTTTAAAGCATCACCCAGACCAATGGTCGTTGTTGTTTTTCCTTCTCCAGCTGGTGTCGGGTTGATCGCCGTCACCAGGATGAGCTTTCCGTTTGGCTTGTCTTTCAGGGTGTCCAGAAACTCCAGTGAAATTTTAGCTTTATAGTAGCCATAAGGCTCCATATACTCTTCATCAATGTCAAAGCGCTGTGCAACCTGGCTGATGCGCAGCATCTTCGCTCGCTGAGCAATGGCAATATCTGTCGTCATAGTTAAATGCCCCTTATTTTTTGGGTGTTTTTTACAAATTAAGACTTATAATTCATTGTAGTTGATACAAACAGTGCTTCGCAACTAAAATGTTTGCTGCTTTTTTTTGCAGATCAGAAAAAGAAAAATTCGTTCAACAAATTATGTGGCTTTTGTCACGTAAAATGTGAACTGCAGTTTTTTTGATAATAACGGGTTTTGCGGGTAATTCCACTTCTTTTTGGTGCAATTGGCTGTTTTGGTGATCACAAAAGTTTCTTTTCCCCCCCACTTATTTTGAGGCATCATGCTGGATAATTTGACACAGAGACTGGCAAAAGTAGTCAAAACCATGCGCGGCGAGGCGCGACTGACCGAAGCCAACACAAGTGAGATGTTAAGAGAAATACGGCTTGCGCTGCTTGAAGCGGATGTGGCCCTGCCGGTTGTGCGTGACTTTATCAGTAGCGTACGTGAAAAAGCCATGGGTGAAGATGTCATTGGTTCTCTCACGCCAGGTCAGGCACTGGTTGGTGTTGTAAGACAGGAACTGGCTGAAATTATGGGTCTGAACCTTGGCAAGGATGCTTCCAGGCTGAATTTTGCCACCCAGCCTCCGGCTGTGATTCTGATGGCGGGGCTGCAGGGCGTGGGCAAGACAACAACTGTTGGCAAACTTGCCCGCTATCTGAAAGAAGACACGCGCAAGCGTGTCCTGACTGTTTCTGCTGACGTCTATCGCCCTGCTGCAATCAGGCAGCTTGAAACTGTTTCCGCGCAGGCAGGTGCTTCTTTTTTTGCAGCGGAAGCGACGGGTCTGCCGGTCGATATAGCCAGAGCTGCACTCGATCATGCACGGCGTCATCACTATGATGTTCTGATTGTTGATACTGCAGGCCGCCTGGGCATAGATGAAGAGATGATGCAGGAAATTTCTGCCCTGCATGAAGCGCTAAGACCCATTGAAACCCTCTTTGTTGTTGATGCCATGCTGGGCCAGGACGCTGTCAATGTTGCGCGCACGTTCAATGAGGCTCTGCCTTTGACTGGGATTGTTCTGACCAAACTGGATGGTGATGCACGGGGAGGTGCTGCGCTTTCCGTTCGGCACGTTACCGGAAAGCCGGTCAAGTTTGCCGGGACATCTGAAAAACTCGATGGACTGGAGCCCTTTGATCCGTTGCGTATGGCAAACCGGATCCTGGGCATGGGCGATATTCTGGCTCTGGTGGAAGAAGCCAGAAAAAGTGTTGATGAGCAGACGGCACTTGCCCTGGAAAAAAAGCTCAAATCGGGTGCGCGTCTGGACCTGAACGATTTTCGGGCGCAGCTTCTGCAGATGCGCAATATGGGCGGGCTTGCCAGCATGCTGGGGAATATGCCCATCCAGTTTCGCAGTGCAGCAAATAACACCAACATGGAGCAGGCCAACCGTCAGATTCGCCGCATGGAGGGCATTATTGATTCCATGACGCCGGCCGAGCGTGCGCGGCCGGACATTATCAAGGCAGCCCGAAAGCGCCGCATAGCCAAAGGCGCAGGCGTTCAGGTACAGGATGTCAACCGTCTGCTTTCCCAGTTTGAGCAGATGCAGTCCATGCTGAAAAAAATGAAAAGTGGCAAGATGGGTAAAATGATGAAAGGCCTGAAGGGTCTGATGCCGGGCATGGGGTGATGGCAGGGGCGTTTTTTAACAGCCTTTTTTGAGTTTTGCGTTTCGGAAAAGGAGCGCATTCTGTTCTGTAGATGCTGCGCTTTGTGGACTGCCAGGGAGGAGCCTGAACGGGTGTTAAAAATGACGTAATGTTGTATGCAATGTTTTGGCAAATGTTGTATATATAACAGCGTTTTTGCC
>Ga0099364_10013583_pt1 | contig 10913 bp, 9 predicted proteins | sample TergutTh196P3_FD_73070 | JGI IMG/M metagenome (GOLD analysis project Ga0099364, IMG submission 73070) | Microcerotermes parvus P3 segment gut microbial communities from Pointe-Noire, Republic of the Congo - Th196 P3 | ecosystem: Host-associated > Arthropoda: Insects > Digestive system > Gut ... | reverse complement strand
CCTCCCTTTCGTCCTCAGGAGTCCATTTTTTGAAGACCGACTCCGGCAAATCTTCACCTGCCGCTTCTGCCTCTTTAATTTTTTTTGATGCCTCAATAAATCTCTGAAAGTTTTTGTTGATTTTTTTGTTCCGCGCGGCTTCGCGCTCTGCTTCAAGCTGCCCGGGCAGTTTAAGCACAAATTCTTCCTGTTTTTCCTCAAAATCCTCAAAAGGTTTGTATAAACCTTCTCGAGCCATTCTGTTTTGCAGGGTTGTTATAAGGTTCGCTAATTTTAGCTGTTCACTCCAGATTTCATAAGCGAATCTGCAAGCTTTTTTGGCATCCTTTTTGTAGTCGCCGCTTGATTCAATTTCAAGTTTTGCGTTACTGTTTATTGTGATTTCCATTTTTGATTTCCTCTTTCTTTAAAAATTTTGATACTAACATCATAACATACTTTTTTGGAACATGCAAGGTATATTTCCGGGTCTTTTGGGTTCTTTGGGGTCTTTTTTAAAGCAACAATAATTCAGTGTCATTACTGATAAGTTTAAAACCAGTTGACAGTTGATTTTTAGTTCTCATTTCAATCCCTCCTTTCTGCATTAAATCATATAACTACTATAACACAACAAAACGGACATTTTGGGACAGGATTTTAATTTATTTTTGAAACAAAAACACCGCCCGACAAAAACCGTCGGGCGGCGTATAATTTCCGATGTTCACTCGGGACGGGCAAGCCCGTCCCCTACATAACTGTCAACTCTCAATTGTCAACTGTCAACTGTTCGTCAATTGTCCGTCAATTGTTCTACTCGTGACAATCACAACCGCATTGGCACGGAACGCCCGGTGCGCATTTGCAGTTATCGCCGCATTTGCAGTTAGGGCATTTGCAGTGCGGATTATTGCAACTGCCGTCTTGAATCATGCTCAATTTCATATTTTTTCACCACCTTTCCTCCAAATTGCAACCATCATAAGAATTCGCTGAAAACTTGACTTTCTTTTCTTCTTATGATACAATTATAACATATTGAATTTTAATGTCAAGTACGCACTTTAATGTGGTATAGTAACTTTTTGGAAACTATAAGGAGAAGTTTGAAAATGAACGATTGTAATAACACCAACTGCCCTGTTGTCGCCACCTTAAATATGATTGGCGGCAAATATAAGGCACTTATTTTATGGCATTTGATTGGCGAAACGCGGCGTTTTGGCGAATTGCGCAGACTTATTCCGCAGGCAACACAAAAAATGCTCACACAACAGTTGCGTGAGCTTGAGGATAGCGGTTTAATTTTGAGGAAAGTCTATCCCGTTGTTCCGCCAAAAGTCGAGTACAGCCTGTCGGAATTGGGGGTAAGTATTACCCCGATTTTAGACGAAATGCGAAAATGGGGTACTTACTATATGAAGAAAAACGGAATCGAAGCTAATTGTTTTATGACTAAGCGATAATTCCACTTGACAAACGGCTCAATCACGGCTATAATAATATTGAATATTAAATCAGCCGAAAAGAGGTGGTTGTCTTGTTATATAAACGTCATGCAGATGAAGCAATCGGCAAGCTGTCTAAAATGTTTGGGGCTGTATTTGTCAGCGGCGCGCGACAGGTTGGGAAAACAACATTGCTTCGTGAGCTTGCCGGGCATATGGGTTATGTTACGCTTGATGATAAAATCCAGCTTGCAAACGCCGTTAATCAGAGTGGGACTTTCTTAAAAGATAACCCACCGCCCGTTTTTGTGGACGAGGTGCAATACGCGCCAAACCTATTCCCCGAAATCAAAATCATTTTGGACAGGACTCAAAAGAAAGGCCAATTTTATCTCTCGGGTTCTCAACAATTTGAGATGATGAAAAACGTCAGCGAGTCTTTAGCCGGCAGATTAGGCTTGCTCAATTTGTCAGGACTTTCATTGCGTGAATTATATGGTCTGTCGTTTCGTGAACCGTTTTTGCCCACAGATGAATATTTCGCCAACCGCCAAAAAGAAAAAGCGGATATACAGTACGCCGCGGTCTGGAAAACAATTCACAGGGGCGGCTTTCCGGAGCTTTGCGCTAACCCCGATTTTGATTGGCAGATGTTTTTCGCCGCATATGTGAAAACTTACATTGAACGAGATGTTCGCGCGTTGGCGCAAGTTGGCGATGAACTGAAGTTTTTGCAATTTATGAGTGTAACAGCAAGTCGTACGGCTCAGCTTTTAAACATTTCCTCTCTTGCGCGTGATGTAGGCATCAGCCAACCTACAGCAGAACGGTGGCTGTCGATTTTAGTTTCATCTAATTTAGCTGTGTTGTTGCGCCCTTATTACAATAACATTACCAAGCGGACGGTGAAAACACCGAAGCTGTATTTTTTAGATACAGGGCTCGCGGCATACCTGACTCGCTGGAACACGCCTGATGTTTTAAAAAACGGCGCGATGGCAGGGGCTTTCTTTGAAACTTTCGTTGTCGGCGAGGTAATTAAGAGTTACAGCAACAAAGGCATATTAGACATTCCAATTTATTTTTACCGCGACCGTGACGGCAATGAAATCGACCTGTTGATTGAAGACGGCGGCGTACTTTATCCCATCGAAATAAAAAAACACGCCGACCCCGTGAAGTCTGATGTTGCTAAATTTGCCGTGCTTGATAAACTTCCGACCTGCAAAAGGGGGCAAGGCGGCGTGCTTTGCATGTATGATAACCTCGTCACGCTTTGCGAAAAAGACAAGGCTATACCGATTACTCTTCTCTAAAAAACCTAAAAATCCTAAAAACCCTAAAAACCCTAAAAATCCTGCACTGAAACTAATTTAGTATACTGCCTAAGCGTAAATACCCCATCGTGAGCCTCGCCGAAAGCGTAGTTTGACATATCAAAACCGTCTGAAATTTTAACAAGCCCTGCTTTCAAAAGTTTTTGAGCCAACTCGGGGTGTTCACGCTTTGAGCAGATTAAAGCCGCCGTTTGCAGATAGTTTTTATACGGGCGAAGGCTCATCAGAGAGTCGCGTTTAAGCGGTTTAACCCAAATATTTCTGTGCATAACCGATGATTCAAGTTTGCTGTCTGACTTTGCCGTGATACTGCAATTTTCAGTTCTGAATATTCGGGTTGCTTTTTCTTTGCCTTCGAGTCGCCGCTGATAATCTTGAATGGTGATTTCTGCTTGAATAAACAAGGCTAAAGAACTGTCAAAATTGGGTGGATTGTCATTGCACGCCTTTTCTAAAATCGGCAGAAATATTTCGCAAAAGTTATACACATCCCCCATATCATCGGAGTCTACGAATACCCCTTGACACGCGCTGCAAAAAAGTTGGTTTGTCAGGCAGATATGAAGTGCTAATTTTTCTAATGTTTTTATATTGTTAAGCCCTTCTTTAGTTACGTATGCGAAGGAAACTTTGTGTCCCCACTCAATGATTTTTGTGTTCGGCGTGGCGAGTTTGCGAACCGCGCTTATTGCTTCATCGCCGCCCCATATAACAACGGCATCAGCTATCGTTGCCAACTTTTTCATCGCGTGAATGTCTTTTGAAGAATAGTCGAAAACGTAAACATATTCTCGCAATGACGGCTCTACCTTAAACAATTCTTTGAGCAAAGAGACGGTGACTCCCCCCTCTTCGCTCGGAAGTTTAACGATGTTGATATTTCCCGTCAACAGACCGTCTAATAAGCTTATAAAGGGCAAGCCGTCAACATTCCCTGCCGTAATATGAAACAAAACCCCAAGCGGTGCTAAGGTCTGAACGGCAGTCGCCCCACTGTGAGAATACGTTAGCGTTCGCGGACTGTTGTAATGACTGCCAAGTTCGATTTCCATTCGCGCTCTGATAGCCGCGGCATTGAGCGTTTGGCTGATTTGTTTTATGTAAATATCTGCCAATACGGGGCTTATGCCGAGCTTTGACAGTTTTTCTGAAAGAGCAAAATTCCCCGGCGGCGCGCCGGCAGTTTCCCCTTCCCCGACAAGCGATTTAACCAACCTGTCACAGGCATTGATTACGAGATTAATGTCAAGCGGCGGTTTTTCCAAGGTTTTTGTAACCATCTCGTCAATGCGCTCCAACACGCGCTCGCACTCACTTGCGCCGATAATTTCCCCGTTCACGAAATTCATAAAGACATTCCTCAATTCAACAAAAAGTCCGACATTTTTTGCGCGCAGGTTTTTACGTTTGCCAATCCCACACGCCCGATGAGGTCAAAGTACGGCGATTTTATGCCGCAACCACACTCATTGCTGTTTTTCATTATCGCAATATCATCTGTCATAATGCTGCCGTATGGCGCGCTTGAAAGCAACGGCGTGAGCAGATTAAGAAGCCCCGGTTTGCCAAAATCCACGGGTGCGAGTGTTCTGACATCTCTTATAATTACGCGGCTGAAAACAGGGATGTGAAAGTGATTATTCACGCACGAAATATAGCTGACCGGGTGTTCGGCAGTGCTGAAATGGTCTTTGAAGTTTTCCTTAGAAATGCCGAGCGTGGAGTTTGCCATGCTGAATAATTCGTCTTTTGAAACTTCATCGGAAAAGAAAGTTTTCCAACCGCCCCCTAATATTATTTTTGAGTTTTTATGTAATGTCAACTTAATATTCTTCTTACGCAACTCGTCAAGAAACATTTTAAAATAAGAGGGAAACCCGATTATTCTAACGGGGAAATTGAGCTTATCGTATTTTATAAGCGCGTTGACAATCCCCCCAATATTAGCTTGAAGCTCGCCATTTTCGAGTGTAATGGCGTACTGCGTTTGTTTCGCAGGGGAGAGCAAAGTAACGGCTTTTAAGGCTTTTGCCATTGCCGTTTGATTAGAGTTGTCCGGCTTATAGCCAAGAATGATGTAGTTTGTGCGATTAAGCGAAATAAGGTTGTAAAGCCTGAACATTTTTAATGCCATAAGAAGGGCGCAAAGCCCCGAGCTTGTGTCAAAGCCGCTGAGAGTTTTCACCCCACCGGTTCCCGAGGAGGTTGTTTTGATTAACAGCTGATTATACGGCTTGCTGAGCAATGAATTGTTCTTCAGATAAGAAGTCGGCAACGGCGGAATTTTGTATAAGTCATGAAAATCTTTTAAAGAGTCAATGTCAAACCCTAATCGCTCAAGCGCGCTTTTGTATTCGAGGCAGTTTTTTGTATGAAAAGCAACATTGGCTTTCATGGCATTAAAAAACAATGCATCGGTAGAGCGTAAATCATAAATATCCTTTGACATAAACAGTTTTCTTCTGTATTTCACGTGATTCTCCTGTCTGATAAAAAACACAAGCCCCGACACTCGACTCTCAACAAACTTATAGTTGTGAGAATATTGTGTGTCGAGGCCCACGACTGTGTGCCGAGGCTCTCGCCGGAGAGAGCGGGATTCGAACCCGCGTGGGATTTCTCCCAAACTGATTTCGAGTCAGCCCCGTTATGACCACTTCGATACCTCTCCTTATTCAGCCACACTTCAAAGCTTTCCCTTACCATTATAATACAACTAAAACCAAAAGTCAACTAAATTTTCGATTTTTTATGCTTCTTGATGAGTATAATGAGTATAATGAGTATAATTTGAAATAAATTCGGGACGGGCCTTGCCCGTCCCCTAAAACCCGTCCGCGCAAGCGGACACCACAATTGTCAATTGTCAATTGTACATTGTCAATTGTTCGTCAACTGTTCGACAACGCCTTAATCGGTGGGAGTTTTGCGGCTTTGCCTGCCGGATATACGCCGAAAGACATTCCAAAAAGCAAAGATATTGCTATTGCCGCGATAACAGCAGGTAGGTCTAACACAAAGCTTACCCTTAGAATAAGGCAGCCGATATACGCCGTTATTAACGAGAAAATCGCGCCTATCGTTGAGCCTGTCAGCGATAATAAACCTGCTTCTGTCAAAAATTCAAGACAGATGTCAATTCCGCGCGCGCCGATTGCCTTCTTGATTCCTATTTCACGCGCCCTTTCTTTTACCGATGACAACATTACCGTCATCACGCTTAACGACGATACTAACAAGGAAATTCCCGCAATTACGGTGAGTACAAGGGTAATCACCCCTATAATTCTTTCAAGTTGGCTTTTTTGCCCCATGAGGTCGGTTGCGTTTATTATGCCGGGTGCTCTTGTGGCTGAAAGCTTTTTTTCAATGTTTTCAGCTAAGTTTGAGTTGCCGTCAACCCCGTCACGGGTTAAAACCGCGATTTTGTCATAATGGCTTCTCTCACTAAGCATTTGCATTGTGGTAAGCGGCAGGTATACAAACTGTGGCAAAAAGCCCGAAAACGAGGTCTGGAGTGAACTGATTCCCGATTTTGCGACTCCCACTATTTCAAAGTCATAGAAAGAGCCGTTAAGGCTGAGCCTTGCGGTTTTTCCGATGATGTTGCTTCTTCCGTATGCTTTGAGTGCTATATCCTCATCGATAACGCAAACCATTGTCGATTGTGCGGTGTCGCCGTGGTGAATCAGCCGCCCGTGTTTTGCTTCTAAGGAAATAATTTGTGCCGCATCTTGGGTTATTCCCCAGGCGAAACAGTCTGATGTTATTGGCGCGCCGCCGGGGACGAAACTTTGTGGGTTTAAGCTTACGTTGCCTCTGAGTTTTGCCTTTGTCGGCTCCGCCATAAGCGGCATCGCCTTTCTTACGCCATTTAATTGTTTGATGGATTGTATATCGCTGTCGTCTAACATGGCGTATGAACCGGCGGTCGATTGAACTAACAACGAGTTCATTCCCATTTGATTTAGCGTTTTTGAAATCTCAAGTGAACCTGCCGCACTTATTGATGAAATCAGCACTACTGAAAAAACCCCAATGGCAATTCCGAAAACCGTGAGGGCTGAGCGAGTTCTGCTACGATTTAAACGCGCAAAGGCTTTATACAACAACATCAAGACATTCCCCCTTTTTCAAAAACACAATTATTCTTGTGGACTTAAAAGTGCGTTTTCTTTAACGCTTTCGGGATTTAATATAAGCTCATCGCTTTCTGATATTCCCTCTATTACTTGAACGCCATGCTCTAACTCGGCTCCTGTTATTATATTTTGTCGGATTGACTTGCGGTTTTTCAGCAGATAGACATACTCGCCGTCATCGTCTTGGCTGATTGTGTTGTACGGAATAATCAAGACTTCTTGCGGCTCACCTATCGAAATGCTTGCTCTCACCGTATAGCCCGCCCTTAGTGCGCGCGCCTCGCTTGTTGATATAGTTAGGGTAACGTCTACTACGGTTTCTATGCTAAGCCCAGTGTTTTGTTGACGTGCGTTTTCGGAAACTTCGCTTACCGTTGCGGTGTAAAGCCCTGCATCAAACGCCGCCCCCGAAAGCCGCGCGCTCTGACCGACTTCAATGAAACGTATATACGCCTCGTTCACCGCTATGCGCGCTAACCATTGCGCATTTTCATGCGAAATTATTCCGACACCGCTAATCGTTTTAGAATATTCTGACTTAACGGGGCGGACAATATTAACGCTCGGCAAAAAGTTCTCAACGGTTTGAGAGGCACTGCTGACCGCAATAATTCCACTTAGCAAAATGGCACATAACAATCCACCCTTTAATATGTTCTTTCTCATAACACACCCCCGGAATTTAACTCACTTATAAATTATTTTGGCAGATTTTGCGACAAATATTATTAAGAAATAAGTTTTATTTAGTATAATATTAATCAACAAAGCGGACACAATATTATTTGAATTTACTAAATTTGTGCAGAAAGGACATGTCTAAAAATATGAATCTTATTATCTGCGGTGAAAACTGCGTTAATCAAAAAGACGGCTACTGCCGCATGGAAGGTCACTCGCAAATCACCAACGCTTTAGCCTCTCCGTGTTGTTATTTCAGCGAAAAGAAAACCGCGAAAGGAAAGGGGAAAGGGGAAAATCTGAAAAAATGATTAGGCTTTCTCATGTTTTTAAACGTTATAAGATGGCAGGGCATATGGTCACCGCGCTTAACGATGTTTCGCTTGAAATAAAAAAGGGTGAATTTGTGTCGATTGTCGGGCGTTCGGGTTCAGGCAAATCAACCCTCATGAATATTATCGGTTGCCTTGACAAGCCGTGTGAGGGCGATTATTTTCTCGATGGTTGTGGAATAATCGGGCAAAGTTCACGGGTTTTAGCCAAAACAAGAAACCAAAAAATCGGCTTTGTTTTTCAAAATTTCAACCTCATTTCTTATTTAAGCGCGTGGGAAAACATAGAGCTTCCCTTAATTTACAGGAAAGCCCCTTTATCAATGAGAAAAAAACTTGTGGCAGAGGCCCTTGAAGCGGTTGGATTGTCTGAGCGCGCCTCACACAAACCAAGCGAGCTTTCAGGCGGTCAACAGCAACGTGTTGCCATCGCCAGAGCCATAGCGGCGCGCCCACCGATTATTTTAGCCGATGAACCCTGCGGAAATCTTGACAGCAAAATGGGCAACGAAATAATGAGAATTTTCACCGAGCTAAATCAAGAAGGAAGAACAATTGTCCTGATAACCCATGACCCCACAGCCGCGAAGCAAGCGAGTAGGCTTATAAATATAGCGGATGGGAAGATGGTGACGAACAATTGACAATGTACAATTGACAATTGACAATTGTGGTGTCGCCTTGCGGCAACGGATTTGAAATTATAATAGCTACACTGCCCGGCACTTGTGTGTTGGGCGGTGGTTTTTGTTGGAATGTCTTGCGGAAATGGGTTAAGGCGGTGACGGGGGATTGCCGTTTTTTGGAACATGTCCGCGTTAGCGGACACAATCACTGTCAACTCTCAACTGTCCACTGTCAACTGCCATCAGCCGCATAATCAAAAATCTTATTCTCCAACGCCGTCACAGCTTCATCGCTCAAAATACTAAGCGACTTATATTTAGGCAACATTTCAAGCAGCTCATCAGGCGTGATTCCTGCTTCGCGGTAGGCAGCAGGTTTGTTGTAGTAGACCCAGTGGGGGGAGTAAACTTCTTCGCCTTTGATAACATTATAAATACTTGTATCGTTTTCATGTGATGAATTGAAAAAAGACAGATATCTTCTAAAACCACCCTCGCCATAAATAATGGATTCATAATAACCGTCATAAGCCATCGGCACATCAAAATCACGGTCATAAGCGCAAAGCTCGATGACATCAACATCGCCGTTTAGATAATTATAAGCTTTGTATTCTATCAAATCCAATAAATAAAGTGTAGAAAAAGCAATTGCGTAGTTTCTACAATTATTTAAAACGTCTATTAAATCCTCTGTTGTTATATTGGCATCTTTATAGTCTTCGAGCGAAGAATAAAAAAACCAACCGGGAACATAAATTTTATCACCTTTAACTATTGCAAGTTCTGTAGCAAAAAGCCTTGTAATCTCTTCTTTATTTTTAGTAGCTATGGCATTTATTTCTTCTTCTGAATAAATATATTTATTAACCATTATATTTTCTATGACACCGGATTCGTTCCATTCAGTAAGAGCGTTTCTGATTTGCTGTTCGGACAAACCAAAATCACAAACAAATTTATATAGGTTATCAAATTCATCTAAATCAGTTTGGTGTGCGTATAGTTTTTCAAGCCCATTATGTTTGTCGAGATTTTCTTCATAAACTCCCATTGAGCGATTACGCCAATTTTCACCCCCGTATTCATATTCATATCCATCTACAAGTTTTATAAACTCTCCAGTAACTTGAAGTCTACTATAATAATAAATGCTTAAAACTAATGGAGTGTAGAGCGGCGAATCATTGAAAGGATGGTAAACAGCCAAAAATGAAGTTTCGCCCTCAATTATCTCACTAACAGGAAAAGATATTGTTGGAATTTCCGAATAAGTTGTAATGGAATGCGGTGTTGAAGCTGCAATGGATTCTTCAATAATTGTTTCAATTACATCTTTTATAACTGGGATTTCAGAATGGGTGTTATTAACGTTTTGCGATTTGCAAGACGATAATAATAATGTTGAAATAATAATTAAAGCAGTTAAAATATTTTTCATTTATTTTCTCCCTTTACAAAAACACTAACCATACAAAATAGCATCATACCTTTCCCTGTTGGTTATAGCCCCTCCCGTCTTCTTAATTTGAACATAATTTTTGTTTTCAAAAATATAAAAAAATGCCGAGACTTGATTGCTTTCTTTTATGAATGTTGCCGGGATTTCCTCTTTATTTGAAAGCATAACCCTATCTGAATGCGACCTTATGTTGAATGCATAAAAAGGGTCATCTTCCGGAATATTAATAACATCAATAAGTGTATCTTTAATGCTTTCATAATTTCCATTTATCTCTAAAACAATATATTCCCAACCATAGTAATAAAACACTTCTACCGGTTTAACTCTGTCAGTTAATTTAAAATCAAACTCCCCAGATAGATATTGCATAGTATCATAATTTATATCTGCTATAGATTTTGTAACAGGAGTAAACAGAATATAATTATAATATAAAACATAAATGTGAAAAAACAAAATCGGCAACAGAAGTATAATTATATCTTTTTTGGTTACAGGATTCATTTTAAAGCTTTTCATAACATAATAATCCCTCAAACCATCACATCAAAAACCCGCCTACCATCATCAAATTCAACCCATTTTTCCCAACGCTCTTTATTAGTTTCTTTACGAAAATCAAAGGTAATCAGGTAGCCTTCTTTTGCGTTTTTGGCAGACATATAGTCTAACAATTGCTCGTAACCCTTCTTTTTATATTCTTCACCGCGCCAGATTTTCAATTCTATTATAAATTGCTGTTGATTATAATCTACAACAATGTCCATATTTCGAGAATTGCGGGTTTCTGTCTCAAAATGATAGAATCCCACGCCATTTATAAGCGGCTTTAAGTGATACAAAAACAGCAATCGCCCGTGTCTTTCAAGAAATTCAATGTCTTTTTTGTTGTAAACTTCG
>Ga0099364_10013582_pt1 | contig 10913 bp, 11 predicted proteins | sample TergutTh196P3_FD_73070 | JGI IMG/M metagenome (GOLD analysis project Ga0099364, IMG submission 73070) | Microcerotermes parvus P3 segment gut microbial communities from Pointe-Noire, Republic of the Congo - Th196 P3 | ecosystem: Host-associated > Arthropoda: Insects > Digestive system > Gut ... | reverse complement strand
CCAACTGGGGGATGATACTACGGAATAGTTGCAACAGGCGCCCCGCGTTCACACTGCCGCTATGCTTGGTAAAGTCGTTTTCGTACAATGCGACTATTTCCGCCTGAATACTGGTGACTGCCTCCGGATCCCCGTCCTTGGTCCAGTTTTTCACACATTCCGGCATACCGCCGACGATCAGGTATTTTTTATAGTGGTCGGTCATTCTGCCATGAAATGCCGAAACATAGTCCGCACCCGAGCGGATGCCCGTAACATATGCGGACATCCCGGCATCTGCCGCTGCCAGATACTCCGAAAACGTCATCGGGTATACATTCAACAAATTCACCTTACCCACGGGATACGACATGGGTTTAGCCAGATATGTGCCCAACAGACTGCCCGCCGCAATGACATGATACTCATTTGCGTCTTCGTTGAAATACTTCAAACTGCCGAGCGCCTGGGGACATTCCTGGATTTCGTCCATGATGATCAATGTTTTACCGGGGAGTATCGTTTTCCCGCGCATCAGGGCTAGCCGTTCCAATATCTGCGCGGGGTCTTTGGTCTGGTCGAAAAGCCTCACGGCGTCCGCGTCTTTGTCGAAGCTTAGGTAGACTGCGTCGGCATACTCGTTTTTGGCAAACTCCCTCATCAGCCAGGTCTTGCCGACCTGCCTTGCCCCCTTCACGACCAGCGGCTTGCGGCGGGAGCTGCTTTTCCATTCAATGAGTGCGTCGTATGCTTTTCTGTACATACCAATAACCATGCCCTTTCCGGCGGCAAAAAGCCTATTCTTGCTCCAGTATGCCACGTTTTTAAGAGAAAATCAAGAGGAAAAACTGCGAATATAAGAGATATTTCAACGAAACTTCTGCGAAATTAAGAGAAATTTGGAAGAAATTTCTGCGTTTTTATGAATTTGCCATGATTTGCCCCGTCCCCCCCGTCCCCCGACTCCATCTTTCTTGACATCAGTGTCCGTCCGTGCCAAGATGTCAGTATAACGATTTACTAGATAGATTAGAAGAGGAGGGGCGCATGAAAAAACTGAATCTGGCCGGGGAGTGGCTACTGGCCCGCGACGGCGGGACAGCGATAACGGGGCGGCTGCCGGGCTGCACCTATCTGGATTATATGAACAATGGCATGGAGGATCCCTTTTGGGGAGAAAATGAGACTCAGGCGAACGAACTGGCTCGCCATGACTACCGTTATAGCCGTGAATTCGAACTGACGGATGAGATGCTGGGCGCAATGCGGCTCGAGCTGGTCGCCGACGGGCTCGACACCCTTTGTGCGGTCACGGTCAACGGCCATCCCGTCGGTGAGACGGCCAACATCAACCGGCTGTGGCGTTTTGACCTGAAAGGGCTTTGTCGGGCGGGGATGAATACCGTCGCCATCGACATAAAAAATCCCTATCCCGTCATAGAAGAAAGGCAAAAAGCCGCGCCGCTGCCGGCCATGGGTATGCCGCTTTCCGGTGTCGGCCATCTGCGCAAGACGCCCTGCCACTTCGGCTGGGATTGGGGCCCGGCCCTGCCCCCGGCGGGCCTGACCCGCAGTATAGGCGTGGAAGCCTACGACGTCCGTATCGAGGATGTGCGTATCCGCCAGACCCATAGCGACGGCCGGGTGGATGTGACGGTGGCGGCAAAGATAGATGCTCAAAGAGAGGCCGATATTTCGGGGCGCCTGACCCTCACCCATCCGGACGGGCGGGTGGCAGAATATGCCGCCACCGGGAAAGATGCCCGGCTGGAATGGCAGATTGCCGTCGAAGAGCCGCAGCTTTGGTGGTGTAACGGTCTCGGTGGACAGCCCCTCTATCACTTGGATGTCGCTTTATATGCCGACGGTGTGGAAGCAGACAGCTTGCACCGCAAAATCGGCCTGCGGACGATAGAACTGGACACCGCCCCGGATGTCCATGGCCGTCAATTCCGCTTCATCATCAACGGGCTGCCGATATTTGCCAAGGGCGCCAACTGGATTCCCGCCGACTCATTCATCACCCGCAGTGGGCCGGAGACGATGGATTTTTATGTGCGCCAGGCCCGCCATGCCAACATGAACATGCTCCGCGTATGGGGTGGCGGCATGTATGAGAGCGAGGATTTTTACGATGCCTGTGACCGACATGGGATTTTGGTATGGCAGGACTTCGCCTTTGCTTGCAATCCCTACCCTTTCCATGACAAGGCTTTTCTCGACGATCTGCACCACGAGGTAGCCGACAACATCCGCCGCCTGCGTCACCGGGCCTCGCTGGCGCTGTGGTGCGGCAATAACGAAAATGAGATATTGCTCTTTGCCTGGGGCAAAAAGAGCCGGGAAAGGACGAGCAACCCCCATTTTTACCATAATATACTGCCGGAGTGGGTGAAAAAGTGGGATGATGTCACGCCCTACTGGCCCGGCTCACCGTCGTCCGGCGACATAAACGAACAGCCTCACAACATGAAAGCGGGGCAAACAAGGGGCGATACCCATCTGTGGAATATCTGGCATGGGATGCGCCCGATCGAGGCGTTCCGCGCATATCCCACCCGCTTTTGCTCGGAATACGGGATGGAATCGCTGCCGTCCATGCATACAATCCGCTCATTCACCGGTGAGGACGACCCCGACCTCTTTTCCCCTGTCATGCGTCTGCACCAAAAGTGTGGCAGTGGCAATGAAAAGATCCTTTATTACCTGCTGGCCAAATACCGCAATCCGGCTAAGTTCGAGGATTTCGTCTATCTGTCCCAACTGGTGCAGGCAGCCACGGTGCGCTTCGCCACCGACTGCTGGCGGCGCAATATCGGCCACCAGAACGGGGCCTTGTTCTGGCAGATGAACGACTGCTGGCCGGTTGCCTCATGGGCGGGGATAGACTACGAAAAGCAACTAAAGGCCGTCATCTACCATGCCCGCCACTTCAACAAGCCGCTCTGCCTGATAAACGATTACTATAAAAACCGCGTCGAGCTGTATATCGTCAATGAGCAAGCCGAGGATGTGGTGGGCCGTATGGAGTGGACGCTCACTGATTTCGACGGACAGGCGATAAATAGCGGCGGCCTGGACGTCACGGTGGTGGCAGTGGCCTCGGCGCGGGTGGCGGTGCTCAGATTCGCCGACATCCTGAAAGGAAAAAAGAAGCGCGAGGCCGTCCTGAGCGTCTCCCTGACCGTGGCCGGTGAGCTGCGGGATGAAAAGAGCTGGCTCCTGGTGCCGGACAAGGACGCTGCCCTGCGGACAGTGGACTTAAGCCCCCGCGTCAGCGTATCGGACGGCATCGCCAGCGTGACGCTCACGGCCCGGCATTATGCCCGTTATGTGTATGTGGAAGCCGATGGCGTGACGGCGCCCTGGTCGGACAATTTCTTTGACATCGCGGCGGGCGGCAGCGTCACACTGACGGTGGAACTGCCACCGGACATCGACGGCGCCGAACTGGAAAAACGCCTGCGGATAAAGACCCTGGCCGATGTGACACCGAAGAACTCGCGCTTAAAAGACCGGTGGCTGCGCTTCGCCATGATGATGAGCAAGCAAAACTGCTTCGGCTGGCTTTTGTTCAAGCTGCTGGCTGTGTTTAAGATTTTCTTCTAGAAGAGACCCCAACACCCCGCTTGCTTTTTTATTTCGCCTGTGCTAAGATGGACGCTGGGCGAAAAACAAGCCTTTGGGGAATACATATTATGGAAGTAAAGCAAACGGGCGACACCAACAAAAAACGCCTGTCTTCAAATAAAGCATATTCGGGCCTGGCCGTATTTTTTGCGCTCTGCGTACTGCTGTCTCAGTTTGCCAGAGTGAGCATAATAGACGGGGCAGTGGTCGCCACGTCACAACTGCCGCTGAGGTTCAGTGAAACCGCCAGTTCCTTAAACCTGGTCGAATCCATCCTCTCTTTCCTCATTCCGGCCCTGCTCTTTTGCTTTTGTGGCATGTTATTTTATGAAATATGTCAAGCGGAGCCCTCCACGCGGCGCATGAGCCGATACCAGAAATGCTTGCTCTTGCCGCTCATCCTACTGGCCCTGAGCGCTGTCGAACGCACCTTTTATGTCTATATGTACGAAGGCCATTTCTCTGTTTATTATCTACGCTTTGACTTTATTTCCGCGCTGGTCCTCAGCCTGGTCTATCTGTTGCTGGTATATGGGAAAAAGCGGGCGGCGCAGTTGTTTTTAGTGCTATGCCTGGCCTTTGCCTTGGTGGAAGTGGCGCGTTTTAGCCTGCCGGGTATGTCCTATGCCTACACGGCGGGCGTTTCTTTCTATGTGTCCACTTTTATAGCGGCCATCATGTTCTATCTGGCCTATGCCTGCGTTGGCCTTTCGATGGGCGAATAAGTAGGGGCCGGCCCGCAAAGGGGGTAAACATGCCACATATAGACTTCAAATGCATGATATGCAATCAGCCGGTCATGGCGGACGGCGCAGGCAGCGAACACAGAAACCACTGCCCGGCCTGCCTATGCAGCGTCCATGTGGACGATGAACCGGGAGACCGGGCGGCAGACTGCGGCGGCGCCATGGAGCCTATTGGCGTATGGGTCAAAAAAAACGGCGAATGGGCGCTAATCCATCGTTGCAAGGTATGCGGCAGCTTGAACCACAACCGCATTGCCGCCGACGATAATCCCCTGAAGCTGATGTCCATCGCCTTAAAACCGCTTACCTCACCACCCTTTCCCCTCGAACAGCTTACTGACCTGCTCAAAAGTTAAAGAGGCCACGGATAAAGGCGCGGTAGCCGGGGATGATGCGCTCCATGATATTGTTGTAATTGTAGACATAGGGGGTGCGGTCAGGAAAGTACATATACATCCGTACAATATATAGCAGTAACAGCGCGGCGGCAATAAGCCCCAGCCCCAGACTAAAGCCCGGTATTGTTTGCGGCATCCGCGTTTCTCCAGAATCCATTTGCCTGCGCTGTGCGGGGACATAAAAATAACGGAAAATAACACAGTAGAGGGCGAACAAAACTATCACAAAAGACAGGGGGTTTATGTAAAAGGCCCGCCCAAACTGCCCCGAAAGAATGAACAGCAGGGCCCGGGTCATCCCGCAGCCGGCACAGGGCAGGCCCAAGACCTGATAAAAGGGACAGGAAGCCGGGAGAAACAGGCGGGTAAACAAGACATAGACGCCCGCGCCGGCAAACAGCCACCAGTGCGAGCGGACATCCAGCCATATGCGGATTAAAGCGGATTTTAACATGGATGTTCTCTCCATAGCCTCTATGCGTGTCATTGCAACGGTACGCGAAGCGTACCCGCCGCCCCGCAATCTCGCTTTTATAGTTGGTTCTCCTATCGTCATTATGGATTATGTGAGCGGGAAACACAATTAAATTTTAAGGAGCAATGCATGAACAACATCATAGACAGAAACTACTTCCGTGAAAAAAAGCGCATCGTCGTGAAAATCGGCACCTCCAACCTGACCCATATGGAGACCGGGCATGTGGACTTACTCAAGCTGGAAAAATACGTCCGCGTTTTCACCGACATCCGCAACAGGGGCAAGGAGTTGATAATCGTGTCCTCCGGTGCGGTGGGGGCCGGCAGAAAGGCTTTGGGGATAAAGGAGCGGCCGCAGGATTTGGCGGTGACACAGGCAGCTTCAGCCGTGGGCCAGGCCCAACTGATGATGATCTACCAGCGCCTCTTTGCCGAATACAACCAGACCATAGCCCAAATTCTCGTGACCAAAAACGTCGTCACCCAAGAAATGAGCCGCATGAATACCCAAAGGACATTAGAGCAGCTCTTTAACATGGGTGTCATACCGATCATGAATGAAAATGACGCCGTTTCCACCGACGAAATACAAAGCGATGTCTTTGGCGACAATGACACCCTCTCCGCCCACATCGCCGAGCTGACACAGGCCGATCTGCTAATCATTTTATCGGACATAGACGGACTGTATACCGACGATCCCCGCAGTACGGAAAATGCCGTGTTTGTGAGCAGTGTGCATAAAATCGACGAGGGGATAGAAAACATGGCCAAAGGGGTGGTATCAGACTGCGGCACCGGCGGGATGGTGACAAAAATTGCCGCCGCCCGCATTGCCACGGCCGCCGGTGTGGACATGGTCATCGCCAGCGGTGAGCGCGTATACAATATTCCCGATATACTGGAGGGTATACAAATAGGTACCTTATTTAAGGCCTGTCCATAGAATGGATGAAGAGGCCGCTTCTGAGCTTGGGTTCAAACCATGTCGATTTAGGCGGCAACAGCAAGCCGGCATCCGCCACGCTCAGCAGATCATTCATGGCGGTAGGGTAAAGGGAAAAGCCGACACCGCCGCTCACCTTTTGTTCCAATTCGGAAAGGCCGCGTATACCGCCCACACATTCCAAACGCTTATCCGTGCGCGCCTCGCCGATATTCAGCAAGGGCCCCAGCAGATGATTATGTAAAATGGTTACATCCAAGGCATCTATAATATCTTCGCCGCGCAGCAAGTCCTTGGCCTGCAGGCGATACCATCCATTATCCAAACACATGCCAAACACACCCTTTTTTTCAGGCGAAACGGCGGCCCTTCCGACATACTCCACTATAAAGCCCTGTTTTTCCACCGCCTGGATGAACTCATCCACACTATAATTGCACAAATCGGAAACAATGCGGTTATAGGGCAGGATACGCAGCTCATCATGCGGAAAAAGAACGGACAAAAAGCGCATATATTCCTCGTCGCCGCGGTGATGGGGGTTTTGTGCCCGCCGTCTGAGCCCCACGCCCACGGCCGAGGCGGTGCGGTGATGGCCATCGGCAATATAGCTTAAATTTATGCGGGCAAAGGCCGCGCGGATGTTTTCTGTGCTCTGTGTGCTGCTCACTACCCAAACGCGATGACGCACACCGTCGTCGGCGCAAAAATCATATTCCGGGGGAGCGGTTTTTTCCGCGCTCACAATGTCATTTATCTCCGCCTGTGCGCGGTAGGTAAGAAAAATCGGGCCGGTGTGGGCGTCGGTGGCGTCTATGTGGTTGATCCGGTCTTTTAGTTTGTCCGGGCGTGTTTCCTCATGCTTTTTGATGATGTCATTCTGATAATCCGCCACCTGTGAGCAAGCGACGATGCCGCTTTGTACATGCTCGTCCATTGTCAGCTCATATATATAGAAACAATCGGTGGTATCCATCAAAAAATTGCCCTTTTCCACCATTTCAGTAAGCAGCGCCCGCGCCTGTGTATATACTTGCGGATCATACTGATCCACTTCGGGGGGCAAGGTGGTCTCGGCGCGGTCTATACGCAAAAAAGAAAGCGGCTCCCGTGAGACGATGCGGAGCGCTTCTTCTCTACTATATACATCATAGGGCAGGGCTGCTATCCGATGGGCCAGGTCACGCCTGGGGCGTATGGCCCGGAAAGGGGTTATCGTAGGCATAATGGATATTATATCAGACTTGACTTTTTTTTTCAAATCATGTTAAGATGAATTTCATGCGATAACATTGAAAGTTACAGTTTAGACATAGTCAAAATGCCACTATTCGTCATTGCGAGGAGCGTATCCCGGACTTTGTCCGGGGCGACGAAGCAATCCAGTAACAAGGCAAGCGAATCCTTTGCTCTGGATTGCTTCGGCTTGTAAAACAGCCTCGCAATGACGGGTCTGAACAGTAACCGTTGATATAGGAGCGACATACATGGAAAACACAAAAAGCTTATTCTGGAAAGACATGAATCTGTTGATGGAGCACATCACCCAGTTAGAAAAATACCAGACGACAGGGCGCATAGTGCCCCTGACAAAGGCGGCAGTGAGCGGAAACCTCGTCCGTTTTGGCGGTTATTCCTGGATTGTCATCTGCATAGACGAAGAAGAATCGGCGTTTTTGCTGCTCACCAGCAAGCTCCTGGCGATACGTCCGATGAAATATCATGGCACGGACGGGCCGGTAACCTGGGAAGACAGCGACATGCGTAAATACTTAAACGAGACCTTTTATAAGAAACTCCATCCGGATGACCAGGCCAAGGTCATGGAAACCACCCATCAAACCCCCGCAACACCGCGCTATGACACCCCCGGCGGCAACGAAACCACGGATATGGTATTTTTGTTCAACCTCGATGAAATGGTGAAATACCTGGGCGACAGCGGGCAACTGATGAAAAAGGGCTGGATACACGAGGAACATATAGATTATTCAAAACCCTGCCTGATAGACGACGAATATAACAATATGCGCCACGCCAAAAACGAGTTCGGCGAGGACTTCCCCTATTGGCTGCGCTCGGCCGGCCGTGGGCCGGAATATGTCACCATTGTCCGCGCGGACGGGGTCATAGATATGTGCGGCGAGGCCACATCCGGCACAGCCGGTGTCCGGCCTGCCATGTGGGTACGGCTGTGAGTGTGAGGTTGTAGGAAAACCACGAGTTTTTGGTTGCGTTCAGACCCCGTCATTGCGAGCCAATCTTCCGCTTTGCGGAAGTGGCGAAGCAATCCAGTAATAAAAGCAAGGTCTGAACTGTAACGAGCTTTTGACCCTGGTTTTCAAAAAAATTGAAAAATGTAGAAAAAAACACTTGCCAAGCGTCAAAAACTGTATTATACTGGATTTCGCTGTGACGTTGCGGCCGTGATATGTAGGGCGTTTCTAAAGGAAAACATGACACGCACGGACGAGTGGACGCTCACCGCTAAGCGAAGAGGAGGCGGCTTTTTTTATGGCAAGTCAAGTAATGCGCATTACCCTAAAAGCATACGACCATCAACTGGTGGATGCATCGGCGAAAAAGATCATCGAGACGGTGACGAAAAACGGGTCGCAAGTCGCGGGGCCTGTTCCCCTGCCGACGAAAAAGGAAATCATCACCATCCTTCGGGCAGTCCATAAATACAAAGACTCCCGCGAACAATTTGAGCAGCGGACGCACAAGCGTCTGATTGACATAATGACCCCCACCCCCAAGACGATAGATGCCCTGCAACGGCTGGAAATGCCGGTTGGCGTGTATATAGACATTCGCATGAAGCAGAAGTAATGCATAATGCATAATTCATAATGTATAATTGAAAGAAAAAAGAAAGAAAAGGTTCCGATATGAAGAAAGCAATATTAGCCACCAAAGTCGGCATGACGCAAATATTTTCTGAGGACGGCCAGGCCATCCCGGTCACGGTTCTGATGGCGGGGCCTTGTGTCGTCACCCAAATAAAGACCGTGGAGAACGATGGCTACAGTGCTGTTCAGGTCGGCTACATGGAAAAAAAGGAACGCATTGTCAATAAGGACAAGGGCGGCAAAAGGGAAGTGATACACCGTCATGGCGTGGATCAGCCCACGATGGGCCACTTAAGAAAGGCCGGCACGACAGGCAAACGCTTTATTCGTGAGTTTAAGTTGGAAAATGCCGCAGACTATGAGCTGGGCAGCGAGATAACAGTGGATATTTTCGCGGTGGGCGATATGATAGACGCACAAGCCACATCCAAAGGCAAGGGCTATCAGGGTGCAATCAAAAGGCATGGCCTGCATCGCGGCCCGATGTCGCACGGCTCCAAGCACCACCGCCATCAAGGATCCAGCGGCGCATCCGCCAGCCCGTCCAGAGTATTAAAGGGTAAGAAAATGCCGGGCCAGATGGGTAATAAAACCCGGACCGTCCAAAATCTGGAAGTGGTGCGCGTGGACGCAGAGCAAAACATCCTGCTGGTGAAGGGCTCCGTTCCCGGCTCGAAAAAAGCACTGGTAACGATCAAGGAATCCGTGAAAAGTAACTAGCAAACATAACACAATTAAGCGTAGAAAAAAATAATTATGCATTATGCATTATGAATTATGAATTATGAATTATTAAGGAGGGCCGCCGGATGGCGAAGGTATCTGTACATAATATGGAAGGAGAGAAGGTCGGCACGATGGAAATAAGCGATGCCATCTTCCAAACTCATATAAGCAAACATCTGGTGCATAGGGCGGTAGTCTTGCACCTGGCCAATAAGCGGCAAGGCACGCAAAAGGCGAAAACCCGCTCCGAAGTAAGCGGCGGCGGACGTAAGCCCTGGCGTCAAAAAGGTACGGGACATGCCCGTCATGGCTCATCCAGATCACCCCAGTGGAAAGGCGGCGGCGTGGTATTTGCCCCCGTTCCCCGCGACTATAGTTTCAAGATGAACAAAAAAGAAAAGCGTCTGGCCCTAAAATCAGTCCTCAGCAGCCGCTTGGCCGAAGATAAGCTGATCATCCTGGACGAGCTAAAGTTCGACGAAATAAAGACCAAAAACGTTAAGGCGGTTCTCGATAAGCTAAAGGTAACAAAGGCCCTCATCGTGACCGCGGATAACGATGAAAATGTGGTAAAGAGCGCCCGCAACATAGAAAGAATCAGCACGGCGCTGCCTAACACCATAAACGTGTATGACATATTGAAAGGCGATACCTTGATACTGACCAAGGAAGCCGTAAAAGTAATCGAGGAGGTATACGCCTGATGGCAGCACTAGAATACTACGATGTTATCTTAAAACCGGTAATCACCGAAAAGAGCATGGCAGGTATGGGCGAGAAAAAATATACCTTCCTGGTGCATCCGGAAGCGAACAAATCGCAAATTAAAGAAGCCGTCGAGAAGATGTTCGACGGGGCCAAGGTCGAAAAGGTCAATACAATGAACTGCATTGGCAAGGTAAAGCGGCGTGGCACCGTCTATGGCCGTACCGCCAAGACCAAAAAGGCGATTGTGAAATTAAAGCCCGATAGCAAGGATATCGAGCTGTTTACTGGTTTGTAAAAAGACCAGCGGCGCGCCGAGGTCGTCGCGCCCTACAACCACTGCTCCCCGAAAGGAGACCCCCAATGGGCATCAAAACATACAACCCATACACCCCTTCCCGCAGGGAAATGACCGGCTCGCCCTTTTCCGAAACCACCAAACACGAGCCCCAAA
>Ga0099364_10013581_pt1 | contig 10913 bp, 11 predicted proteins | sample TergutTh196P3_FD_73070 | JGI IMG/M metagenome (GOLD analysis project Ga0099364, IMG submission 73070) | Microcerotermes parvus P3 segment gut microbial communities from Pointe-Noire, Republic of the Congo - Th196 P3 | ecosystem: Host-associated > Arthropoda: Insects > Digestive system > Gut ... | reverse complement strand
CTCAAAAATACCCGAAAGAAATTCAACTTTGTCTTTTTCGTCTCTTGCCGTAGTAATGGCAGATTGTCCTGGGCGACGACGGTTCAATTCTTGCTGAATAAAATTTTCGTCAACGAAAATTCCTGCCGGACAGCCATCTATAATTCCGCCAACAGCTTTGCCGTGCGATTCGCCAAAAGATGTAAGTTTGAATATTTTGCCAAATGTGTTTGACATAAAATTTAATTTATGGTAAGATAATTATTTATGATTTTATTTACAAAAGCTATTCTATTCAACGGTTCCCAATTGTAAATAATATACCATTGTGTTTTACTACTTCTGTTATAAACGTGAACTTTTTCGCCAAATTGTTTATGCAGTTCAAAAGAACAATTTTGATGATAAAGTTTTATACAAATGGTGTCTATTTCATCAGCAATATCATCAACGTATTGTTCTGCATGGCTATAATCTAATGGGTGTTTTTTCCAAGTAGCCAATCCATAAAGAATGTTTTCCAAGTCTTGTTTTGCAGTTTTACTATAAATAACCATTTGCTTGTAATCTGCTTTTTATTCCTTCTTTAACTTGTCTGCGAAACTCTTCACTTGTCATATATCCTTCGGGAATTACAAAAGAATTTTCGATAGAAACACCTTTTTTATAACGGCGAACTTCTCTCATTAATTTTTTGCCGTTCATCGTGCTTTCGTCTATTTTTACGGTATGTATCATAGCGAGTATTTTTTGTTTTTACAAATGTACAAAAAGAAATCGGAAAACCTTAATTGATTTTCCGATTTTTATCTATGAAATTATTGTTGTTTAACTTCCACAGCCACAACCGTGATTATCTCCGCAACCATCGGAAGAGCAACCGCCGCAACCCGGATTCATAATCATATTTATTTCCTGCTCGGTAGCGTCTCTTACATCTAATACTTCGCCAATGAAATGTAGATTCTCGCCTGCTAATGGATGGTTGAAATCAACAGTTACCGTATCGGGATTGATTTTTACGACTACTGCATTTAATCTGTTTCCATCGGAATCCATCAACGGAACAATTTCGCCTTCAATTATCCTTTCATCATCGAATTTTCCATCAATCGTAAAAATGTTTTTCGATAAATCTGTCAAATTACCATCTTCATATTCTCCGTAAGCATCGGAGCTGGCGATAGTAAAATCAAATTTATCTCCCGCTTGTTTGCCTTTCAATTCTTCTTCAAACTTGGGCAACATCATACCCATTCCGAAACAAAACACCAACGGTGCGCTTGCGGGCGCTTGCTCCATCAATTCTTGCTCCATTCCTTCTTCTTCGCCATCAACATAAAGGTCGTATGATACGCTGACAATCTTTTTTTCTGCAATTTTCATAATTTTTTTATATAAAGTGAATAATATATCTTGTTTTGACAATCGTAAATCGTCAATTTAAAATCGTAAATTAATTAAATTATTTCGCCGCTTCCAAAACAAAGATGAGCATTTTCGTCATAAATTACTCCAAATTGTCCCGAAGCGATTCCTTGCTGTTTTTGTTCGGCAACGATTCTGTATGTATCACCGATTTTGGTTAATTTCCCTTTGGTAAATTCGGGCGTATGACGGATTTTAAATGTAATATCTTTTTCGTCGTCAAAATTTCCCCAAGGATTTTCGGTTATAAAATTAAACGCTTTCAAGTCAATAATGTTCCCGTATTGCGTTTCAGGGTCGTAACCATTTGAAACATAAACAACGTTTTCTTCTACATCTTTTTTTACCACAAACCACGGACCGCCACTCAATCCAAGTCCTTTACGTTGACCAATAGTGTGAAACCAAAAACCATTGTGCTTACCGATTGTTTTACCTGTTTCTAATTCTACAATTTTCCCTTCTTTCCGTCCCAAATAACGCTCAATAAACTCGTTGTAATTAACCTTTCCTAAAAAGCAAATTCCTTGACTATCTTTGCGGTGCGCTGTTGTAAGTCCTGCTTTTTCGGCAATTTCGCGCACTTCACTTTTCATTAAATGCCCGATGGGAAACATTAATTTCGACACTTGCAAATAATTGATTTGTGCCAAAAAGTCAGTTTGGTCTTTTATAGGGTCTTTTGCCGTAGAAAGATAAACTTTTCCATCTACTTCTTCAGTTGTTGTGGCGTAATGTCCGGTAGCTATTTTGTCAAATTCATTGCCTTTTATTTTGTCAAAATAACCAAACTTGATGTATTTATTGCACATCATATCGGGATTCGGCGTGCGTCCAAGCCTCACACTTTCAATCATGTAAGCCACCACTGTGTCCCAATATTCTTTGTTCAGGTCAATAATTTCGAGGTTGCAGCCGTATTTTTTTGCTGCCATTTGGCACAGTACAATATCGTCTTGCCAAGAACAATCGTCTTCGCCGTTACCTATTTTCAAGTAAAATAAATCCGGATTATATCCTTGTTCTTTGAGTAGGTGCACCACAACCGAGCTATCCACTCCTCCTGATATTAGTGTTGCAATTTTCATGCTACAAAGGTATAATTTTTTACCGATACATATCACAATGTAACAAAAATGTATTCGTTCTTTCACATTCCTGTAGTTATTATATCGCATTTTTGCATCGTATTTTAGACACAAATTTATGAATAGAACTTACTATCCTACCGTTGTACTTTCGGACATTCACTTGGGTACATCTTTTTCAAAAACGGCAGAAGTTGCTGAATTTCTCAAATCTATCAACTGCGACCGCCTTATTTTGAACGGCGATATTATCGACGGCTGGCATTTGAAGAAAAAATCTTTGAAAATATGGAAACGTAAACATACGTTATTTTTCCGTGTAATTATGAAAATGATGGAAAATTTCGGTACAGAAGTGATTTATGTACGCGGAAACCACGACGATTTTTTAGACAGTTTGATGCCAATTAATTTTATGAACTTGAAAATCGTAAAAGATTTTATTCTCGAAAGCAACGGCAAAAAATATTATGTAACGCACGGCGATATTTTCGACAATATTACATCGAATATGAAATGGCTGGCGAAACTCGGAGATGTTGGTTACACGCTTTTACTGCACATTAATAAGTTTTATAATTATTATCGCACCTTTCGCGGAAAATCGTATTATTCTTTTGCGCAAACGGTTAAACAAAAAGTAAAATCGGCGGTTTCGTATATTTCCGATTTTGAGGAATCGCTCGTTCAACTGGCGCAAACAAAACAGTGCAACGGCATTATTTGCGGACATATCCACCGCGCCGAAAACAAGCATTACGGCGATATTCACTATTTGAATTCCGGCGACTGGATAGATTCACTTTCTGCTCTCACAGAAGATAAAAACGGCAACTGGAACGTTGTTTATTACGACAAAGTGTTGATTGACGAAAAAAGAGAATTAGAATTGTTGTCAGAAGCGGTTTAATTCTTATATTTGTGATTTAGAATGCAATTTCTATGAAATATTTATTTGTCATTCAAGGCGAAGGGCGTGGACATTTGACACAAGCTATTTCGCTGTATGAAATGCTCACACAGAACGGGCACGAAGTTGTCGGCGTGTTGGTTGGGAAAAGCGAATCGATGACTTTGCCTGCTTTTTTTCAAGAAAAAGTTCCGTGTCCGATTTCTTATTTTATCAGTCCGCATTTTGTTTTTTCTTCCGATAATAAAAAAACGTTGTTTTTCAAATCAATTTTTTACAATCTAAAAAAAACGTTCGTCTATCTGAAAAGCATTGGTTTTCTCCGCCGCAACATCAACGAAAGTGGTGCTGATATGGTGATCAATTTCTACGAAGTACTGACCGGATTTACATACGCTTTTTCGCGCCCAAAAGCGCCATACATTTGCATTGCGCATCAGTATTTGCTTCTTCACCCCGATTTTATTTTTCCAAAAAAGAGCAAGATAGAATTGGCAGGCTTGAAGTTTTTAACCCGATTGTCGTGCATACGCGCTTCGCGTTTGTTGGCACTTTCTTTTACGGAAATGCGTAATGTAAAAAAAATGTGCGTTGTGCCGCCGTTGCTGCGAAAAGAAGTATTGCAAAAAACGCCAACCAAAGGCGATTATATACTTGGTTATATGGTAAATGCCGGTTTTTCAGAAGAAATTATCAAATGGCACCAAACTCACAAAGATGTTCCGTTGCATTGTTTTTGGAACAACAAAGAAGCGCCAAAAGAACTCGTAATTGATAAAAACTTAACTTTTCATCAACTGAACGATACGCTGTTTTTAGATTATATGGCAGGTTGCCGAGCATACGCCAGTACGGGCGGATTTGAATCCATTTGCGAGGCAATGTATTTGCAAAAGCCGGTAATGATGGTTCCCGCGCATATTGAGCAAGAATGCAACGCGCTCGATGCGATGAACGCCGGAGCGGGAATTGCATCGCCCGAATTCAATCTCACAACATTGCTCGATTATCTTCCAAATTATAAACCCAATACAGCATTTGCCGATTGGGTTCATAAAGGAAAATCTATGTTTTTGGATTTGCTGAAATTGTAGAGACGCGGCGCTCCACGTCTTTACCAATTAGAATCCTTGCGCCTTAATTGCCTGCCAAAACATTTCCGAAAAACGCTCGTTGTTTGCTTTCGTATAACGAATATCCGTAAAAACTTGTGCTAATGTTTCTTTATTATTTTCGGCAATAAATTTCAAGTTTTCGGGCAATGATTCTTTAACAGCATATAATTTGTCAATCGTTTCTTCCGAATAATCTTGGTAAACGTTTTCGTGCACAATAGCTTGCAATGGCAATCTGTCTACACGCACCGCTTCGCCATCAGGATAACCAACCGTAATAGTTGTAATCGGAACAACTTTTTTAGGTAAATTTAACACATCAATAATTTGTTGTGTCAGATAAGTCGTTGTGCCAAAATAACAGATTCCCAATCCTTTGCTTTCGGCGGCGATGCAGAAATTCTGTGCAACCAATAAAGTATCAATCGCAGCAGTAAAAAACGATTGAAAATTATCGTAACCCGGCTCAGCACTGCGCTGTTTGCACCATTTTTCAAAACGGTTAAAATCGGCGCAAAAAGTCAACACAACAGGCGCTTGCATAATCGACGGCTGATTAAAATGACAGGGCGAAAGCTGTTTTTTCACTTCGTCGTCGGTTGTTACAACAATGCTGTACAACTGCATATTTCCTGTGGTCGAAGCTCTGCAAGCTGCTTCCAGCAATTCGTTTAATAATGTATTATCAATTTTTTGATTCATATATTTCCGAACAGAACGATGATTGTTTAAAACGTCAAGCATATATTTATTGAATTTTGATTATCTTTGCAACTCGCAAAAATAACTATTATTTATGAATTTATCATCACTTACAGCCATTTCGCCGATTGACGGGCGTTACCACGATAAAACAAAAAAGTTAGCCGAGTATTTTTCGGAATATGCCTTGATACGCTACCGCGTATTGGTCGAAGTTGAATATTTTATTGCGCTGTGCGAAATTCCATTGCCGCAATTAAAAGATATTGATGCTGCTATTTTTGAAAAACTGCGTTCGATATACAAAAACTTTTCGGAAGCTGACGCGCAGTCGATTAAAAACATCGAAAAAACAACAAACCACGACGTAAAAGCGGTTGAATATTTTTTGAAAGAAAAATTTGACCAATTACAATTGCAACAATATAAAGAGTTTATCCATTTTGGACTGACTTCACAAGACATCAATAACACTGCTGTTCCGATGTCGATAAAAGAGGCGTTGAACGATGTTATTTTTCCCGAAACAGAAGCATTGATTGCCGAGCTGACCAAATTGGCAAATGAGTGGAAAGACATTCCGATGCTTGCCAAAACACACGGACAGCCTGCTTCGCCAACTCGTTTGGGAAAAGAAATTATGGTATTTGGGTATCGTTTGCAAAAGCAGTTTGAAGTGATTCAGCGCATTCCGCATACCGGAAAATTCGGCGGTGCAACCGGAAATTTCAATGCGCACGCAGTAACTTATCCGCAATTTGATTGGCGCGATTTCGGCAATCAATTTTTAAATGAAAAATTGGGATTGATTCGCGAGCAATACACCACACAAATATCCAATTATGATGCACTTGCTGCGCTTTTCGATGCCGCTAAACGCATCAATACAATTATCATAGATTTCTGCCGCGATATTTGGACATACATTTCGATGGAATATTTCAAACAGAAAATTAAAGCTGGCGAAGTCGGTTCATCGGCGATGCCGCACAAAGTAAATCCGATTGATTTTGAAAATGCCGAAGGAAATTTGGGAATTGCCAATGCGCTATTTGAGCATTTGTCGGCAAAACTTCCGATTTCGCGTTTGCAGCGCGATTTGACCGACTCAACTGTTTCAAGAAATGTCGGCGTGCCTTTTGCACACACGCTTATCGCATTGCAAAGCACAATGAAAGGATTAGGAAAGTTATTGCTAAACGAAACGGCAATCAAAGCCGATTTGGATAATTGTTGGGCAGTTGTTGCCGAAGGAATTCAAACAATTCTTCGTCGCGAAAATTATCCTTCGCCATACGAAGCATTGAAAGAACTAACACGCACAAATACCGTGATAACCGAAGACTCAATAAAGAAATTCATTGAAACGCTGAACGTTAGCGAAAGCACAAAAGCAGAATTGCGAAATATTACGCCACATAATTATACCGGAATCTGATGTTCAATTTTGTTCTTTTATTAAAACGATTTATTCTTCCCTATAAGAGATTTGTTGGGCTCAACATCTTTTTCAACTTGATTGCAACGCTGTTCAGCTTGTTCTCATTTGCAACGATTATTCCTATTTTGCAGGTGTTGTTTGGGTTGGATATTGTGCAAACGCAATACGTTGATTTTTCGTGGCGCGACGATTTTCAAACGATTATCAGCGCATTGAAAAATAACGTTTATTTCTTCATCGAACAAACACTTACCAACTACGGTCCGGGAACGGTTTTGATGTATTTGGCTGTTTTTTTAATTGCAACAGCTTTTTTGAAAGCCACAACAACTTACTTTGGCGCTTATTTTATGATTCCGATTCGTACAGGCGTTTTGCGAGATTTGCGCGATAAATTATATCAAAAAATAATCAGCCTGCCACTTGGATTTTATTCGCAAGAGCGCAAAGGCGACATTATGTCGCGAATGACCGGCGATGTGAACGAAGTGAGCAACTCAATTATGGGTTCGCTCAATATGATGTTCAAAAATCCGATAATGATTATCATTTACCTCACAACGATGCTTATAATGAGTGTGGAACTAACCATTTTTGTGCTCGTTTTGCTGCCGTTAAGTGGTTTTATAATCGGAAGAGTCGGGCGGAAACTGAAACATTCGTCTAAACAAGGACAAGAAGAAACGGGCGAAATGCTGTCGCAAATCGAAGAAACAATCGGCGGACTGCGCGTGGTCAAAGCATTTAATGCCGAGAAAAAATTAAGCGATAGATTTCATATGTTGAACGAAAAAATACGCCGCACGTTTAACCGCATCAACCGCCGCCACGAAATGGCAACGCCGATGAGCGAATTTCTCGGCACAATCGTTATCGCCATTGTGCTTTGGTATGGCGGCGTGCTTATTTTGAACGAAAAAAGTTCTATAGACGCGGCGGCGTTTATTTATTATATGATTATTTTTTACAGCATTATCAATCCCGTAAAAGACTTATCTAAAGCGGCTTACACCATTCAGCGAGGCATGGCGTCGCTTGAACGGATTGATAAAATACTTGATGCCCAAAACAACATTACAGACCCCAAAAATCCGAAAGAACTCAACGCTTTTACTTCAAAAATCGAATACAAAGATTTGTCTTTCCGCTACAAAGAAAAATGGGTGTTGGACAATGTTAATTTGACGATAGAAAAAGGAAAAACAATCGCATTGGTCGGACAATCCGGTTCGGGAAAAACAACGTTAGCCGATTTATTACCAAGATATTACGACGTGGAAGTTGGTTCTATTTCTGTTGATGATATTAATATAAAAGATGTGCGCGTGAAACAGCTTCGTTCGTTGATGGGAATTGTGAATCAAGAAGCGATTTTGTTTAACGATACATTTTTTAATAACATTGCTTTTGGCGTGGAAAATGCAACGATGGAAAACGTGATTGCAGCGGCAAAAATTGCCAATGCGCACGATTTTATTATGTCGTCGCCCGAAGGATACGAAATGAACATCGGCGACCGTGGCTGCCGTTTGTCGGGCGGACAACGTCAGCGCATCAGCATTGCACGTGCGGTGCTGAAAAATCCGCCGATACTGATTCTCGACGAAGCCACTTCTGCGCTCGATACCGAGAGCGAAAAATTAGTGCAAGAAGCGTTAGAAAACTTAATGCGCCACCGCACCACCGTTGTTATTGCGCACCGACTTTCTACTATAAAAAATGCCGATGAAATCTGCGTTATGCATGAAGGAAAAATCGTAGAGCGCGGCAAGCACGATGAACTGATTGCCTTGAATGGATATTACAGACGATTGAATGAAATGCAGGCGTTGTAATAAAAAATTATCTTATTGTTATCATCGTTGCACCAAAACCATATTCCTTAAATGAGGCGTCTTGACATGTGTACGTCGAATATTTCTTTTTCAGCTCTTTCAGTATTTCATTTCGGAGTACACCGTTTCCTTTGCCGTGGATAAAAACAATTTTTTGTCCTTTTTTACCTTTGTATTCGGTAAGTGTTTCATTAAACTTTTTCATTTGATAATCCAACATATCGGCATTGCTCAATCCCGATGTATTGTCTAACAGCTGATGGATATGCAGGTCTATTTCTACCACCGATTTTTTGTCTAACTTTGGCGCAGAAAGTTTTGGCGGTTCTATCGGTTCGTTTTTTTGTCTAAAATCGTCGGCACTGATTTGTGTTGGAAGTTCCAATCTGTCTTGCGTAACAACGGGAATAATCATTGCCGGTTCTTCAAAATAATCGTTTTCGGTAAAGCTGTGCAACTTGTAAAAATTAACCAGTTTCATTCTCACGGTTAAGCTCACAGCCGGTTTAACTGCATACGATTTTTCGGCTTTGAACGCAACAAATTGTACGTTTATTTTTTCAAAGTCATTCAATTGCTCTTTAGTAATTTCGTGCAAGAAAAGCGTTGTATTCAAATGAACGATACCGTTTTCAAGCACTTTTGCCGAGTTATTTTGCACAACAGAAATCGTGTAATATAAACTGTAATTACTATCGTTTACGAAATACCAATCAAAAATAGTTGTCTGTATTTTTTTGACATCTTGCGGTACAAAAGCCAATGCAACGGTTAATTTCTCTCCTTCGGGCGTTTCGTCGAACAACTCCGGTTTTTCTTCTTTTACCGGTTCGAGAAGTGGTGCAGGCGCTGGTTGTACGTTGTTGCCGATGTTCTTTTTCGGAAAATTAGTTTTTTCATTAACTTCTTCTATTACAACACATTCGCGAGCAAACACAGGCGTTTCAAAGCCATCGTCTTCGAGCACGCTGACCATATCTTTTCCTACAAATTTACTCACAACACCGCCACCGACACTATTTAAATAACGAATTCTATCTCCTATTTTCATAACATTATAATATATTTGTTAATTTTGTCGGCGATAAGAAAAACTTATGCCGATTCCTCAATACATTTCGATGAACGAATACGATTACAATCTGCCCGACGAGCGGATTGCCAAGTTTCCATTGCCCGTTCGCGATTCGTCGAAACTTTTGGTTTACAAAGATAATCAAATTTCTTCAACCAATTTTCATAGTTTACCCGATTATGTGCCCGAAAATTCGTTGATGATTTTCAACAATACAAAGGTTATTCAAGCGCGTATTATTTTTCAAAAAAAGACGGGCGCACATATCGAAATATTCTGTTTGGAACCTGTTTTGCCTGCCGATTATGCCACAGCTTTTCAACAAACAGAATCGGTGGTGTGGCTTTGTATGGTCGGAAATTTGAAAAAATGGAAAGGCGAACTACTCGAAAAAACAATTGTTTACCAAGAAAAAGAAATTACGTTGACCGTTGAATTGCTTGAAAATAAGGGATTGACGCACAACATCAAATTTTCATGGAATTGTAAAGACGCGGCACACCACGTCTCTACGGAAAATATAACATTTTCGGAATTGTTGGAAATAATGGGCGAACTTCCTATTCCACCCTACTTGCACCGAGAAACGTGCGAGGAAGACAACGACACTTATCAAACTGTTTACTCGAAAATAAAAGGTTCGGTGGCGGCTCCTACGGCGGGATTGCATTTTACGCCGGAAGTATTGGAAAAACTCAGTAAAAAAAATGTGCAAATTGAGGAATTGACGTTGCATATCGGTGCGGGAACTTTCCATCCCGTGAAATCGGAGCAAATCGAAGGACACGAAATGCACACGGAATTATTTTTGATAAAAAAATCGCTGATAAAGACTATTTTACAACATCTTGGCAGGATAATTGCAGTAGGAACTACGTCAGTACGTACGTTGGAAAGTTTATATTATGTTGGTTTGCAATTGGAAAAAAATCCGCAACTTGTAGAGACGCGGCATGCCACGTCTTTACAAAAAGTAACGCAGTGGGCGCCTTACACAGAAGATGCAACATTGTCTACCGAAAAAGCGTTGCAAAATATTATTGATTATCTTGACGTTAACAATAAAGAAGAATTGGAACTTGGCACGCAAATTATGATTGCACCGAGCTTTACTTATCGGATTGTGTCGGGCATTGTAACGAATTTCCATCAACCAAAAAGCACGCTGTTATTGCTGGTTTCGGCTTTTGTGGGCGAAAAATGGAAAGAAATTTATGATTATGCGTTAACTAACGATTTTAGATTTTTAAGCTATGGCGATAGTTCTTTATTAATAAAACCCGTGTAAACCGTTCCGTTAGGAACAAAATATTGGTAAAAAATATATCCAAAAAATAAAC
>Ga0099364_10013580_pt1 | contig 10914 bp, 9 predicted proteins | sample TergutTh196P3_FD_73070 | JGI IMG/M metagenome (GOLD analysis project Ga0099364, IMG submission 73070) | Microcerotermes parvus P3 segment gut microbial communities from Pointe-Noire, Republic of the Congo - Th196 P3 | ecosystem: Host-associated > Arthropoda: Insects > Digestive system > Gut ... | reverse complement strand
AATTTGAAACCCGCAACAACGCGTTCAACGATGACATTGCAGGACTGAAAATCAAAATCGAGGACTTGGAAGCGCAGGAGCGCACAAACGCGGAAACCCGGGAAAGCGTCGAAGCCCTCCGCAAGGTTATCGCGAAAGAGCTTGACTTCAGCGGCGGCTTCGACCACGGAATTATAGACAGCCTGCTGGATAAAATTGAGGTGTACCCAAGCGATAAGAAAAATGAAATTGATATTAGGGTTCGTATCAAGGTTGTGGAGGAATCACTTGATTATCACATAAGCAGGGGCAGGAAGAATACTTCTGTTTGCGCCATGTCACACATACAATCTGGTACGAAATGATGTTATTGTGTTTAAGCGTAGGTCGGTGAAATTTGCGGTTGAGTGGGAGAGTTGGTTTGTGTGGTAATATGGGAAAGTCGTGTTATAATTATCGTGTGCCAGCGGGATGTCCGCAAAAATTTGCCTGCAAATATTTTCCATGCAGTCTTTTTTATCTGCGTTAAATGTGGTATAATGTTTACAATGAGCATTATACCACTTTTTAGTGCCTAATCACAAAGGAGTGAGAGCTTTTATGCCAAATGTAATTGCCAAGCCCTTTGTTAAGTGGGCAGGGGGTAAATCTCAGATACTAAGCGCAATAAGAGCGCAGTACCCCGCCGGTCTTGGCGGACAAATTAACAAGTACGCGGAGCCTTTCGTCGGTGGAGGGGCTGTGCTGTTCGATATGCTGAACAACTATAAACTCGATGAGATTTACATAAGTGATCTAAACTATGAGCTAATCCACACCTATATTGAGATAAGGGACAACGTTAACGAATTGACAGAGTTTCTTAGGGGACTTTCAAGTCACTATCTATCTGCTGGTGATTCGGGACGTAAGGAAATCTATTATAGCAACAGAGGAAAATTCAATGCGCTCAAGCTAGCGGACCATCACGGGATAGAATTAGCGGCACTATTCATTTTCCTAAATCGCACCTGCTTCAACGGCTTATATCGCGTTAATACCAAGGGTGAGTACAATGTACCTCAAGGCAGCTATAAAAACCCATGTATCTGTGATGAAGCTAATCTTCTTGCTGTATCACGGAAGTTGCAGGGGGTAAGTATTGTACACGGCGATTACAAATTGTCGCAGACTTTTATTGACGAGAGGACATTTGCCTATTTCGACCCGCCATACCGTCCGTTGTCTGCGACTTCAAGCTTTACCTCGTATGCACAAGAGGGGTTTAACGATGAAGCACAGGCGGAGCTTGCACAGTTTATTGATGAAATGATCGATATCGGCGCTTGTGTTGTAGCAAGCAATTCAGACCCAAGAAACGTTGACGAGGGTGACGACTTTTTTGATGTTTTGTACGCAAGGCACAACATATCACGTATAACCGCCAGCAGATCGATAAATTCTGTTGGAAACGGGCGCGGTCGCATACATGAACTGCTTATAACAAGCTACTAAACCTTGGAGGGTAACAGGTATGAATAAGGAAAAACCAATCATTCAACTCGAGCGGGTATAACGGAAGTGAACCAACGCGAATATGCCCGCATTGCAATAGAGAAAAGCCTATTAGTGAGTTTGGTTTTCGTGATATGGGTGAAAAGCAAAATCACCAAATACGCAACTAATCGTGGTGTAAAAGCTGTCGTTAATTTTCAGATAAGGACGGAGTATTAAATGAGAAATTTCAACAAGTGGCTCGCCGAGTTCAGAAATAGCATATCTAATTATGGATATTACATCGACTTTGATAAAGTCTACCGAAATATTGAAAACGTTAAGGTGGAGCTGAATATTCTCAATGTCTTAATAGGCTCTAAAGACATAGAGAAAGCGTTCGTAGCATTAGTTAATCGCTATCCCGAAACACTAAGATGCATCCCTATTTTGCTTGCAGTGCGCGAGAGTGAGATTTATGCTATCGACGGTGATGGTGAGTTTAAGTATTCATTCAAGGCGGCAAATTATGATATAGGGCAATACGTTGTGTTCATGCAAAAAACTGGTTTGTTTGATCTGTTGTCGAATAGACTTGTGAGCAATCTTGTGGATTATGTGACAGGTGTAGAAACGGGACTTGATTCAAACGGTAGAAAAAACCGCGGCGGTCATTTGATGGAAAATTTGGTTGAGTCATATCTGGTTAACTCTGGTTTGGTTAAAGACGAAACCTACTTCAAAGAAATGAAAATTGGTAGTGTTGAAGCTAAATGGGGCATGGATTTATCTTCCTTAACTAATGCCGGAAAAACAGTCAAGCGACTTGACTTCGTTGTAAAAACAGGCTCTAACATATATGGGATTGAAACGAATTTTTATGCCAGTAGCGGTTCTAAGTTGAATGAAACGGCTAGAAGCTACAAAGCCATTGCCCAAGCCGCTAATCACATCAAAGGCTTTGAGTTCGTGTGGTTCACGGATGGCAACGGCTGGAAAAACGCCAAACACAATCTGGAAGAGACATTTGATGCTATGGAGCATATTTACAGTATTGCCGACTTAGAAGATGGCATTATGGGTAGGATTTTCAAATGAAGCAAAAAAAATGGGAACCAGATGATTTTGAACTGGAGATGAATACTGTCTGGTCTTTTCCTAAGCGCGGCAACTGGGCTACCCATGACGCCAAATATCGTGGCAACTGGTCGCCGTACATTCCAAGAAATTTACTGCTTCGCTACTCGAGCGAGGGCGATCTCGTATTGGATCAATTTGCGGGCGGCGGCACAACCCTTGTTGAGGCCAAGCTGCTTAACCGTAATATAATAGGCGTAGACATTAACCCTGTAGCGTTAGAGCGTAGCAGGGAAAAAACTGACTTCGATTGGGATAACGCCGGGCAGGTCTACATAAAGCAAGGTGATGCCCGTAATCTGCACTTTGTTCCCGATGAAAGCATAGACTTCATATGCACACACCCGCCCTATGCCGATATAATCCGTTATAGCGACGGCATTGTTGGCGACTTATCGAATTTTGGAGTAAAAGATTTCCTAGTGCAAATGGAAAGTGTAGCCGCCGAATCTTATCGAGTGCTTAAACAAGGTAAATTCTGCGCCATACTCATGGGGGATACACGCAAAAAGGGGCATGTTGTTCCGATGTCTTTTGATGTTATGAAGACTTTTGATTCGGCGGGGTTCAAGCTCAAGGAAATCATAATAAAGGAGCAGCACAACTGCAAAGCGACCGGGTTTTGGAAAACGAATAGCATTAAGCATAATTTCTTGTTACTTGCACACGAATACTTGTTTATATTCAAAAAATAGCTTGACTTATTTCTGCATAATGCGATATAATTTGATCGTGTAAGCACATTAGAGGCAAGCACCAGCGATCGGCTCTGCTCGATCCTTTGGGCGGGGCTGTTCCAGATGTGGTATAATTGCTATAACTGCTTTATGCAAACGCAATCATGCAACTCTGGAACATCGGAGGAAACTGCGATGAATATGCTCTTGATAATGATAAGCATAGGACTTGACAAATTGTTCCGATCGATTAGCTGTACAAGCTAGGAGACAAATGAACCGATATAGTATTATGTCGGGAAGGGCGTGGAGAAGCACGACAATAACCGCCCACTTTTAGGTTGTCGTGCGAGGCGTACTCTTAGGGGTGCGCCTTTAGTCTTTTTCGGGAGGTGAGCTTATGGGGCATCTGGATGCAAGATTTCTGGAGTTGCTTACGATAGAGCGGGTAAAGCAGGAGTTTGCAGACTTGAAAAACGCCAAGACCGACCTTTTGAGCGGAGAAATTTGGATTGCCCGTGGTTGTGATGGAATTAGCTATAAAGATTTCGAGAAAAATATTGACGGATATGCCTCGCTAATTTGCGATAAAGGCAGAAAGGGTACATACCTATTTTCACCTTTTCGAGAAAAGGAAACTCCCAAGCCACCATTTAACAAAAACCAATTGGGCGAGGCAAGAAAGGCAAATAAGATACGAGTGCTTTCTATATCCACAATTCAAGACACGCTTTTCCAAAGGCTGATTTCTGATGCGATTTACCCCCATGCCGAGGAGATTTTTGCTATGAATATAGACTTGCATAGTTATGGTTATAGAAGTAAAAAATCGTCCAAGATGGCGATCAAGAAAATCCGACGGCTTATTGATGAAGGATACCACTATGTGCTTGATGGCGATATTAGTAAATTCTTTGACGAGATAGATCACACGCTATTGCGCAATAAAATGGTATCGTTTTTCGGCGAGGATAATAGGCTTGTTCAAAAATTCCTATACCGTTTTATCCACGTTGATAAAATCCCCGTAGGCAAAGAACGGGAATATAAATATCCCGAGCGTGCCGAAAAAAGAGAAAAGGGGATCCCGCAGGGCGGCGTGTTGTCAGGTCTTCTAGCGAACGTATTTTTGTACGATTTTGATTTGTATGTTGTGAATAAGCTTATGCCCAAATTCGAGTTCAAGTATTTTAGATATGCCGATGACTTTGTCTTGTTATTTAAGCATGACGAGCGGATTAACATGGTTCATTCACTGCTCGAACAGCGCCTTAGAGACGTTGAGAAGCTTAAATTACACCCCATTGGTGAGAAAACCAAGCAGCTGGATCTGAGTACAAATGGAAAGGATGTTTTGGATTTTTTAGGTTTTGGTATATCGCCAAAATACTTGCGAATCAAAGAAGATAATTATAATAAATTCAAAAAGCGTATTGTGGCGACTTTGAAAAGTACAGAGATCGAGGCTGACAATACCTATTTTAGCCGAGTGGTTCCGGCTCTAAATCGGCGAATTGTTGCCCTAGAAGATTCTATTGAGCAAAATGATGGGCTTTGCCCAGTATGCAATCTTCTTATAAAAAAGCGAAGTTGGATAGGATACTTTATGATGGTTGATGATGTTAGGCAATTACGCAAAATTGATACCATGATTCGAACTGAAATATATAAAGATTATCATAAGCACTTCAAAAAGCATATCCGCAAGGGTTCTCTTCTGAAAACCACAAAGAATTGGCTGAAATCCGTTGAGAAAATGTATTACAAATACAAGAAGCAAATCCGCAAGTACGAAAAGAGCGGGTATTGCAATTGCATTCGCTATTATGATAAGAATAGTGGCTTAATCAAAGTTGTTGCCCATGAGAATACAGATGTGAGAGTTGGCAGTGAAATAGTATGATTATCTCCGCGCTTAACCCACACATTAACCAAGCCTGCCGCCTACTAAAGCCATTTCCGCTACTACCGCTATTCTACCTCTTGCCGGAGGAATCTGTGCGGGAACTACGTTTAGAATCTGCCCCGCGCAACCCGCTTGCGTTTATCGCGGATGATGATTACCTCTCGATGTATCTTGGCAGGATGTTCCCAAGACGCTTGATGAATGTGTGGTCTAATTTCCTTTGGTTATCGGGAGTGGTGCGAGGTTCTGAAAGCGCCTACTCCGCAGATGACCCTATGCGCATCCTCACCCGCGACCCGAACACCTGTATAAAGGTTCTGGCGATTATGGGTTATGATACCGATTGGCTTGCCTTGCAATCCATAACTAAGCCAGAGATAGTTTTGCCCAGAGAAGAAGCTGTGGAATGCTTTTCGAGGTTTATACGCTGTTTTTGGGAACACGAGGAAATTAGGGCAAGCGAAATCTATGATGTAGTCCGGCAGCACCGTGCCCACGAAGATTTTACCGACAGCAAAAGCACTGTCCGCATTGACTTCCACCGCCAATATTACCACACCAGAGCCAAAATCAAGACCGTTAATATTGCTGATGCTTGGGAAGATGCAGAGTATATCCCAGACACCGACCACGATATAGACAACATAGTTTTGTCCGATTGGATAGAGCGTTTCTTCGCCACTCTCGGCAATGACAAAGATGTAGAAATCTGCAAGCTGCTTTACATAGGCTGTACGCAACAGCAAATTGCTGACAGTCTCGGCTACAAAAATCACAGCGGCGTAAACAAGCGCATAGCGCATATTAAAGGGAAATTAAGCGCGTATATCGGTTACAATTATAGCCAGTGACGGTGACGATGAATTACGATACCCCCCTGTGTATTTTATCGTCACCGTCACTCATCATGCAGTATGAAAATAATTTAGAAAGCTAGGAACAATATTAGGCTTGCCGTGTCGTAATTTATTTAGAGGCACTTATCGCGTCTCAATAAATTATAGGAGTTGACACGTACTGAACGAAACGAAAAACCTTGTCCCACTCGGCGTTGTAAACGGAAAAACCCTGCTTGAAATGGATGTGCCGCCGCTCCGCTACATCGTGAGCGACATCCTCCCGGTGGGCTTGCACTTGCTGGCGGGCAGCCCGAAAATCGGCAAGTCATGGCTGGCGCTCTGGCTGTGCAATCAGGTCGCAATCGGTGAAAAGGTCTGGGAGTTCGACACGGCTAAATGCACCACGCTTTATCTTTCGCTGGAGGATACGATGGACAGGCTGCATCTTAGGTTGTCCACTATCACCGAAAACGGCAGCGAAGATTCTTGGGTTGCAACCAGCGTTGATGCCGGAACTCTGGTCGAACAGCTTGAAATGTTCATCAAAGCCCACGCGGATATCGGGCTGATTGTAATTGACACATTCGCCCGCGTCCGTGAAAGTTCCGACAGCACTTACCTCAATGATTATGAAGAAATGCGCCGCTTCAAAGAGCTTGCCGACAAACACCGGCTGGCTCTTTTGCTTGTGCATCATCTCCGCAAGGCAAGCGACAGCGACCCGCTCAATATGGTTTCCGGCTCTACTGGGTTAATCGGTGCGGTTGACGGCATCTACATCCTCGAAAAAGATAAGCGGCTTGAGCGGACTGCCAAGCTGCATATCACTGGCCGCGACACTCCCGATATGTTGCTGAAGTTAGACTTTGACCGCGAGGATAATGTCTGGAATTTTCTCGGTTTTGAATCCGGCGAGGTGCAGCCGCTTGACGAAAAGCTATTGTCTGCAATCGGAAAGATTTTAGAAAACGGCACTTATTCCGGCACAGCAACAGAGTTGATTGCCGCCATGCAAATCATTGGTGGCGGAATCGAAATCCAGCCAAACCACTTGACCCGGCTGCTCCGCGATAAAAGCCTAACGCTTCAAAAATCCGGCATCGAGTTTGCCGCCAAGCGAACAAACAGCGCGCGGATGCTGACACTAAGCCGCATTTAGGTTCAGTGGCGGTGACGATAAAATCACAGGCAGGGGGTGTCATAATTCATCGTCACCGTCACCTTTTGAAAAGTACCGTTGCGGTACAGTTCGCGTATTCGCAGAGCATAGCGAGGTACGCATCAGGCAAGCCAGATACCCCTCGTTGGGGTAACCCCCAAGCCCCTTTAAGGGCAAAAGCCGCACTACTAAGTGCAAATCAAAAACCGAAAGGATGATGCAATGCAAAACCGCAGGCGCGCAAAAGCTGTCACCTTGCGCATGACAGAAGATGAATGTTCATATTTCCACAGGCAGATGAAAAAGTCAAAACACAAAAAGCAAACCGGCCAAAGCAATAGCGTATATCACGAATCCCAAAAAAAGCGGCCCTTGTTAGTAGCCAAGCGCTTGACGATAATTCGGATTACACACAACAGTTTTTTCAAACCGCTTTGCTATTCGGGAAAGGCGATAATTGTTCCGAGCGGAAGTATTATCACTTCAAACTGTCACCAGACCCGGCAGACAACGCAACCGCCGAACAAGTGCATCGAATGGCCGAGGAAATGGCAACAAAATGTTTCCCCGCGCATGAGTGTGTTGCCGCAACGCACAGCGATAAAAATCACATCCACGCGCATATCATTGTGAACGCCGTCAGCTTTGAGGATGAGCGAAAACTTCGTATAACAAACTCTGATTACACCCGCATGAAAGACCTTGCGAATGAAGTCGGGTTATTGCACAACTTCACTCCGCTGGACTTTAGGAAACCGAGCAAAGATAAAATACGCTCCCGCGAGAAACAGCTTATACTGCGCGGCGGCGTTGGTTGGAAAGATGAACTGAAAGACGTTATATCTGCCGCAAAACAATCATGTTTTTGCTTTGCCGAGTTTGCACAGTATCTTCAAAATTACGGCGTCACAATCGAGAGGAATACCGAGAAAACTATCAGTTTCAAGCACCCGGAAAAGCAAAAGCCAATCCGTGGGGAACGCTTGGGCGCAGACTTTACAAAGGAGGCCATAACCCTTGCCATTAGCGAACATTCACACCGGGCAGACCCCGCCGCCGAGAAACCAAGCCGCCGCCCCGAAACAGGGGTTCACAGAAATAGTGGAGCAGTCGCAGACAGCATTGGAAAACACCATGCTCAAACAGACTTTGACCGAATATCTCGAACAATTCAGGATATTGAAAGAACAGCAGAATACTTTTCTCCGGCAAGCAGAAGGGCGCTACCAACAGGACAAAAAGATGCTGGAGATGATGCTGAACGCAATGCTTCTATCAAACAAATCTCTGACCGACAGCATCGAAAGAGAGTGCGCGAAGTTGAGCGGTAGTTTACTGCTATCCGCTACAAAATCCGTGACAACAGGGCTTGATCGGAATATCGCCGCTTTTGATAAGGCGATAAAGACGATTGAATCTAAGGAAACTGCGGCGGTCAAAAGAATGGGTAATCATCTTAAAAACTTCGATGAATATGCAAGAAAGCTGTTTGTATTCGATTCTATCAAGCATTATCTTTTCTGGGCTGGTTGCATTTCAAATGTTGTGGTTTTAATTCTGTTACTGATGAGATAGGTTCACAGTTTTGTCAATGTTCTACCCCAAAATTATAACAGAAAGGTTGTTGCGGTGGCAAGACCCAAGAAGAATGCCAAGATTTTGATTAAGCGTGAATATATCGGAGAGCGCGGTATTGAGCAAGCGTTTACTGAGGTACTCACAACTGCATTGTTAAAAGTTCCGCAACCGGAGAAAAGGCCGGAGCCTTGTCTTGACAAAATCCCCGCATAGCGCATCAATACGGTGTTTTTTGAAAATTAGGGCTTGAAATTCCGGGGGCAGTATGATATCATAATAGGGAATATGAATGGTCTGCTGCCCCCGATTAAAGGAGGATTTGAATGACAAGGCAGCAGAAGATAGAAACCGTACAGGCGGCGGTGTATTGCCGTTTTTCAAAGGATGAAGGCAGGGCCGGGGATTCTTCGAGCATCGAAACGCAAAAAGAGATGCTGACAAAATATGTCCGCGAACAGGGCTGGCGGCTCCATGATGTTTATGTGGATGACGGATTCACAGGTTTGAACATGAACCGCCCCGATTTCAAGCGTATGATGTTCGATGTTGACGAGGGAAAAGTTAATCTAATCGTCACAAAAGATATGAGCCGGCTGTCCCGCAATTATCTTGAATGTGGTATGTACATGGAAGTGGTTTTCCCCTCAAAAGGCGTGAGGTATGTGGCCTTAAATGACAATGTAGACACCCAAAATCAGCAGGGAATGGACATCGCGCCGTTCAAAGCGATTCTGAACGAAATGTACTCAAAAGACCTTTCCCGCAAGGTTTCTTCGGCAAAAAGAGCGAGGTTTTTGCAGGGAAAATGGATGGGTACGACTACCCCCTACGGTTACAAACGCCACCCCGATAACAAGCATTTACTTGTTGTTGACGAGCAACACGCCCCGGTTATCAAAAGGATATTTCAGCTTGCAAAAGACGGTTTAGGTATCGCAAGAATCCGGCAGATTATGACGGATGAAAAAGTGCCGCGCCCCGGAGTTGTCACCTTTGAGAATATGGCAACATTTCATCTATTTTTTGAGGATGATAATGACCCGAATTGCTTTACTTGGAGCAACAATTCTGTGCGCGGTATACTGCGAAATCCAGTATATGCCGGGCATCTTGCGGGGTACAAAAGACCGATACCGTCAATGAAAAGCAAGAAGCGGCTTTCTGCTTTGCCGGAGGATTGGTTGATTGTGCAAAATACACACGAACCGATTATCCTGCCGGAAGAATGGGAACTGGTTCAGCAGCTCATCACCAGCCGCCGAAAAACAGGCAAATCGGGGTATGATAATATCTTCGCAGGGCTGATAAAATGTGCGGATTGCGGGTATGCCATGAGGGCAAGCAAGGCCAACCGAAAAGCGCGGGAGCGTACCATTGACAACATTGAATATTCCTGCAATAACTACTGCACTTACGGCAAAAAAGCGTGTACCAATCACATGATTGACGCAACCGATGTATACGCCGCCGTTCTGGGGGATATCCGATATCACGCCGATTTAGCCGTCAAAAACCACGGCAATATGCTTGGTAAAATCGTTGAGCAAGTAACGTCAAACAGTAAATCCGAAACGAAGGCGATTACAAAAGAACTGGCACAGGCGAAGAAGCGGCTTTCCGAACTTGACAGTCTTTTTGTCAAACTCTACGCTGATAGAAATGATGAAAAGATAAGTGAGCGGAATTTCACTCTTGTTTCGGGCAAATATGAGGATGAGCAGTGGAAACTGGGGCGGCGGATCGAGGAAATCGAGAAGCGGCTTGCAACCGATGATGACGCTAAACGCAATGCCGAGCGCTTTGTGACCGCCATCCAGAACTACAAAGACCTCATTACGCTGGATGCCGCAATGCTCAACCGTTTGATTGACAGAATTACAATCGGGCAGGCGTATTTAGATGATGCCGGGGATTTGCAACAGGAAATCACGATTTACTACAAGTTTATCGGGAAGTTTGATGTGTAGCAACGGGTGCATGAAACGTACACTCACCTGAGTTCGATGTAATCACGGTGTGTAACGAAACGTGTCCCACCGTCGTGAAACACGACACCAGCTAAATAGGGCAGATGAGAAGAGTTTCCTTCTTTGAATCTGTCCTATTGACCTTGACCAGCGCGCCGGGCGTATCGTCCGGCAAGGCAATCAGAACCCGGAGGTAGGT
>Ga0099364_10013579_pt1 | contig 10914 bp, 6 predicted proteins | sample TergutTh196P3_FD_73070 | JGI IMG/M metagenome (GOLD analysis project Ga0099364, IMG submission 73070) | Microcerotermes parvus P3 segment gut microbial communities from Pointe-Noire, Republic of the Congo - Th196 P3 | ecosystem: Host-associated > Arthropoda: Insects > Digestive system > Gut ... | reverse complement strand
GGGTTTTAAAGGGATGCGGCATCAAGCCCGACGGCATTGCGGCGCGGACGCTGCTGCGGCTCGGCTTGCCGCTCGGATTTCGCAACAGCGTGATCGAAGTCGGCGCGCTCGTCGTGCAGCGTTACGCGAACGAGTATGGCGGCGACTTTGTGGCGGGCATTGCCGTAGCAAAAAGAATGTATAGCCTGCTGATGATCGCGGGCGGGGCGTTTGAGGCGGCGGTGGGGACATTTGTCGCGCAAAATATCGGAGCCGGGCGCATAGACAGGGTAAAAAAAGGCGTAAACGACGGGCTAAAATTGATGTTGTCGTCCTCCGTCGTCATATCGGCGGCGGCTTTGCTGTTTGGGCGTTTTTTGTTGGGGCTGATGTTTGACGGAGAGCCGGAGCAGCTTGCGGCAGTGATTGACATCGGATACAGGCAGCTTAGCATACTCGCTTTTGGACTGCCGCTCGTATATCTGCTATTTTTGTACCGCAGCACCTTGCAAGGCATGGGTAAACCGCTTGTCCCAATGCTGTCGGGCGTGTTTGAATTGATTCCGCGAGTGCTTTTGGTTATCTTCCTGACGCCCGTATTTGGTGAGTGGTGCGTATATATATCAGACCCGCTCGGCTGGATTCCAGCCACGGCGCTTCTCGCCGCCATGTATTACAGGGCAATCCGCAAAACAAGCTGAAATATGTTATAATATTGTTATGAATAAGTATCCTCTTTTACTAAAACCTGTATTTAAAGACTATATTTGGGGCGGCGAGAAGCTGCGCCGCGAATATAACAAGGAAAGCAGCCTTGAAATAATCGCGGAAAGCTGGGAAGTAAGCACCCACCCCGACGGTCTGTGCACGGTGAGCGGCGGCGAGATGGGCGGCAAAACGCTGTCATATGCGCTCGCGCAAAACCGCGATTGGATGGGCACATCGTGCAAAAACATGACGACTCTGCCGATACTCGTAAAATTTATAGACGCCTGCCGTCCGCTTTCACTGCAAGTGCATCCGGGCGACGAATACGCGTTTGCCAAAGAAAAGCAAGCCGGAAAAAATGAAATGTGGTATATCGCCGACGCGCAGCCCGGCGCGGAGCTTATACTGGGCTTTAAAGAAGAGCTTGGCAAAAAAGAGCTGCGCGGGCTTATAGAAAACGGAAAAATACTGTCGGCGGTGCGCCGCGTCCCGGTCAAGGCAGGGGATTGCTACTTGATTCCCGCAGGACTTGTCCACGCGATTGGGGAGGGCATTGTCATTGTTGAAGTGCAGCAAGCCTCAAACGTGACGTACAGGGTATATGATTACGGCAGAGTTGGCGCGGACGGAAAAGCCCGCGAGCTGCATGTAGAAAAAGCCTTGGACGTGATTGACACGGGCTTGAAGGCAAAAAAAGTCGCGTCCGCGAAGCCCGCCGCCGCTGACAAAACCATCGCACACTCCGCGATTCTTGCGCACTCCGCGATTCTCGCACACTCCGAGATTCTCGCGGAGTGGAAGTATTTCAAAAGCGATTTGCTTGTTTTTGAGGGTAGCAAAGAGTGCTATCGCGGAGATGACAGCTTTGAGTGCATAGTCGTTGCCGACGGAGAATTGACCCTCACATACGGAGCTTGCACAGAGCCGCCGCAAAAAGAAAGCACATCTCCCGCCGCTCCGCCGCAAAACAAAAGCACACACCCCGCTCCGCCGCAAAAAGAAAGCGTTAGCCTTTTCAAAGGCGACACGGTATTTATCCCCGCCGACATGGGGCACTACGAGCTACGCACCGCCGCCGCCGCTATAATATCAATAACATACTAAACCCCGCCGCCGCGCTGTTGCTACGTGAGATATTACATAGCTTTTTCTATTAAAATGATTTTATCGCAATATTCGCGCAATGCGGGAATATCTGTTTTTAGTGTTTGCCATAAAATGTCGGTATCAAAATTTTCATAACCGTGCGCTGCGATATTTCTCATATTCTTGATTTGCTTCCAAGGCATTTCGTCATATTTTGCTGTAAAGCTATCAGATAAATTGCCGATAAGCTCACCGATTTGCAAAATACACATTGCGGCAGCGTTTTTGTAAATATTATCCGCTCTCAATATTTCAACCGAATTGCCGAACCGGATAATTGTTTCATCAACTTCCATACAGTATTTGATTATTTTATTTACGATGTATAAATCGCGTTCCTTATTAGCCATAAATTATCACTTCGCTTTTTTGCACATTTTCGAAAATTTCACTATCCATTGAGCCGGTAGTCAAAACATCAACGGTAGTGCCAAGACAATTTTCCAAATCTTGCTTAAAACCACACAATTTAAAATACCCCCATGAACCACCGGTATTTATCAAGTGAAAATCAATATCACTTCGCAAAGAGGCTTCCCCTTTTGCGTATGAACCGAAAATGGCGAGCTGTTTTACCCCATAAGCCCTAACGACAGGTTCAACAATTTTCTTTATCTCATCAACAGTATAGATTTTTTTATTCATTGCTTTAACCATATCACCCTTGCGCTCCCTTACGCTATAGACTATAGTATATTGCGATTGAGGCAGAAATTCAATTAAAATATGAAATTATCTTTAATATACACAGCATATAGCAGTCAGTGATTGCCAATCGGACGCTTTCATGATATGATGATTACCACAAAACACAAAGGAGAAACCAATATGCCGCTGACTAAAATTATCGCGCAAAACTGCAAAAACATGCCATGGGAAGACAGGCCGCCGGGAGAAAAAGGAATACTCTGGCGCTACAGCAAAAACCCGATCATCGGGCGCAACGCCACCCCAAGCACGGCGCGCGTGTTCAACAGTGCGCTTGTCCCCTACAAAGACGGCTTTGTGGGCGTTTTTCGAGCCGACGACATCAACACCATGATGAGAGTCCACCTTGCTTTCAGCAAAGACGGCATAAACTGGGACCTCGAAGATAAACCCATACAGTGGGTTGACGAAGAAGGCAAACCATACCAGCCATACTACGCATACGACCCGCGCCTCGTCAAAATCGGCGACACATACTACATCATGTGGTGCACCAGCTTCGGCTACAACCCGACTATCGGCATGGGGTATACAAAAGACTTCAAAACCTTTGTGCGAATGGAAAACGCATACTTGCCTTTTAACCGCAACGGAGTTCTTTTTCCGCGAAAAATCGGCGGCAACTACATGATGCTCAGCCGTCCGAGCGACAACGGTCACACCCCGTTCGGCGACATATTCATCTCCCAAAGCCCCGACCTCACATATTGGGGCAAGCACCGCAAGGTAATGGGCGCAACGGACGGCTGGCAGTCCGGCAAAATCGGCGCGGGGCCGATACCGATAGAGACAAGCGAAGGCTGGCTCATGATTTATCACGGCGTGGTTTTCACCTGCAACGGCTACGTCTACAGCTTTGGCGCTGCGCTGCTCGACATTGACGAGCCGTCAAAAGTGCTCTACCGCACAGAGCCGTATCTGCTGACGCCGGAAGCGGACTACGAAACGACCGGATTTGTGGGCAACGTCGCGTTCCCATGCTCGGCGCTGGTAGACACGGACGACGGGCGCATCGCGATCTACTACGGCGCCGCCGACACGCATATCGCCATCGCGTTCGGATATATTGACGAAATCATTGATTTTACAAAGAAAAACAGCAAGCTCGCCTACGGCGACGACGACATAGGCAAAAATTAACGCGCTCGCGCAAAATAGAAAGGATGATAGAGTATGAAAGCGGCGATAATAGGGGCGGGAAGCACATATACCCCGGAACTGATAGAAGGATTTATAGACAGGGCAGAGCGGCTGATCTTTGACACGATTGCCCTCATGGACATAGACGAAGCCGCGCTCGAACTCATAGGAAACCTCGCCATGCGCCAACTAAGCTCCGTCGGCTATCCGGGAGAGACATTTTTGACGACCGATCTAAGCCGCGCGCTCGACGGAGCCGACTTTGTATTCGCGCAGGTACGCCCCGGAAGAATGAAAGGGCGTATAAACGACGAAAAAATCCCGCTAAAATACGGCTTGCTCGGACAGGAAACGACCGGAGCTGGCGGCTTTATGCAGGCGCTGCGCACCGTGCCCGTGATTATGCACTTTGCCGAAGAAATGAACAGGCTCTCCGAGAGCGGCGCGTGGCTCATAAACTTCTCAAATCCGTCGGGAATCATTGCCGAAGCGGTGCTGAACAACACAAAAGCAAACATGATAGGGCTTTGCAATTGCCCGATAAACATGGTAAAAGGCATAGCGGATGTCTTGGAGACATATAACTTTGATTACGAATATGTCGGGCTAAATCACCTCAGCTGGATAACAAAGGTGGTAAAACACGGCTCAACAAAAAACCTTGTCTCCGAGCTTGCGGGCGTGGCCGATACATCCATGAAAAACAACCCGGTCGCGCATCTCGACCCCGCGCTTTTGCGGGCCGTGCCATACATACCCTCGTCATATCTCAACTATTTCTACATGCGCGATGAGCAAATACAAAAATGCCTCGACGCGGAAAAATGCCGCGGCGAAATATGCGTGGAAATTGAAAACGAGCTGCGAAAAGAGTATGCAAATCCAAACCTCAAGGTAAAGCCCCCACAGCTCGCGCAAAGAGGCGGCGCGCTGTATTCTACGGCGGCTTTGTCCGCGGCTGAGGCCATCGCGCTCGACAAGCATGAGCTTCATGTCGTCGCCGCAAAAAATAACGGCGCGGTGCCGTTTATGGACGCCGACGATGCCGTTGAGGTTCTATGTGAACTAAGCAAAGGTTCAGCAGAACCGCAACCCGTCACAGTCTACAATGACTACATTATCGGGCTAATGCGGGCAGTCAAGGCATATGAAAAACTGACGGTGATAGCGGCTCTCGACGGCGACCGGGACATTGCGCTTGCCGCGCTTTTGGCTCACCCGCTCGTCGGCGACATTGACAAAGCAAAACCGCTCCTTTTGGAAATGCTCGAAGCAAACAAGCAGCACCTCCCCCGATTTTTTTAAACGATTGGTTAAACAATCTGCAATAATCAACCGCGGCCATGACCACGTAAAATATAGACACTTATGCGCGGTCATAAAATCATTCCTCCCCGATCAGTTGCGTCATCCATGCGCAAACGATCGGACGCTCCGCATCCATGCTCCGCTCTCGGAATGATTTTTATGACCGCTTATAACATAGACCACTACGCTCATAAAAATCTGCTTTTCCCACAGCCATAAAATTAAAAATAAAACTACTACCCAGAGAGGACTATTTAAAAATAATAAAAATGATAAAATCTCGTAGGATTGTCGTTTTGCGCGAGCAAAACCGCCCGCTTACGTTACATAAGCTACGTTATATCAACTTATAAAATACTTTATAGAGGTGAAAAACCATGAAAACAAAAAAACTTGCAAGCAAAATCTTAGCCTTATCACTCGCACTCGTCATGATAATAGGCATGGTGCCGCTCACAGTTGTCGGGTCAGATGACGGTGGGGGGGGGTCAGGTGAACCAAACCCATCTGATGATACACAGCAGATACAATGCCATGATTGCGCGGACGGCGAGTGCGCCTTTGTCAAGGGCGCTTCTTGTATGTTTGAGCATGAAGAGGACTGCTCTATCCATGAAGGCTTCGATTGCGGCTGCAACCACGAGCATGATACAGATTGCGGTTATATCGAGGCTGTGGAGTGCGATCATATTTGCGATGAGGCTTGCGAGTCCCAAGGGTTCATGGGTATTATGGCGCTGGCGGCGGAGGGCGTGCCCTATATTACCGCAGACGGCAGTGATGAAACTGCGGACGATGTAACCGTCATAGACGCAGAATTTATAGGGGACACCCCCACCGCATGGGGTGCAGGTTGGTACGTAGCGCAAGGCATGGTCAACATTGAGGGGCGTGTCACGGTCACAGGCGCGGTCAACCTCATACTTGCGGACGACGCGCATTTAATCGTAGAGGGCGGCATACAGGTGCAGGGTGCAAACAGCCTGACCATCTGGGCGCAGAGCCATGCGGTAGGCGGCGACTGGTCAAGCGAGAGCAATTATACATCGGTCGGCAAGCTGACGGCGACAGCGGGCGATGAAACTTCCAATGCAGGTATCGGCGGAACGAGCAACGGCGGCAACAATGTCAACGCCGGAGGTAATATCACCATTAACGGCGGCGTAATTGTAGCGACAGGCGGAAGCGGTTATTCAGGCACACAAGTAAGCGGCGGCGGCGCGGGTATCGGCGGCAGCGGCGGTTTAGCCGCAGCCGGTGTCGGTGGTGATGGCAGCGTGATCTACGGTTCGGCCAGCGATAGAACCAAGATAACCATAAATAACGGAAAAATTACCGCGACCGGCGGCACGGACGGACCCGCATCTAGTGGTACTGTACCCAAAGGCGGTACGGGCGCGGGTATCGGCGGCGGCGGCGGTAACACAACCGGCGGCGCGGGCGGCAATATTGAGATTTTAGGCGGAAACGTCACCGCGACTGGCGGAGCTGATCGTACGGGAATCACCGGTGCAGGGCCGGGCGGCGGCGCGGGTATCGGCGGCGGCGGCGGCGGAGTAAATACCTCGACATCGGGTGGCGGCGGCGCAAGCGGCACTATTACTATAACAAATGCTGTCGTAACCGCGGCGGCGGGTGACAAAAGTCGTGTTGGCGCGGGCGGCGCGGGTATCGGCGGCGGCGGTGCGGGTCGGCAGTCGTCAGGCGGATGGGAATCTCCCGGCGGCGCGGTCAGCGTCGATCTAGGCGGCGCGGTCGTCACTATAAGAATAACAAACTCGACCGTTACCGCGCGAGGAGCGGATGGCGGTGGGACTGATGTAGGCAAAAACGGTATGGACATCGGCAGCGGAGGTAATCTGGGTGCAAATCCTGCCGCGGGTGGCAACCTGAACATAACCGGCGGCAGCACGGTTACGCTTGAGAAATTCGGCACGAACTCAAGCCTAACCGTGGCAAGCTCAACCATCAAAGGCGACGGTGCAGGTGTGCGAGAGGGCGTATATAACGCATCAGGAAGGCATAATGTGACCGTCGCATTAACAGCAAGCCCCTCCCCCGGTTATATAAACAATGAAGTTACACTCACAGCGGAACTGCACACAACACGCACAAGCGGGTTTGCGACACCCGAGCCGACGAGCTACGTAATATCTTTCAAGGTCGATGGTACTGAAATCGGCACAGACACACTTACGCTGAAAACCCCGACGGAAACGCACGACGGCGAACCCGACGGCTACCCCATCTACGTAGCGACAACAACATGGACACCCACCACAGCAAACTCTTACAGCATCACCGCCGCGTTCACCGGCGATAGCCGTTACGAGAGTAATACAGGTACAATCGGCAGCTACACGGTCAGCAAAAACCCAATCACAGCCGCGTCGGTGACGGGTGTAGAAGCCCCGGCGAAAGGGCAACCGCCTGTTACCACAGCCCCCACAGCGGGAGCGGCTACCTACACAGCGGGTGAGGTGAGCTGGAACACTGCGGATACGCACTTTCGGGGCAGCGGTACATACACCGCGACGGTCATTCTGACGGCGGCGGCGGGCTATACCTTCGGCACTGACGGCGAGTACGATGGTACTGCGCAAGTCAACAGCAACTCGGCGACCTCCGCGACGGTAAGCGACGGCGGCGACAAGCTGACTTTGACATATGAGTTTACAGCATTGGCCGCAAAAGCCATCAGCGGCATTGAAATTGAGACAAAACCCAATCTGACATACACCCACGGCGACGCACTTGATTTATCGGCTATGCGGGTAACTATAGCCTATGACGACGGCACGGAAGATGAAGGTTTGGCTGTCGGCAGCTTGCCCGGCGGTATCGGATTTGCCATAGACTCTGACACCGTCGCTGCTAATGTAATTCTCTCCCACAGTGACCATGACCAGCAAACCCTCACTATCTCAAACGGCACAGTGAGTGAAGCTATCGGCGACTTGACAGTAAACAAAGCAAATCAAAGCCCTCCCGACGCTCCGAGTATGGACACACGAACACATAATTCCATTACCCTTACGTCTATCTCCGGCGCGCAGTACAGGATGAGCGCCAACGGCGGCAGCACTTGGGGCGAGTGGCAAGACGAGACAACGTTTAGCGGACTGGCCCGCGATACCGAGTACCTATTCCGAGCGTACCTGCCGGAGGCTACAAACCTTAACGCCTCGTCCGCAAGCGGCAGCGCGGCAATCAGTACCGCAAAAGAGCAAATCACAGGCGCGTCGGTAACAGTCACAGCCCCGTCAAAAGGCAACGCGCCGAGCGATGTTTCCGGCACAAGCGGAGTGACTACCTACACAGCGGGCGTTGTGACCTGGAACACTACAGATGAGCACTTTTTGGGCGGCGGTGAATACACCGCGACGGTCACTCTGACGGCAAATGATGGATATACTTTCGGCTCCGGCACATATTCAGGCGCACTTGTCAACGGTACGACGCCGACCACCGTGACGATTGGCGGCAGCGGCGCTACACTGACTTTGACATATGAGTTCACGCAGTTGGCCAACAAGGAAATAGCCTCTATCAACGTAACGGCACTTCCGAATCTGACATACACCCACGGCAATACACTTGATTTATCGGCTATGCGGGTGACGATAACCTATGACGACGGCACGACAGACGTGGGCGTAGCGTACAGCGACCTATTGGCTCTTGGCGTCACTTTGAACTACACTAACGGTTTATCTCTTGTTCGCACAGCCCACGACGGGCAAAATCTTACAATCTCCGGCGGCGATATAAGCGGGCAGGTTGTCGGCGCGTTGACGGTGGACGCACTCGAAGTTACCGTCACGCCAAACGCGGACCAGAGCAAAACCTATGGCGAGGCTGACCCGACATTTTTATACACATTCAGCCCCGAGCTTTTGGCCGGAGATAGCTTCACCGGCGCATTAAGCCGCACGGCGGGCGAGAATGTAGGCACTTACGCTTACACTCTCGGCACTCTCACTGCGGGCGGCGACTACACATTGACGCTTGGCGGCAGCAACAAATTTGAGATTACCCCCGCCACCCTCACCATCACGGACGGCACGGTCACGGCAAAGCCGTATGACGGCACGGACACGGCGACGGTCACGTCGGTCACTTTCAGCGGCGAGCAAAACGGCGAGACACTGACATTCGGCGTGGACTACGAAGTCTCCGGCGCTGCCTTTGCTGACGCAAACGCCGCGACAGGCAAAACCGTCACGGCGACCGTTGCACTCTTAGGCACAGCCAAGGCGAACAATTACGTGCTGGCAAATACCTCTGCCGGAAACCTGAGCACGACCGGACAGATAAATAAAGCATCCGGTCTGCTTGCAACCGCCCCTGCTAATATCATAATCGTTTCGAGTAACACTACCGCCACAACGTATGATTTGACATCACATCTTAACCCACATGTTACAGCAGCGGGTGTGGAGACGGGAACGATAAGCTACGAGATCAAATCGGGTTCATTCACCGACGACGACAATATTCTTGACGACACACCCACGCTTATCGGCGCTACGCTGACATACACGGGAGCGGGAGAAGAATCAGGCACGGCTACGATAGTGATTGTTATCTCCTGCACAAACTACGCCAGCATCGAAAGAACCATAACCTTTGAGGCGACGGCAAAAACCATCGTGGACATAAAGGGCTTATCAATCGCAAACACCACATACACAGGACTTGCTCACGCGGGCTATACGGGAGTGGTCTCTTTCACATTAGAAGGTACAGATGACGTTGCCCCGCTCACAGACTCCACATTGACGGTAAGTTATAAAAGTGATGACGGCGGCGGCTATGACGACGATACCCCGCCCACCGACGCGGGCGAATACAGCGTACTTGTGACATTGGACGACGACCCGAATTATATCGGCGAGTGGGAAGCCACGTTTACCATCGCAAAGAAAACCGTCACGGTAAAAGCCGACGACAAAACCGTGACAAGGGGCGCGGCCTTGCCGGAAGCCACCGTGAGCTACACAGGGTTTATTGGTACGGACAATGAGGATAATGCGCTCGGCACGAAAGCCATAGCGGAGCACACGGCGGTTGATACGGACACGGCAGGTACATTTGACATTGAAATTACAACGGATGCCGTGCTAAACGGGACTATCGGCGCAAATTATGTTCTTGAGCACGAAGACGGCACGCTGACGGTCAGAGCGCCCGCCGCCCCGCCGCCGTCCGACGCCGAGCCGACAACACCGGAGGCGCCCACGCCGGGCAATACCCCTGCCCCAGAAACGGAAACAGACTTTGTGCAGTTCTTGTATCTGAATGCTTTTGGGCGTGAGCCGGACTCGGGCGGCTTTGACCATTGGATGGAAAGATTGGAAAGCGGCGAGCTGACCGGAGTTGATATTATGTTTGCCTTTGTATTTAGCGAGGAAGCAAAAAACTTAGAGCTTGACGACGAGGACTTTGTCACCATGCTGTATCGCACGTTCTTTGGGCGTATGCCGGACGAAGGCGGCTTTGCGCACTGGCTCTCGCGGCTCAATGCCGGAGAGGCTCGCGAGGCGATATTCGCGGGATTCGCAAACTCCGTCGAGTTTGACAATTTGTGCCAAGCTGCGGGCATAGAGACCGGCTCATTTAGCTACTCACAAACAACAGCAAACTTAAGCCTTGTATTCGAGCGCAACGCCGGTACACACAGGCGGAAATAATGCTTGACAAGATTTTTGCGTTGTGGTAGTATGAGCATACAAAAGGCGTTGCCGGCAACGGTTAGCCTAAAGTGTAGTTATTGAAAATAACCGCATCATTAGAACTGAAATGCACCCCAAAAGTTAGACAAAAATCTAAAATTTTGGAGGTGCACTTTCATGGCAAAATACAGTTATGAACAAAGAGTTCAGGTAGTGGTGGCAGTTACCGAAGGCGGGCTGTCCGCGAAGT
>Ga0099364_10013577_pt1 | contig 10914 bp, 4 predicted proteins | sample TergutTh196P3_FD_73070 | JGI IMG/M metagenome (GOLD analysis project Ga0099364, IMG submission 73070) | Microcerotermes parvus P3 segment gut microbial communities from Pointe-Noire, Republic of the Congo - Th196 P3 | ecosystem: Host-associated > Arthropoda: Insects > Digestive system > Gut ... | reverse complement strand
GGATAGTTGACATCCCCTCAATCATGAACCAGTAGACGCAATATTTTTTCCAAGGGGAATGTATAAAATGTACCAGGGAACTGTATCCGGAAAGGAAGAAGAATGAAAACCAAACTGAGGACGAGAATTTTCAGCGGATTCATAGCAATGTCCATCATTGGGCTGATTATGGGGATAATCGGCTTTGCGTCAATAAACCTAATCACACAGATGTCGGATGAACTGGGAGAGCTGCATTTTGATGCTGAGACCATTGTGGATATCCTTGGTAGGCATAATGAATGGAAGCATAGGCTGATAGAGTCGGTTTTGACCGGGCTTGACTTTGACGGGGAACAAAATCCCACAATGTGTGCGCTCGGCCTGTGGCTGGATAGTGGAAAATTGGATAGTATTGACGATCCTGTTTTGAGGTCATTGTTTGACGATATTGTTGCTCCACACAATATATTACACAGTAGGGCAACGGAAATCCTACAAATGCGCTTAGAAAACGAGGAAGACGCAATTGAGCTTTTCGTTAGGGATATCCTTCCTCAAACAAATGGGGTCACAACTGGACTTATGGCGGTCGAGGGCAGGTATATCGAATTAATCAATTTAAAAACGGATGAAATTAAGGACAATGGGCGACGGCTAGGCATTCTTATTATAATGTTTGTTTTCATTCCGGTAGTGCTGGGATTACTCTTGGCGGCGCTTATTACCCCGTCAATCTTAAAGCCGATTACTGCATTATCTTCTTATGTTAAGAACGCAGCCGCGGGGGATTTTTCAAAAAGGTTGCCACATAAATATGAAGATGAGATGGGGCAACTGTTTGAGGGGTGTAATGCACTTGTGAATTACAGCGAAGAAAGCGTTAAAACTTTGAAGAAGACTGTCAAAAAAGTACGCGAGTCCTCTCAGGATATGTTGGCGATATCATCAAAAATGGCGTCTAACAGCAAGGGGCTAAACAAACAGACGTCATCCGCAAGCACATCCGCCGAGGAATTCTCTGCTGGGATGACCCAGTCGTCCAACTCGCTTTCGACAGCAAGCATTCACATATCTGCGGTGGCTTCTTCGATAGAAGAAATTAATTCGACAATTGCAACCCTGGCAGCTGCGGCTGAACAGACAAGTATGAGGGTAGACCAGTCAAGCTCTTTGGTTGACAGCATCAAGGAAAGCATCTCAAAGGCTTCTGGGACGGTAGACCATGTCTCGAACGCATTTAACAGTGTAGCGGAAAGCGTTGTCGAAATCAATAAATCCATTGCGGTTATCAGCAAACAATGTGTAGTTACCGTAGATAAAATGTCAGACGCGGAAGAAAAAGCGACAAACACCAATATGACTATACAAAGGCTTGAAGCCGCTAGCAAGCAGATTGGCAAAATTGTGAACGTCATTAACGACATTGCAGATCAAACCAATATGCTTGCCCTGAATGCGGCAATTGAGGCGGCGGGCGCTGGCGAAGCAGGAAAAGGGTTTATGGTCGTCGCCAATGAAGTAAAAGAGCTTGCCAGACAGACTGCAAAAGCAACAGACGAAATTGCCACACAAATAGAAAATATGCAGATGTACATGCCGGATGCGGTGGATGCTGTAACCGAAATTACAGCCATTATTAACACAATGTCCGGGTTCATGAATTCACTGTCTGAGGAAATCTTACAGCAGGGCAACCGAAGTGACCAGATTGCGGAGGATTCATCATACGCTGCGAAAAGGATGAGTGAAATCAATACAGAGATAAACAGAATCTCGGAAAACGCAGTGTCTGTGACAAACACGGTAATTGATTCTACAAAAGGTGTTAATGAAATAGCCCAATCAATTGCAGAACTTGTAGTTGGGACACAGGAAATTGCAATGAATTCCGAACGCGCGTCAAATAATATCAGCGAAATAGATCATTCAGCGAAGGAGATGGCGATTGGGCTGGTGGAGATTTCAAGAGCCATACACCTCATTGACGCCGAGGCAAGCGCTATTCAACAGAGCGCAGATTCAACAAAAGAGTCAAGCGAGGAGCTTTTGAGTATTGCTGACGACCTTGGTACATTTTCTGAAAGGTTCAAGATTGGTCAGGAGACTTATATATGAAAATACTGTTAGCGGATGAATCATTCGTTTATAGAAAAATCTTTGGCGAAGCGTTTTCGGAATGTGGCCAAGATACTGTTGTGATATTTGCTTCGGATGGAGATGAGGCCTACTACCAGGTAAAGCGATCATATTATGACATTGTTGTTCTTGACGCCGGGATTTCCAGGCGTGGGGTATTTGAACTACTAGACGAAATTTTGCGCGAATGCCCAGAAACATATGTCATCGTAACCGCGCGTCCATCACCGGAGAACAGGAAGATCTGCGAAACAGCGTTGGCCAAGGGGGCGTCCGACACAATAATCAAACCAATATACGACAGTTACAGTGACAATGTTGAAATCATTAAAAAAAAGCTTGTGGATATATTCATTATACTGGATAAAAAACGGGAAAGCGGCAAGAAGGGCAGTCGGCCAGTCGGCAGTCAACCAGTTGGTAGTCTCCCGGACGGCAACCGCCCAGACGGTAACCGCCCAGTCGGCAACCGCCCAGACGGTAGGCGGGTTGTGGCTAGTAGTGAAAAGAGGGGGTTTTGTCCGGAACTGGTGATTATTGCCGCATCGACCGGGGGGCCAAGTGCGCTTGAGAGCATTTTCTCCAAGTTTGACAGGGACTTCCCTGTTCCAATCCTGTTTATCCAGCACATCCCCCGGCATTTTACGGAGACTTTATCTAAAAACCTTGACAGCAAATCTCAATTGAGGATTAAGGTCGCTGAAAATAGGGAATCGGTAAAGGCGGGGACTGCATATATGGCACCCGGGGATGCGCATATGACCATTGACTCGAAGCATAGAATACATTTTGACGATTCCCCTCCAATCAACGGTTTGCGGCCTGCGGCCGACGTTCTTTTTGAGTCTGTAGCGGAATCATTTTCAGGCTCAGACATCCTGGTGGTAATACTTACCGGAATGGGAAGCGACGGGGCTAAGGGGCTGGCAACGTTAAAGAAAAAGACGGATTGTATTTGCTTGGTTCAAAGCGACAGGACATGCGTAGTCTATGGAATGCCGCGTGCGGTCGAGGAAAGCGGTTTGGCTGACAGGGTTTTGGATCTTGACAGCATTCCGGGAGAGATCGAAAGCATTGTCGTTAAAAGATGTATTCGAAGGGCGGAGTTGAAGAAGTTTGGAAAACGAGTCAAGTATTAGAAAAATTGAATCGAAGCGAGTACAATTAACGCTCAGCGAGGATGAGTTTTTGCTTCTCAGGAATTATATTATGGACAACTGTGGCATTTTAATACCTTATGAGAAGGCATATTTATTTGAAACAAGGCTATCCTCAATAGTTGACGAAGCAGGCGCCAAATCATTTTTCGGACTGTATAGGACGCTCGTTTCAAGCCCAGATACATTGATGCATCAAAAAGTCATTGATGCGATGACTACAAATGAAACATTGTGGTTTCGTGACGCTGTTCCGTGGGAGTATATGGAAAAGGTAGCTATCCCAGGCTTCGTAAAAGAGATTTTATCTGGCAAAAAAAAGACTATTAGGATATGGAGTGCCGCCGTCTCGACGGGACAGGAGATTTATTCGACAGTCATGTGTGTTGATGATTATTTGAGGAAAAATCGAGTAATTGGCGTTAATCTATCAAATTTTGAGTTTTTTGCAACTGATATATGCAGCCATGTCGTTGATGCCGCAAAAAAAGGCAGTTATGATAAGAACAGCATGGAGCGGGGATTGCCCCGCTATTATAAGGACAAATACTTTGCTAAAAATGGAATGTCATGGGATATTGACCCAAGAATCCGCGATTCAGTAAAATTCCTGAAATTTAACCTTATAAACGATTATCATATTTTTGGCATGTATGACATTATCCTTTGCAGATATGTTTTGATCTACTTTTCTGACAGCGCAAAGAAAGGCATTATCGAACGGATGAACGGCTCATTGACCGACGGTGGCGTATTATTAACCGGCAACTATGTCATAAATGACGCATTCGAAAAACACTACGACATAAAACGCTACAAAAACATGACCTATTATACAAAAAAGCATACAATCCACACCTAATTATACCCGAGAACGATAATGCGCACACAAACTCAAACGAGCTAGACGACGCCCAGTTTTTCGAGGAAGGGTCTGTCATAATGGATGGTTTCCATAGTCCACCTTTTTGGCAAGTTTCCTAAGATACGTAGTCACGGTTTTGAAGAGCCTTATTGAGTTTCTAGTACAAAAGTATGTAAAACTCACTACATCATCGTGTGGATTACAATAGAAAAAACCGCCAAATATGGCGGTTTACGGTAATATTTCTAGTTTTTCTACTGTTCAGACTACACAATTGGGGTAAACGCAAAAGTTAGTGTAAGCATTACGAAAAATACTAAAAGGAGTTTTATCAAGCTTTTTTCCACCAAATTATCCATACAAGATTCGACTCATCATCGAATATCATAAAATCTTTTAGTTTAAGGTCTCTCTGAGTATCGGTTTTTAGCGTCTGATAAAGATCTCTTCTGCTTGAAAAATTAATAGACCCTAGCACTGTCATTATTGCAGGATTCGGAGATTTTGTATAAGCAGGGTTAAATCCACATATCCACCATTGGTCTTGCCTTGGTGCCCAATTGATTAAAGTCTCAATATTATTTCTGCTATGATAATTATATAAGTTAAGGGTCATTGGCAACGCTAACGCTACGGTGTAGTGAGGATCCCCTGAGACCTTCTCATAAACATGTTTAATGCCTTTCTCTAAAACGCTTTCGATAGCTTCACCCGCTACTCGCCTGTATATACCTATTTCAGCGCCAGCGCCTAAATTCATATAATCGCCGCGCCACATCCAGACTATATATTCGGAGCGGTTAAACGGGAACATTTCCTTGCTCATAGGCGTACCGAGGTTAAAAAAGAAATCATAAAGTTCATTATACCCAAAATTCTTCTGCCAGTTGTCCACATGTGAATGTAAGTTTATTCCTGCCGCATCGTATCGAAAACCTAATATTGTAGCACCGGCGGCAGTAGCCTCAGGAGAATCAATGAGCAGCTCTAATGATGAGTTACGGATATAGTTTCTCATATTATTCTCTAAGAAGTTGCCTATATTGTTAACAGATTCTGCTACACTCCAGGTAATACAACCTAACAGCCCGCCCCAAAACTCTAATGCATTGTTAAATACCCCACTTAACTGTATATACATCAATGCGATTTGTTCATTTAACATCTGAAAGGCTTCAATTGGGTTTCCTATATCCAAAATCCTATTTAAATTTGCTTTTTGATCATCAATGTATTTGTCGATTGGAGATTTTCCGTAATCTGTCTGAACCCGCCCATTCCGCACATTAGCGATTTGTTCCTGCCATACTCCGATAGGACCGTTCGGCACTCGTGGTTCAGGATCTCTAGGGGCTATTTTTCTACCAGTTACATAAATAGCTGAGCCATCCAGTAAACCATCACCGTCGGTGTCTGCTTTGGTCGGGTCAGATATATAATTGTAAACTTCTACTGTATCCTTACCTACGTAAAGTGCTGGGTCTACACCGCGCATAGCTAATGAATAGGCAATAAACGGGGTTAAACTAACAGTAGTCGTTATGTTACCCAACTCTTCAAGATCCGGTATGCCGTCGCCATCCGTATCAGCCCCAGGTGATTCGTCTATCCGAATAATTTTAAAGTCATCAAGTATTACCCATCTGCCCTCATAGACAATTTCCCCAATTTTTTCTGCCAGTGCAAGAAGAATGGTACTAAAGTTAGCGGAAATATTTCCAAATAATCCACCTGTGGTTTCATACAACAGACGATATGAGTTTTGGAACTGGGTTCTGCTTATAGCGGATACGATGATTTCGTCGTTGGCAAATCTGTCTGCCATTTCTTGCATACTTTCTATGCCAAATTGATTGCTGACTTTATATGTATCGTCTGAAATAAGTATGATAAATTTAGTTGCATTACTTCGAAAATCTAGTCTACGGGCCATTTCAAGTCCATCCATAGGGGTTTCGGGGTAATCAACGCCGCCTGTAACGAGACTTATTGTACTAAGTGCTGCTCTAAGTCCTTCAACACTGGTAAACCAGTTTGAGAATCCGGATCTATGTATTGTAGTACTACCAAACCCATGGTGATCGACATCTGAGAATGTGATTAGTCCAAAATTTGCGTGAATATTATAATCGTTTACTAATCCTTGTGCGAAAACGTCAATATTGTTTCGTACATTATTTATATAAGGCCCCATTGACTCAGTCCTGTCTATCACAAAAACTATATCGGCCAAACCCATTGAAGCGGCAGCTTCGGATGCCACAATGTTTTCCATAGGTACGCCAGTCTCCGTGGCAAGGCTCCATGTAGATATATTGGATTCTGTGGCGGGAGGGCCTGATATTTGTTCAGTTTCTGATGGTTCAGTTACATTTTCTGCAAGCTTTTCTAAGGTTTCGACCAACTCCGAACTGATAACCGCATTTTCCTGATAATTATTATCGGTTAGGGTATCGGGTTCTTTAATTTGTATTTCGATATCAGAAGCAACCGATACTTTGAGTTCGGCTGAAACAATACCTGCGGAAACATTGATGCCTAAAAGTGACAGAAACTCATCCACATCAATAACAATATACGTGCCATTGGTGTTGCCATCGGCGGAAATCATCGTACCGACCAATGACGTATCCAAAAGGGTTATCCCATCGCTGGTGATTTCACATATTACTAGCCTTCGAACAAGTTCTATATCAAAGGCAGCTAATGCAGCGCAATCAAAACTTAATTTTAAAGTGGTTTCATCATCATAGGTAGATGCTATTACCATAGCTTTTCCTATCACAGAACGATTGTCTTCGAATGGATCGGCTGCTAAGGTATCAACCCATATATTATTATCTATTATGCCGCGTACTTTTCCTGAAATAGATGGGAAAATTGCCAGATCTCCATTAATAAATTCATCGGAATAAGAATCCTTATCCAAGGTTTGTTCAAATGTCCGTTCACTGTCAAGTGTGATGCCATCTGTACGGGGGTTATTTGGATCCATCCCAAGTTTAATTTCATCACCATCGTCTAAACCATCACCATCTGTGTCGGCTTTTAATGGATCTGTACCGTATTTTTCAACTTCGTCGTAATCGGACAAGCCATCACCATCGCTATCTGGGTTATGTGGGTTTGTACCTAAGATATACTCACACAGGTTTGTAAGCCCATCATTATCCGCATCTTCTTCACCATCAGGTATACCGTCTTCATTCGTATCGGCTTTGTAAGGACTTGTTTTAAGAACGGTTAATTCATAAACATCACTAATACCATCGCCATCTGTATCACCACCTGAGAGACTTAACCCAGTATACTCTTCAATCAACGCGGCGGCTTCTTTGTCTGTATTCCATTCATCTGGGGTCGGAGCTTGAGTTGGGGTAGGGGTTCTTGTTGGCCTCTTTACACTTTCTGAAGGTCTAACTGATGGCAAAACCGCAGGTTCACTCTCTGGTGTGGATGAAGGTGTTGGCGTTAACGCTACTAATTTTTGTTTCTCATCATCGGCTTTGTCCAAAACTGTTAGCATTTCAGCTCTTGTTAGTGAACTATTTGTTCTGATTTCAAATCCATTTGTTACGGCATATCCAACGACCATACCTGTATCTTGCAATGCCTTAACATACGGCTTTTGTGAATCGTCAATAGATGCGTTATCTAAAAAAGAAGTTTCTCCTGTGACCGGAGAAATATCATAAGCCTTCGCTATCATTTCAAATAGTTCGCCGCGGGTTAATGCCTTATTTGGATATATCATATTATTAGCGTCTGGGGTAACGACACCTGCTGCAACAACCTTCTGGATGATAGTTGCAAACCAGTTCGAAGCATTCACATCAGCAAAGGTATTAGGAACGGTTGCGGAGTATTTGAATATCTGATTTAATACAGAAGAAAACTCTGCTTTTGTAACATTGTTTTCAGGCTTGAATGTCCCGTCTCCGAAACCAACAATTACACCCTTTGATGACCATTTTTCTATGTACGTTTCAGCCCAATGACCGGATGTATCGGTAAAAACTCCACTGGCAGCCATTACTGGTGTAAAGACCATCGAGCTGATAGTCAAGACTATTGCTAGCATAAGTGCAGTAGTTCTTCTTATTGACATTAAACTCATAATTACCCTCCTTTTTTACTCTCAATTAAGAATGATGAATCGGGAAACGCTAGGTTCTCTTGCTAAAAAAGTCTTTTTTTATTTTCACTTAAACACTGCATCACCAAACCCTTTCAAGCCATTTCTCCATAATGATTTGCATAAATAATACATTTTGATTATTAATTAATACTATATTACAATTAATAATTTGTAAACAATAAATTCAAAAATATATACAAAATATACTACAAAATCTACAAAAATATATTTTAGTAATCTTCAACGATATAGAGGCATTCCCTAGATTGTCTCCTAAAAAATGGTATCGATGTTCATGACACGGGTCTTCGACACTTGAGCTATGCATAAATAGCCGCAAGTCCCACAGAAGCTTATATTTGGTGAGCCCAGCAGGGGTAACAGTTTGATGGTGAAAGTCCGTTACAGGCTTGGCAGTAGGAACTGTTAGCTTTGCCATGTAGCCGAACCGTTGGATTGGAAGCGAGAAACACGTTTATTTGAATTCATAGTCCATTTGGGTTCATGCTCTTGTCAGAGCATTTTTCAAATACTCCCCTGTGTAGGACTTCTCATTTGCGCACACCTGTTCGGGGGTGCCTTCCGCTATGATGTAGCCGCCGCCTATGCCGCCCTCCGGGCCAAGGTCGATGATATAATCGGCTGTTTTTATTATTTCGAGGTTATGTTCTATTACAATAACTGTGTTGCCGGAGTCTGCGAATTTGTGCAGTATGTCAATTAACCTGTGTACGTCGGCGATGTGCAGGCCGGTTGTTGGCTCATCCAGAATATACATTGTATTTCCGGTACTCCTCTTTGACAGCTCGGTTGCGAGCTTGATCCGCTGAGCTTCCCCGCCCGAAAGGGTGGTAGACGGCTGCCCCAGCTTAATGTAGCCCAAACCTACATCGTACAGGGTCTGCATTTTTGACAATACCCTTGGGATATTTTTAAAATACTCAAGGGCGTCTTCGACGGTCATGTTTAGCACGTCGGAGATGTTTTTGTCTTTGTACCTGACATCCAACGTTTCACGGTTGTACCTTTTGCCTTTGCACACTTCGCATGGCACATACACGTCAGGGAGGAAGTGCATTTCAATTTTGATGATACCGTCGCCGCGGCAAGCCTCGCACCTGCCGCCTTTGACGTTAAAACTGAACCTCCCGTTTTTGTACCCTCTCATTTTTGCTTCGTTTGTGCCGGCAAATACCTCCCTGACGAGGTCGAAAACGCCAGTGTACGTCGCCGGGTTGGATCTTGGCGTGCGCCCGATAGGGGACTGGTCGATGTTTATTACTTTGTCAAGGTGTTCAGACCCCAAAATATGGTCATGGCTGCCAGCTTTGCGTTTAGCCCTGTTAAGCAGGGAAGAGAGTTTATTGTAAAGGATTTCGTTAACGAGCGAGCTCTTGCCTGAACCCGACACGCCGGTAACGCAAGTTAGGACGCCGACGGGAAACCTCGCATCAATGTTTTTGAGGTTGTTCTCACTGGCGCCTTTAACAGTTACCCACCTGCCCGTCAGCGGCCTTCGCGCCTTTGGAACCGGGATATGTTTCGCGCCAGAAAGGTATTGCCCAGTCAGCGACTCCTTGCATGATTTGATTTCGTCGACATTCCCCGATATAACAACCTCGCCGCCGTGTGCGCCAGCGCCCGGCCCCATGTCAACAATGTGGTCGGCTTCGTACATCGTGTCCTCGTCATGCTCGACGACAATTAGGGTATTGCCGAGGTCCCTGAGCTTCTTCAGCGTCGATAGCAGTTTTTTGTTGTCCCTTTGATGAAGGCCGATGCTTGGTTCGTCCAGGATATACACGACCCCCATCAGGCCGGAGCCTATTTGCGTGGCTAGCCTTATCCTTTGCGCCTCCCCTCCTGAGAGGGTGCCTGCGGCCCGTGAAAGGTTAAGATAATTCAACCCGACATCGGACAGGAAGCCAAGCCTGGCACCGATTTCTTTTAGAATCTGTTTGCCTATAAGCCTTTGCCTGTCGTTAAGCCCTATGTTTGCAAAGAAGCCCTTTAGCTCGCTGATGGGCATATTGCACATAGCGGCAATGTTTTTGCCGCCGACGGTAACTGCGAGGCTCTCTTTTTTTAGCCTGTCGCCGTTGCACGCCGGGCATGGCTTCGTACTCATAAAGCCTTCATAGTATGCTTTCATGGATTCGGAATTAGTTTCGCGGTACCTTCGCTCCATGTTATTAATAATGCCCTCAAATTGGCTGTAAAAAGTGCCGCTCCCGAATTCACGGTCGTAAGATATTTCGATCCTTTCCCCCTTTGTCCCGTAAAACAGAAGGTCTAGGTGGCGTTTAGGCAGGTCGCGGAGCGGCGTATTTAAGTTAATGCCATAATGCTTTGCAAGCCCGTCAACGTACATTCTGGAATATCCGTCGGGGTTCCCAATGTTCCAACCGCCTACCCTCAAAGCACCCTGGGTGAGCGAGAGGCCCATGTCCATGACTACAAGGTCGGGGTCGATTTTCATAAACGTGCCTAGCCCGCCGCATTCTGTGCATGCGCCAAAAGGGTTGTTGAACGAAAATGTCCTTGGCGCGATTTCGGGTACGCTCACCCCGCAATCGCCGCAAGCAAAGTTTTGGCTGAACACTAGCTCACTGGCTTCGTCCGCGCTATCGGCGGTT
>Ga0099364_10013576_pt1 | contig 10916 bp, 11 predicted proteins | sample TergutTh196P3_FD_73070 | JGI IMG/M metagenome (GOLD analysis project Ga0099364, IMG submission 73070) | Microcerotermes parvus P3 segment gut microbial communities from Pointe-Noire, Republic of the Congo - Th196 P3 | ecosystem: Host-associated > Arthropoda: Insects > Digestive system > Gut ... | reverse complement strand
TTTACTTTTATACAACAAAAGTAAGCATTTAACCTCGCTGTTTTGTTTAACAGTGCAAACTTAAGGTTTGGCGTAATGGCGGCAGTAGCCCCGCGGAAAAGGCAGTGCAGATGTGAAAGTTTGTACCCCGCAGGAAGTTTAGTGGAAGCCGCCACTACGCCAAGCCGCTGGGACGTTATGCGCCAGCGGTGGACAGTGCGGTGGAGACGAGCGAGAAACCAAGATGTTAAAAGTTGGCAACTTGACAAAGAAATAGAAAAATTAAATTTATAAAATAATAATCATTTAATATTTAAAGAAGATGGACAAAAGCGTATTTAAAGAAGTAAAAAAGAGTTCTAAGTTGAGCAGAATGGGGTTAAATGGTAACTGTGTGAAGAAAATATTGACTATTTTACCGTTTTTGATTTTGCTACTTCCCATGTGGCAATCGTGTACGGAAAAAGACAAGGAGCAAGTACCAAGAAAAGATGAAAAGACAAATGAAACAGAAAGGAAAGTGCCAAGCACAGAATTTTTATCTATTTTTGATGGTAAAAATAGTTCTTCTGGGTATGAAATAATTTGGAATACTATTGATTTTATGGCAGGAGACGAATTTGAAAAGGAAAGTTTAAAAGATTTGGGATTTTGGACTTATTTTTCATTTTCACTTTATGCTATATCTTCATTTTTGTTGCTAATTTTTTCATTTATAAAAAACAGAAAGAATAGTTTTTTTGTACTTTCGATAATAAATTTATGCATAATTATAGCGGCATATTTTTTATTTTTAAATTTTTCAGATGAAATTACTCAAATAAAATATGGATTTTATTTGTTGATAATAAATTCGTTACTGATATTGTGTAGTAATTTTTGGAAAGTAAAGGAATTAAAAAAAATGCCGAGCGCATAACGGGCGGTTTGGCAAAAGCGGGGGTGATGCCCGTAGGACAAATAGTACGGAAAATCACCTTTTGTACTTTCGCCGCAACCTCAGTGAACCCCCCGCCTTCGCCAAGCCGCTGGGACGTTAGGCGGAAATTCCGCTTCGCTCCATTTCCGCCTAACCCGCTTCGCTCCATTTCCGCCTAACCCGCGACTGCAATTGCGCAAAGCGACCGCGCGTTATGTTCAATGTGGCGGAAGTTCAGCGGCATAGAAACAACTGTTACGTAAAAAATAATGCAGCCAGAAAGCCGTCCGCATTATATAGAGTGAATTTTTTCGATAATATGCTGTATAATGAAATTATTTACTTACCTTTGCATCAGTAGTATGGGCAGCACGTAATGTGACTGATCGTGCCTTTGGCATGAAAACAGGATAAGACTGATAACCGATTAATCCCGTGCAGGTCAATAGCAGCACTTTTATGGGTAACCGTATTTTGACTGCGTCAGTGAGGTTTGGTGATTTGGCTACCTGAAGAGACTGAGTTAGAGAAAGTTGTTTTCGGAAACCGGCTTTGACTTCGTCAGTGGGACTGGTGTTTTGACAACCATAAAGTGACCGCGTTAGAGAAAGTTGTTTCGGCTGCCGAAAATTTACAGCGTTGAGAGAAAGGAAACACAGCACATAACAAGCGGAGAGCGACAGTGCATAATTCAACCGACCATTGCAAAACCATAAAAAAATGAAAAATATTTTTCTTGAAACACATTGTTTCATAAAAAAAGTGTATCTTTGCAAAAATTTTAGAGAACATGGCAAAGAATGAGTCGATAACGATAACAGATTATATTTCAGGAGTTCAAGTGAATGCTACACCTGAAGAAATTGATGCTGTACAGACTTTTTCGAGACAATTAGTCGAAGATTATGGCTATCCGAAAGAGCATATTCAGACACGACCGCAGCACCGTGTAAAGGTTCGTCCGTCTGACACAAAAAAGGAATATCCTGTGGATATTGCTGTATTTTCAGGTTCAATAAAAATAGACGAAACGTTATACATTGTTGTTGAGTGTAAAAAGAAAAATCGCAAGGACGGTAGAACGCAACTTGAAAACTATTTAACCCTTTCGTCCGCTTATTTGGGAGTATGGTTTAACGGAGAAGAACGTTTTTTTATTCGCAAATTTGTAATGCCAAATGGCGAAATTATTTTTGAGGAAATCCCGAATATTCCAAAATTTGGGCAAAGAATTGAAGATATTGGACAATTCAAACGCTCTGATTTAAAGCCAACCCACAACTTAAAAGCAATTTTTAAATCCATTCGCAACCATTTAGCCGCAAACACAGTAGGAGCAACTCGTGATGAGGTTTTGGCGCAGCAACTTATTAATATTATTTTCTGCAAAATCTATGATGAGAAATATACCGCACCTGATGAAATTGTAAAATTCCGTGCAGGTATTGACGAAAAGCCAAAAGAAATTGAAAAGCGTATATTGGATTTATTCAAAGAAGTAAAGACCAATTTACCAGAAGTAATTGATAGCGAGGATAAAATCACGTTGGACACAAAATCTTTGATGTTCATTGTCGGAGAATTACAAAATTATTCTCTTATGGAAAGCGAGCGAGATGTGGTTGCAGACGCTTTTGAAACTTTTATCGGACACGCTTTGAAAGGAGGTTTAGGGCAATTTTTTACGCCACGAAATGTGGTGAAAATGATTGTTGATATTTTGCAACCCAATGAAAATGACAAAATTATTGACCCCGCTTGTGGCAGTGGCGGATTTCTAATAGAATCATTAAAATCCGTTTGGGGAAAAATTGAAACCAAATACACAAAATTGGGTTGGAGTAAAGTTGACATTGCAAAAAAACAAATTGAGGTCGCTACAAAAAATTTCAGAGGAATAGACAAAGATTATTTTTTGAGCAAAGTTGCCAAAGCCTATATGAATTTGGTCGGGGACGGAACAACAGGAATTTTCTGCGAAGACAGTTTGGAAAATCCTAAAAATTGGCGTTCCGATGCCAAAACTAAAATTGAGTTAGGAACTTTTGATGTATTGTTGACCAATCCTCCTTTTGGCTCGACAATAAAAGTGGAAGGCGAAGAAAAATTGAAACAGTTTAACTTGGCACACCAATGGAAAAAGAAAAAGATAGACAACGAATTTGAAAAAAACAATTTAAAAGATAAAGAAGCACCACAAATTTTATTTATTGAACGCTGTTTGCAACTTTTAAGAGACGGCGGAAAAATGGCAATCGTTTTGCCTGATGGAATTTTTGGAAATGAAACGGAAAGTTATGTGCGGAATTGGATTTTGCAAAATGCCAAAATAATTGCAATTATTGATGTTCCGTTGGAAACATTTTTACCGCACACAGGAACTAAAACCTCTATTTTAATACTTCAAAAAGTTGAAAAGGAGAAAATCAAAGAAAATTATCCGATATTTTTATCTATTGCTGAATATTGCGGACACGACAGACGAGGAAAGGAAATAGAAAAAGATGACCTACCCAAAATTGCCACATATTTTAACGAATGGAAAACAAACAATAAAATTGAGTTCTAATGGCTGTTAAGATATTACATATTCATTTAAACGACATTCAAAGCGAGCAATACAAGCGTTTTGATGCAAAATATTATGTTGTAGATAATTTTTTCAATTCGTTGATTGCTACTCAAAAAGTAAAAATTGCAACACTTGATGAATTAAAAGAAAAAATCATAAGTGGCAGTTACATTGATACATATACAACAAAAGAGCAGGGAATCCCATATTTACGGGTTGGAGATATAAAACCGTTTTCTTTTGACGAAAACGAAGACGATTTTGTTTATGTAAGTACCGATGTTGATGAAAAGATTAAACTAAAAGAAAATGATATTTTAATTGCCCGAACAGCCACTTTAGGAACGGCAAGTATTGCTGACAAGCATAATACAAATTGGGCAACAAGCCAGCACACAACAAGAATTAGGGTTGATGAAAATAAAATCTCACCGCACTATATGTTGGCTTACCTAAACTCAAAATTTTTCAAGGCGCAAATGGATTTGTCAAGTCACGGAATGTTATTCCGCGAGTTAACTCATTCACAGTTAAGCAAAGTTCGAGTTTTTATTCCTGAAAAAGAATTGTATAATGAAATTGTTGAGCAGATAAAAACTGTTATTGAATACAATAGACAAGCAAATAATTTAATTGAGGAAGCAAAAGAGATTTTTAAACAAGCCATTTCGTTAAACAAAAAAAATCAAAAACAACCTTACTTTGAAACAGATTTACAATCATTAAAAGAATTTGATATTTGGAACGCAACCTGTCATTTACCATTTTTTGCCGACAATGAAAAAGAACTGAAAACCAAATTTGCAACAGTCAAATTAGGGGAAATAACCGACATTAAAAAAGGCGACGAAGTTGGCAGTAATAATTACGATGTTTATATTAACAAAACCGATACTGATTACGCATTTATCAGAACTTCCGACATTGTAAATCACGAAATAGATTTATTTCCCGATTATTTTATTTCACAACAAATTTTCAATACTGTAAACCAAGAATTAAAGGCAGGCGATATTCTTTTTACCAAAGACGGAAAAATCGGGCAAACTGCAATCGTTACTCAAACAGATAAAGCCATAATTGCTTCTGGTATTGCACGAATAAGGATTAAGAAAAATGAATTTAACATTACACCTGAATATCTTTTTACAGTTTTATCATTAAAAGAAACAGGTTACAACCCAGCAATTCGCCGCACTGTTATTGGTACGACAATTCCGCACTTACGAGAAGAACGATTAAAACAAATTGCTATTCCTATTTTAGATAAAGATACTATCAACAAAATTTCACTGAAAATAAAAACAGCGTTTGAATTAAAAGCCAAACGCAAAGGATTGATTTGTGATGTTTTAGATGAAATAAACGCGGAATATTTAAGATACCAATACCCATAAGTATCAAGAACAATCTACCAATCCAACCTAAAAAAGAGTCGCCGGGCTGTGGAAATATCCATTTTATCATAATTTTCAGCGGACTTCAAAGATTCAACTTTCCTTTATTTTGTTCTTTCAATGAGCCGAAGTCCGTTGTAACTCACTGAAAAACAATCATCATTTACTCGCGGGATACGCTGTCCAAAAAAACTTGCACCCAACGTTTCGGCATATTGCCGAAGTTGCTGCATTCCAACACTTTATCAACGCGAGCAAGGGTTGCGAAAATACACAAAATCTATCAACGTGAGGTAAGGCAGCAATTTTGGCAATATGCGCGTTGGGTGAAGGTTTTTTTTGCGGTCATTCTTTTGCTTGTATGAGTGCTTGTAGTTCCAAATCGGCAGAAATACGAAAATTTGTCTCTTTTATTTTTTCTATAATTGGTTTGATGGAGTTAATAATACCTTTTTGTTTTGCGGCAACAATAACGCCAATCGTTCCTGTAAAATCTAACTTTAAGTTGAGAGCCAATTTTCGTGCTTTATTGTCGTCAATTATCAATACTGAATTTTTATTTTCCAGAGCCAATGCAATGGCACTTGCTTCGCCTTTATCAACCTGCATTTCGAGTAACTCTTGTTTTGATTTGTCCGAAACCGGAATGATTTCTACCCAATCCGGCAAACTCTCGCCAAACTCTTGGGCGATTTCCGGAGTCGTTGCAATTTGTTTGTAGAGTAACCGGAGAATCTCCATCTTTTCGATTTTTGACAGCGTAATAAAACAACTTGTATCAGAAATAATCAGCTTAGTTTGCATAGTAACCAGCATTAGCAACATCTTGTACTAAATCCGTTGCAGAATAATTAAAAATGGATACTCCATAGGTTCCCAACAACTCAGCAAATGTACGTTTTGATAAATTGGCAACATCTGCCGCTTGTCCAAGCGACAATTTTCCCTGCTCATACAAACTGCTTGCAAGTATCATAGATAATTGCAGGTTATCCAGTTCCGACATTTCGGGTATGCTAATACTTATTGTTCTCATCTTTTTAATTTTTAAATTTCGTCGGCAAAGATATAACATTTTCCTAATCGCAAAAAAAGTTTTTCCTTTTCGGTATTGTTTTCCGCGAAACCACTTCACTGCAAAAAATGCGCCAGCCCGATTAATTCCTTTCATTGTCCAATGAAGCAATTAAAAAACTGGCAAGAGACCATTATTTTTCAACTTTGATTTTTTGTTTTCATATTTCAACCCTGTTGGATAATCGGTTAGTTCAAAAAATGGTACTTTTTGTAGCAAAAACATCAATTCCATAGTCATTGCTATACGTGGTCATTTCGGCTTTATAACCTTGATTGCGAAAATGTTCGCACACTAATTCTTCAAACTGTCTAGGATTCATCAGATTGTTAAATTTGCAAATGGTAATTTTGAAAATTGGTTAATAAAATCTCGAAAAAGTTCCGATTCTACCGTTCTTGGGTCTTCTTTCGGTAACTCTTTCCAACAAACGACAAGGTCGATTGAATTTTTAAGTTGCCAAATCAATCTGCCACCATAATGCCCGACATTTTTTCCTTGCCCAAAACGGAAATATTGCCCTAAACGAGACCGAAGTGTAGCACTACTCCCTTCTCCACCTGCCTTGCCTATGTAAACGACGATTGTATCTTCAACCCAGTTATATTCAAGTTCTTGAATAGAAACATTAGGATTTTTACCTTTAAAATATCCACCAGTGCCTACTGTAAGGAACTCCTTTTCTTTGGATATATTAAGAACCATATAAACTCCTCTTATTTTGGGAATTGTTGAATTATCCTTAAACAATTCTTTCATTGGTTTAAAACCCGCAAAACCCTCTTTTTTAATTTCTTCGATTTCTTTGAAGTTCATCATATTCTATAATATATTTCGTTAATTACACTGTGTTCTGCACCATTCAAATCTGCATTTTTGCATTTTCCAATCAATGCTTTAAATTCGCTTTTCCCCATTTCACCAAACTCTTCCTGCGGATTTTGAATAAACTTTGGATAGTGCCTTTTTAATATTTCTTCAATTCTGTTTAGTGCATTTATGCGAATATTAGGATTCGCGAGCCCTCGTGAGTTCAAACTTTCTCTGATTGAATTTTTAATTTCTAACCAATTCATATTGTAATTATTTAATTATTAATAGTTAATATATATTTTAAAGTTCATATTTTATTTGGGATAGCCAGTAAGAGGGCATATATCGTACGGACAATAAATGCACATTTTAGGGCTGCACATTGTTAATCTCTATATTTCTCATATAAATCATCATAATCATTTGCCATATCGTTATCGAGAAAAATATCTTCAAGATATTCTTCTGAATATTTTCCAGAAGAATTATCTGACTTGTTTAAAGTCGGACCGGTATATGGACCTTTTGTATAATATACGGTTTTAGTTTCGTAATCTCGGTACACAATATCAGAAATAGGGCGAGAATAGTCGTAACCTTTCCAATCAGGTTCCGGCGGGTCAATAGGCTGATTTTTCTCACTTAAATATGCGAAGAAAAAAGCAAACCCAATTATACCCATAAGTATCATGAACAATCTTCCAATCCAACCTAAAAAAGAGTCGCCGGGCTGTGGAAATATCCATTTTATCATAATTTTCAGCGGACTTCAAAGATTCAACTTTCCTTTATTTTGTTCTTTCAATGAGCCAAAGTCCGTTGTAACTCACTGAAAAACAATCTCTCTATTTTAGCGGGGTGTGCTTTCCAAAAAAACTTGCACCCAACGTCCCAGCGGCTTGGCGTAGTGGCGGCTTCCACTGAACTTCCTGCGGGGTACTCCCTTTCAAATTTGTACTGCCGTTTCCGCGGGGTTACTGCCGCCGTTGCGCCAAACCGCCAGTTATCTGTCGTTTTTTTACTCTATTTTCCTTATTTTTGTTCTTGTAATTCCTTTTAAATGGATAACATTCACTAACTTGCAATAATCTTTAAATTTATACCTGCATAATCTTTGAGATACATATCTGTAACACCTAATAGTGTCAATATTTCATCAGTTGCATTGGTTTTTGAAAAACCGGGCTGTACAATATATATTTCAAATTCCATTGGAATTTTTTGTTTAGCAATAGAAAGCAATTTCTCTAAATCTTCCTTTGTCCCAACTTCCAAACGACTACATTCTTGCCCATTCTTCGTTTTAGTTTCTCGTCTTAGCAAATGATTGATAAACTCTTTTCCCTCTTTGTGTTTCCAATGAACAGATTTTTGAGCCTGTCCGCAAACTTCATATAAGTTTTTCACTTGACCCGAAACCTTTCCATCAATAGCATATTTCAAGTGATATAAACCAACGCACAATTTATCTGAATGAAATTTTATTGTGATTACATCGGCTATCTCTCCCGAATAATCGTCATCGTAAATAATATCAAAATCTCCTTTTTTGAGTTCTTCAATAACTTTATATTGAATTGAATCTGTTATTTTAGGATTAACTTGCTGTGATTCTTTTTCTAACGAAGTTCCCTGCCAATCCCACGCAATAATATTATCCTTCGGATAAACAGAGATTGATTGTTTTAATTCTATATACTCATTTCCTGTTAGTGCAGAGCCGTCGGCAAACCATATTGTCGGAATGTATTTTGAAAAGAAATCTATACCACTAACTGCTTTGCTTCCAAATGACACTATAACAGGTTCGTTTGTAATTTGTTCTATTTTAAAGTCATTGTATGGGGTATCTGTAGAATTGTTTTTAAACAAGACTAATTCAAAAGTGGCAGATTTAAATTCTGTTACAATTGAAAATAATAATCGCCCGTTTTCGTAAGGGGTTGTTATGCAAATGTCTGTATTTGCCGTCGTTGTAGTTGAGCCTCCAATAGAAAATTTAAAATTTGTTTCATAGCCCATATAAATATCTTCGTGCCAATCCACGCAGATAGGATAAATATTTGGAATTTGCGATATGGATTTGGGTATTAATGTTTCTTTTAAAATTTGGTTAGAATCTATTTTATCATTAATTAATTTTTCGCCAAGTTCAACACACCATTGTTTAAAATCTCTCAAATCGCCCTGCTTAATAACACTCCAAATACGACCTTTGTATGAGGCTCCAATATTTGTTTCCTCTCCGTTCTCAAATCCGGAACCTACAACGAATGCCTTTTCTCCTTTTTGTCTTTCTGCAATACTCAATGCTTCTGCCACATCAAAGCCGACGTGCATTCTAAATCTAATATCCTTACCAATGAAATATTTTAACCCTACGTTTTTTAATCTTGTTCGATTGATATTGTAAAAAGATTTGAAAACATCTATTCCTTTTATTATTTCGGGCATTTTTCCCTCATCGCCAATAATTGCCTCTGCAAGCTCTTTATATAAACTGCTATTATCCGAACTGTTGATAAAAAGCAAATTGTTTTTTGTGTCCCAAAAAACAACAATCATATTCCATACAAATTGTTGAATGTCTTTATGATTTACCCAATCAACATTTTCTTTTTTTGCTGTTATGATAACAATTATTTTTTCATCTCTGTTAATGTCGTAGAATTTATAATCCAAATCATCGTAACCGGAAATCCCTTTGCTAAAATTATTTGGAAACCAACCATTTGTTTTATTTTTATAAACAACGGTGCTAAATTTCGGGCGTATCGTGCTAAATGGAATATTTGAGTTACTGATATTTTCAAATCCTTCCATAAAACTTTTGTACTCAACTTCTTCGTTTATTCTACCAAAACTTACATCCGACAATATTTGATTCCAATTAGCTCCATCCGAATACAATTCCTCTAATTCAGCCTTGACATTCAAATCTGCAATATTTGCTACAAATGAGGCATTCCCAAGTTGTTCGTCATATTTGGTACGGGTAAATCGACCGGCGAATTGTAAAGTGATAGGTAAACTTTTCCGAATATCGTGAAAAGCCGCAATTTTTAATTCCGGCAAATCAAAACCTTCTCCCAACATATCAACACAAACGATAACCCGTGTTTTTTTATTGACTATTTTGTTATATGTATCTTTCTCGTCTGGGCATTGTGAGTATATAATAACAGGATTTAACTCTGTATGCTCGCGATACAATTCAAATATTTTTTGCGCTCTTTCTTTTGTTGCACAACGCGCCATTAGGATATGATTATGACCATTTTCTAAATCCTGCTTTAACCTTTGAATTGCTGCTTCTACAATTTGTTTATCTGCTTTTTCTGGGTCGTATTCATGGATAGGTATAAAATCTATTTTAGTAAAATATCCTTGTTCTTGTGCATTTTTTAATGGAAAATTAAAAATTATTTTTCCATCCAATCGTTTTCCATCGTTGCGAAAAGGTGTCGCTGTGAACTGAATTACTTTTTCTTTCGGAAATTTATTTTTAAAATTACTCCAAGATTGGGCTTTAACGTGGTGGGCTTCATCAATAAATACATTTGAACACAAAGAGGATATTAGTTCCTGTTCTTCTTCGGAGCAGCCTACAAGAATGTGCATTGTTGTAACTATTACATTACATTTCTCAAAGAATTGTTGTAATGTTTCTCTTGATTCAAATTTCTCATTTATAATCCCTACAATAGGATAAAGAGATTTACTACCGACTATTTCAAACTTTTTAAGCAATCCCAATGTTTCAAATTTTTCAAATATTTGGTTTCGCAAAGAATTTGAGGGAACGGCAACTAAAACTCTCTTACAAGGATTAGCAACCAATGCGGCTAACATTGTTTCGGTTTTTCCTGTTCCTGTCGGAAGCACAACTGTTACTGTATCTAAAGGGAGTTTTAAATGACCTAATATAGAATGTAATGCACCTATTTGAGGCGTTCTCAGTCCTTGTATATTGCCATCAGGATTTTCTTCTTTGTAACAAAAATCATTTTCCCAAGAAGATATAACTTCTTCTGTGGAATATTCTTTCAATAATGGGTGTTTGAGCCATTTTATTACATTAATGTGTTGGTTTCGCAACCGTTCTTCAGTAGTTTTTTGATTTGTTAGGAGTACATATTCAGCATTATCAGGAAGATTATC
>Ga0099364_10013575_pt1 | contig 10916 bp, 10 predicted proteins | sample TergutTh196P3_FD_73070 | JGI IMG/M metagenome (GOLD analysis project Ga0099364, IMG submission 73070) | Microcerotermes parvus P3 segment gut microbial communities from Pointe-Noire, Republic of the Congo - Th196 P3 | ecosystem: Host-associated > Arthropoda: Insects > Digestive system > Gut ... | reverse complement strand
GAAAAAAAGTTGATTGTTTAAAAAACATTGAAATGTCTGTCATAACAAACGGTGTTCTATTGGATCACGATAAGCTGATTCGTTTGAAAGAGCTGGATGTTGCAATTGCGATATCTGTTGATGGCTTTACTGAGGCGTCAAATGCCATGCGTGTCGATAGAGCTGGGAACTCAGTTTTTACGCATATCCTTAAAACATTAAACGATTGCAAAAGTCTCGGTATTGATATTTCGTTATCGGTTACATTGAGCGAAGAAACGATTAAAGACACCCAAAATGTTCTTGAGCTTATAGATGCATACGGGATAAATGGTTTCGGTTTTAATATTATGATGTCTGATGAAAACTTCGTTATTCCAAATAAATATAATGAAGAAGCTGCACAATTTATTATCGACTCATTCATTGAATTTAGAAAACGTGGTATATATGAAGATCGCATGATGAGAAAACTAATTTCATTCACCAATTCGCAGGTGTATTATTCGGATTGTGCAGCAACTGCTGGAGGTCAAATTGTTATAGCACCTGATGGAAGCGTAGGGATTTGTCACGGCTGTTTGTCTGGGAAGAAATATTTTATAACAGATATCTACGATTCAACCTTTTGCGCTTCTGAGAACAAGTACTTTATTGAGTGGTCTCAATTGTCACCTGTAAATCGACCAGAATGTTTAGAATGTTCTGCGCTTGGAATATGCGGTGGCGGATGTCCAATTAATGCTATGCATCTAAAAGAAGGCAATACTATTCATTCGCTAGATGAGAGGTTTTGTACCCATTCAATAAAAACATTGGAGTTTCTTATCAATGATTTATTTCGAATAATAACAGATGGTAGAGAAAATGATGTCTGATGATATTAAGGTACTAGGAATTGAAACGAATAACTTAAAAAAAATCGATGTCACACTGAAGAAACATTCAATTAATCTAGTTATCGGTCCGTCAGGTAGTGGGAAATCTTCGCTTGCGTATGATACCATTGCACAAATTGGTCAACATGAGTTGACATCTATGTTCGCAGATGAAACAAGCGAGCCGACTTATAAAGTCCAAGCGTATGATAATATGGTCGCATCAGTGCCAATAAAACAGATGAATAATAACAACAACATACGCTCTACTATAGGTACCTATTTTGGAATAAATAGAAATGCAGCATTAATATTTTCAGTGGCACTAAATATGAATGAAGACTTATTTGTTTTGAATAAGGCAGAAAACCTATGCGTTCAGTGCCACGGATTAGGTTATTTCAGAGAGTTGGATGTAAATCGAATTATTAATTATGATATTCCCCTTGAAAACTGTCCAGTAAAATGTTGGACTCAATACCGTGATTTTTACTCACAAATCATCACGCAATTTTGTATTGAACAAGGTATTGATTACAAAAAAAATTTTAGAATGCTCAATGAAAAAGAAAAGCATACGATTCTATATGGAGAAAGCGATACGAAATACTCCATCCGATACAAAAAAAGGGGTATGACCTCAAGACGAACAACTAAATATTTTGGCATTTTAACCGGCGAAGCAATGATACCAAGGTTTGTTCCTGCAAAAAGGTTTTTTACTGATAGCTTATGTGAAAGTTGCAACGGACAAAAGTATTCGTTGAAACATCGAGAGTATAGGCTTCGGGAATTGTCTATCGGGGAATTTATGTGTACCCCTTTCGATACTTTACATCAATGGCTTGAATCTATTAGTTTAGACGCAAGCCATTTAAACCTTGAGCTTGCGGTTTCGGGTGTTTTACGGTTTATTCAAAAAGCAGTTGAGTTAGATTTAGGTCACTTATTCTTTAATCGTGCTATACCGACTCTTTCTGGAGGTGAGTTGCAGCGTTTGCGATTAGTTCAAGTTTTTAATACTCAACTTACAGACTTGCTAGTTATATTAGATGAACCATTAGCTGGACTGCATGGTATCGATAAGTTAACCGTTTATAATAATATTGTCCAGATGGCGAAAAAGCATACTATGTTAATTGTTGATCATCACGAAACATTTCTTTCAAAAGCACAAACAATTATTTCACTTGGTAAGGGAAGTGGTATAAACGGCGGAAGTTTGATAAACACAAATGAATACTTGAAATCTCAGAAAATTGATGTATTCCACAAGCCAATAGAAATCAAGGAGAAGCTGAAAGTATCTGTTGATAGTACTGTATATAAGTATGATGGAGCAGAATTAGTTATTGCAAAAAACGGACTCAATGTTCTGATAGGGAAATCGGGTGTAGGAAAATCAACATTGCTTCGCGAGTATCTTCCACAATACTTTGATAAATATACCTACATCAATCAAAAGCCGTTGTTAGGTAATAAAAACTCTACTGTTGCTACATTACTTGATATTTTTCGCTATATAACAGAGAGTTTTTCAAGAACATTTGATAAAGACAAGCGCTTTTTTTCAAATCTTACTGGCTGTGATGGTGCTTGTCCCTATTGTTTTGGATCGGGACATCAGGATTACGGAACAGACTATCAATTGAAAATAAAAATTGAATGTCCTGAATGTGAGGGAACAGGTTTCAATGCGAATTTAAAAAAATATAGAATTGACTCATATAACATTATTGATATATGGAAAATGACTATTGATGAAGCTTATGAATTCTATGAAGATCGTAACGATAAAATCGCAAGTGTTTTGATGAGTGCAAATGAAGTATTGCTCGGTCATTTACATATAGGACAAACAACTTCATCTTTATCTGGTGGCGAGAACATTAGGATTAAAATACTCAAGTCAATAAATTCATCTGCTACTATTTTTGGGATCGATGAACCGTTTCGTGGTTTGGGGCGAACAGAAATATTCGCAATGATTCAATATTTAGAAAAACTCGTGAGAAAAAATAAGACCATAATAGTTGCAGACCACAACGAAGAGAGTTTTCGATACTTTTCCATGCGAATTTTGTTAACAAATCAAGACAATAAGCTTTTCGGAGTTGACTATGATGTAAGTGTATAAATCAGAATTAGCATACTAATAATGGGGTACTCACCATCCCACATATGAAAAATTCTCACTATGCTGTTACGTAATGAGAATTTTTCATTAAAAGGCTTAGTTGCAATGCTGCGAACAGTCCTCTATCGAACTACGAAAACTATTAGCTTACCTGGCACATAAATAGATGTGCTATATCCGCTTCTGTCAAACGATTTGCTAACGTACTCTACAGTGGTCTTAAGAATTAAGACACAAAGATTGAGATTCTTAATGGTGTGATGTAAAATAAATCGTAAAACGAGAAAAGAGGTCACTACATGAGACAAAGAAGAGAGTACACCCCAGAATACAAGGCGAGGCTAGTGCTAGAGGCATTGCGGGAAGAGCAGACATTGAGCGAGATAGCGTCCCGAGAAGGGATAAACCTGAAACAGCTGAGCAACTGGAAAGCAGAGTTCGTAGAAAACGCGGAGAGGGCGTTCAGCCGCAGCAAGGACGAGAAAGCGGCCGCCCGTGAGGTTGCGGAGCTGAAAGCAAAAGAGCGCGACTATCAGGCGAAGGTCAGACAGCTGACGCTTGAGGTGGATTTTTTAAAAGGAGTGCATGAAAAGATCCACGGTCCCAGATTGGAAGCTAAGCTTTGTTACAAAAAATGAGGCGTTGACCGTGAAGTGCCAATGCGAGCTGCTGGAAATCAACCTAACGAGCTATTACAACGCGCCGAAGATGCCGGAAGAGGAGGCGGTTAAGCGTGAGGAATACATCAAATACAGGCACAAAGCAAAAAACTGAGAATGATTTTAAGTAGAAGAGTATGCAAAATCAGAGGACTAACGTCCACCATGTTTTTCGATTAATATACTATTGCTATTCATTTAACGTCATTGGAAATAGCAATGAAACTCTAGCGCTATTCGCTGTAAAATGTTATATTGTATGACAATGGAGCAGCTAGCGTTGTTTTTTACGCAGTTGCGCATACAGGGAGACCGTTATGAAGTATTCTGAAATAGCGCTCAAAGTAGCGGCTGCACAGGAATGTGGAGTGATTAAGACTAATGCTCATTTCTGGAAGGAGTTTCCAAATCGAGAGAGTTTTGAAAAGACAATATCTGGGAACACGAAGGTTCTGGAGGTAGCTACAAGAATCGCTAAAGAGTATGATTCATTTGGAGCTGGAATCGTATGTATTTATGACAAGGACTATCCGGTAATCAATGTAAGAGTCAGAAACAATAGCGAAAAGCCGTATTTGTTGTTCTACAAAGGAAACCTATCGCTGCTGGAAAACCTGAACAACAATGTAGCTGTAATAGGGCTTCGCGACCCGACAGATAGCATTGTTGCACGAGAAAAAGAAATAGTAAAAAGGCTGTCTGGCGAGCTTGCGATAGTCAGCGGATTGGCTCTCGGATGTGATACAGTGGCACACGAAACCTGTCTAAACGCAGGCGGCAAAACGATTGCGATTCTCTCAACGCGGATAGACAAGGTATACCCTTCGGACAACAGCGTTCTTGCTAGAGAGATTGTTGACGGCGGTGGGTTGCTGCTAACCGAGTATGCCAGAGACACAATTGGCAGAAACGAGCCGGTTAAACGACTAATAGACAGAGACCGCTTACAAGCGATGTTCGCAAAAGCGGTGGTGCTGATAGCAAGCTATAGGCAAGGGGAAGGCGACAGCGGTTCTCGCCATGCAATGGGAGCGGCAAAAAAATATGGAATCGACAGGTATGTGATGTACAACCACGCTATTGACCGAGATAACGCAAGGTTTGGGTTGAATAGGGACATCATAGATTCGAGCGATGGCGCAAAAACCTATGTGGACAGCTGCGTTGATAACCTCATACAATTGTTCGACATTCGCCTGCATATCAGACAAAATGAATATCCTATATATGAGCAGCAGTCATTGCTCGATGTAGCTGGCAGTGCTTAATAGACGCAGGTGGTGCTGAGTACTCATATGATTAGCCTATGTGTATACTTTTGGTTGTGATTTCCAGGAGCTACTAATGAGCTATACGAGTGGACCAGTTTTCGATTGGAATTGTGGACCATTTTTCGCTTGACAATAACAGAATAATATAGTATATGGAGGTTGCTATGCATACGACAGATTTTCTAAGTGAAATATGGGCGCGAATCGAGGAAGAGCCAGGTGATGTGGTGAAAAAGCTGTTTTTAGAGTTCGCGCGATACGTTCCGGAGGAAGTTCGTGAGATTGCACTACGTTCTCTCGACATACGTAGGGAGTTACATGGATACAAAGGATATATCTCGGTAGTTGATGAACTGTTGCCAGCGGTGAGGCAGTTGTGCGAGAGTATAAAGAACGGTGAGTACGAGCTGACAATGGAATATGATTACGAGGATGCAAACTGGGATGATGAATGGGATGATGATGAAATGCTCGCTGATCCTTATGGACTGAACGAACAGGTCGTGCCATTGCTTGAGGCTGCAATGCATTTCATCGGCGAAAAACACTACGCAGTACCACTGCTTTCTTTGGATGAACTGTTTTCGTCAGAGCTTTGGATTGATGGTTATGAAAAGATAAGCTTTTTTGATTTATTTTCGCGCGGTGTACTAGGTTTGAATGCGGTGCTTGTTTTAAAGTATTACGCATATGCTGCGATACAGGTGTTTGATAACGATGCACGGGTGGAGAAGCTTTATGAAATTATGAGTCTAGCACCATCGCTTATGAGGATGCAGGATGTCGTGAGTATATCGGAAGACCCTATTACAGATCGGTCTGACTTTTGTCGCCAGTGGATTGAGTATTTGATTGGGCGCGGACTTCAAAAAAAAGAAGAAACACTCTTGCTTGATGCGGTCATTTTTAGCGGTGGGGTCGATGCGCTGAAAGAATTTGCCCACGACCATGGTAACCGGTATCCAGCAGCCTTTCTTAAACTTCTGGACATATATGAGTTAGCAGGAAGTTTCGAGGATGCGAAGTCTATTGCTCTGTCTGGTTTAGAAATCCATACCGCAAGGAGTGTAGAACGCACAGCAATTGCTGACAGGTTATTGGCTCTTGGAAAAGAAAACAACAATGAGCAGGTTATCGAAATTGCAATCGTTGAAGGCTTCAAATCTTCACTTGATCTAGTACACTATGTGGCACTACTGAAGCTAGGCAATGCAGCACTGACAAAGCAAGCAATCGTGCTGTTTAATGAAATAAATGAGAAGTCTTCAAGAGACTACAATTACATTGCATTTCTCAATGGAGAATACAAGGCGATTTGGGAAGAATGCGAAAAGGATCGCAATTTTCTGGGATGGAGTTCTAGCATGAAAGGCGAGATGCTACCGCTGTTTATTGCGTTACTGGGCAGATCAGAAGAAATTGGAACCTGTACGATGCAGCTAATCAAAAATGATTTCCCGTATTCATATTCGAATTTGGAACTGTTTCAGAACTACGCATTGGTGCTGTTACAATCTTTCGCTACTTACCTTGGTGATGTTCCAAACGAAGATATAGAAAACTATTGGGAGTGGTGCGAAGAGGAAATCAGCGGTAGGGTCGATGCCATTATAAATGGGCAGCATCGGAGCAGCTACCCGAAAATATCCGCACTCATCGTTTCTTTTGCAGAAACCATCGTAGTAAAAGAAGGACTTTCCAGCGCAACTTCATATATACTCAGCTATAAAATAAAATTCCCAAGGCATTCTGCTTTCCACAACTGTTTACGGCAGGATATAGCACTGGCGGGCTTTGGCAAACTCTTTTAGAGCGCGGGTCTGGATGGCAGTGAGTACGATTAGTTTGCTTTGATGTACGATGATTACCAGTAAGTGCTATGATTTAATGTTTGTAAAAAAATTATTGAGGCAACTGAACGTTTCAGAATTAGACTAGTAAATGGAGAGCATAAAAAACTCACATTACCAAACGAGTCAAAGCAATACACTCCAGAGACAGCCCAACGCGATTTAGAAGCAATATTAAATTCCGATTCCCAATCTCCACTATTTACAATGTCGCTAAGGTAATACACACAGGGAGGGGTGATGCTCACAGCAATAAAATATTTGAATCGGATGATGTGGTTAATTTCTGAAGCGTGAGTCTTCTAGGTGTATCTTCTACTATACCTGAATTTTCAATATTCGACATAACGGAAGGCATTGTAAAGAAAAGGGTATACCAATACTTGCCTCATTTGTAACTATTCAGGTCTACCGGAGAAGATGAACTCGGGAGTACCTAAAATAGCCTGTCTGATAGCCTCATAGGGGTTTATGCCCTGTTTTTTCGCAGTGCCAACGTACGACATGATTTTCAAGAAATCCCTTGCACCCTCGATTCTACGGAAACAGCCTGACACCTTGGTCTTGGTTTTTACCATTCTCAGATCTCTCTCCGCTTGATTGTTATCGAAAGGCACGGCAAAGTTTTTTATGAACAGGCAGACCGATGCCTTGTATGTGTCAAGCCGCTCTATCAGCGAGTGAATTTTGCCTTTTTTTGCGTCCGCACTTTTTTACTCCAGTTTCCGTAGGCAAGGGGTTTGCCTCATAGGCCTGATTGATTATCTTGTTGTACCGCCGCTCAAATTCTATGTAGTCATAATCGCTCAATTGATTTTTTCCTTCCCCTATCGATTTCTCTTTAGCAGCTTTCATATCAAGGAGCAGCTTTTTAAAATCGGATGCCCATTCTTGGTCGGGGTGGTTTTCCAGTATTCCGATAAGCTCCCTCAATAGATGGGCGTTGCAGAGGGCATGCAATATGATATGTGCGTACGTCCAGTAGGGACTCCAGCAGTCATGGACAGAAATGCCTTGGAACACGGGCAGCACGCCGCCTTCGTCCATGCCTTCCTTTCCCCTTTTCCCGCTTATTGTTAGGTGGGTGTACCACGCATTTGAAGCGTTATGCACCCAATTGGTCTTGCCGTTGACGCGTGTGCCGGTTTCATCAAAATTGCCGATAGGCGATGCCGCCACTTTTTCTCCAATCTGGTCAACAGTTTCCGTCAACCCGTCCGCGCATCTGCTCACCATATTGCTGACCGTCCCAGTTGAAAGCGGTATGTTGAACACGCTTGACAGTATCTCGTGCGTCCTGTTCACGCTGACGGCACCGACGGTGTTGAGGGCAACGACCAGTGCCTGGAGGTTCTCGCCATACTTTACAGGCGCATTCACATCGTCGGGGAACTCAGCTTTCCGTATTCCGCCATGCAGCGGGCAGTCATTGATCACGATGGACTGGTGGGCTGTAACCTTCACCTCCACCACTACATCGATGACTTGCCTCGTTTCGCCAACGCAGCCATTGTTTTTGCAGACATCGAAGTGCGGGCAGCCGCTACAGGCAGATGGCATATGGAGTATTACTTCGTCAGGTTCCGCTTCAACTTTAAGGGTTGATCCAGGATGCCCGCCCTGTCCGCTAGGCTTTCTGCCGGATTGTTCCCGAAGGCTTTTGGGGGATGGCTTGCCAAACCCGTCGGTGGACGGGGGCTTGGAACTGTTCCTTGAATTTTTCCCAAGCGTTTCGGTCAATTTTTTTGATTGTCTGGTTTAGCCCGTCTATAGTCTGCTGTAGATTTTCGATGGTTTGACGCATTTCATCGCTTGTCTGCTGCAGGTTGCCGATGATCCAGCGCAGCTCAGCGTTCGCATCTGTCTGCTCCTTGAGCTTTTGTTGCAGTATTCTGATTAGCTCTCGATGCGACACCCAGATCACCTTCCCCTCGTTGCTTATCTGCCTGTATTATACTGCAACGCAAAGGAAAACGCGAATTTTAGTGACAGCCTCAGTTGTCTATTTTGACTGCTGGCATCTCAACATTATCAACACTTTTTGTGGACAACATTTTTGTTTCGGCAGAGTTTTCGTAGGTGATTTGAGCTGTTTTTCCAGTTATCCACAGCCCTTTATCATAGTTATTCGAGGTCTTTTTTTAACAGCTAATTTTCCCCGATAATTTTCTACGTTTTGACCAAAGTTTTTTTCCCAATCTGTGATTTTTTTCTCAATCTGTGACCTGAATAGTTACGAAAAATAAACCATTAGCAGGCACGCTCTTTTGTTGGAGTGTATACTTTAAGGAGGTCAGACAATGAACGACATTACTCTTAGACTCTATGAATTTACAGGGGCTCCCGCTGGGCGCTATAGAGAAGAGGGGGATTTTTCAGGGGAAGAGTTCAGAGAAGACTATATAGAGCCAAACTACAAACGAGCTCTTGAAAACAATGTAAAATTATTTATTGATATCAATGGATGCGAAGGCTGCCCATCATCATTTTACAACGAAGCGTTTTGGGGACTTATCAAGAAGTAAAGAAGCGAAGGTGATAGCGAAATAACGCTCGACAAGCTATGGGAAACCATCGTAATAGTACATGAGAATGAACAAAAAGTGGAACGTGTAAAGAGATTTGCCACAGGAGATAACGATCGGAGCTCGGTTTAGATTAGCAGTTCTATAGAATGCTCGAAAACATACAGAATGATGATCTGATATCGAATTGATGATGTATCAAGATGATGCTATAGTGTAGTGTATGTTAGAATCTAGCAATGCGGGTTGAGTGCTTTCGATGAAACGCATATCGACACAATGGATTAGCCAGCGATTGATTGATTCCGGAGATATTTACTCAATGAAGAAACCTATGATTGGATTTTCCGTCTGCTTTTTGCTATTGATCATATACAATCTTATCCGTGCAACAGATGTTTTGGAATATCTCGAAATGCCGCTACATTCAATTTTTAGTATGGGTGTATCTGTGTTTTTTACGTTTTGGCTGACGCAACGATTTGTCGATATTATGTGTTAGGACTGTTAAACTGGGGGAAAACATTAATAAATGCAAAAGACGTGAAAGACAAGACGATATTTAAAAAGATAGGCGAGGAGGAAGAGATGAGCGACGCAATCGAAACATTAAGCAGGATAAGTGCGGAAAAAGCAAAAAGACAAGCATATCAGCGTAGACTCGACAATCGCAAGTTGCATTGCTCGATTGCTGGTAAGGGTGCGGTTGCTCAATGATTTCGCATACACAACAGTTTGCGATAATTCAATTCCTGGTGTATAATGGATGCGGTTGCTGCCGTTGCCTATTTCTTGTGTTTTATTCAGAAAGGTTACGGTTGCCAATCGAACACACGGATGCGAGATCAGGGATGCTTTTGCATGAATTGCATCACACTATAGGAGGCGAGGACATGCTAATCAGCATTGAGATCGACAACTACAAAATGTTCAGAAATTTCAAACTTGAATTGGCTGAAGGAATAAACTTAGTCTGTGGACCGAATGGCAGCGGGAAGAGCTCGTTGCTGGAAATCATGCATTCTCTAGCAAGGTTTTTATCAGATGGAGCAGCATCTGACAGTGTGAATTGTTCAACAATGGAGGCATTCCCTTTGGAATCGTTCTGCCGCTGGGAAGCCAAGACAAATGGACATGGCGAAATGACTATCACCATAGTCATTGGAGAAGAATCGATACGATACCGATATAGTTTGGTAATCGAGTATAATTTTCATGACAACATGAACCGAGTAAAAGAGGAAACCCTCATCAAATCTCAAAATGGAGAAGAGGAAAAAATCATTTCGTTTGCAAATGGCAAAATCGATCTAGTGACCGATGATAATAGGAACATATCTTTCAGTGCCGACTGGAGTGTGTCAGGTGTGATAACGGGAGCTAGGAACAACAGCAGTATCCGCACATTTTTGGAAAAACTTGCGCAAATTTTCGCTCTGCATCCCGATCCAAGCGTTGCAATGACAGACTTTAGGACTGCTGCGCGCTCGTTGGGTTTCAAGGGCGAGCGATTTGCAGCGTGGCATTTCTATCAATTCACAAGCCATTCTGAGAAACAGTTGGAATTCATTGAACAGTGCAAAACCTTTATTCCAGGATTTGTTAGCATCAACAGCC
>Ga0099364_10013574_pt1 | contig 10918 bp, 4 predicted proteins | sample TergutTh196P3_FD_73070 | JGI IMG/M metagenome (GOLD analysis project Ga0099364, IMG submission 73070) | Microcerotermes parvus P3 segment gut microbial communities from Pointe-Noire, Republic of the Congo - Th196 P3 | ecosystem: Host-associated > Arthropoda: Insects > Digestive system > Gut ... | reverse complement strand
AGAAATCAAACATTGGGATATAAAAGCCCCCGATTTCAGACTGCAAATCGTCACTGACCAAAACCGTTTTGTAGCCGACTGGCTCTCAAAAAATGAAATTTCAGCCGAAGCACAAGAAGTAATTGCAAAAGCAAAAACCGTTTACAAACTATTTTATGCAAACCTCAACCAAATGGCAACCCACAAATTGAAAATTGAAACGTGGGACGCGGGCTGGTATCAAATAAGACGCTGCCTTTCAGAGCATAACATCGCTATTGACGAACTAAAAGAATTGAGCAACGCAAACGAAATACTTGCTAACAAAATTTTACCACAAATAACAGAATACGGCTTCTTAGACAAAGATGAAATATAATTATTAAATTTTGATTATTAAATTTTAATAATCAAATTTTAATAATCAAATTTTAATAATTAAAATTTAATTATCAGAATTTAATTATTAAAATTTGGTTATTAAAAAATAAATATCTATCTTTGCAAAAATTTTTATAATATGAAAAATCCATTTTTGTTAAAAGGTTATCACTCTTCGGACTATTTTTGCGGGCGACAAAAAGAGACTGCTATCCTTGTTCGTTATTTAACAAACGACAATAACGTTGTACTTATTTCGCCGCGTCGTATGGGAAAAACAGGACTGATAGAGCATTGTTTTCGTCAAAACGAAATTTACAAAACATACAACACTTTTTTTGTAGATATTTATGCTACCCGCAATCTACAAGAATTTGTGTATAAATTAGGCAAAGAAGTATTTGAGCGTTTAAAACCGCGAGGGAAAAAATTTGTAGAAAAATTTTTTTCAATAATTTCTTCATTACGTCCTGCTTTTAAGTTAGATGAGATGACCGGAGCTCCCATTTTTGACATCGGAGTAAGTGAAATTAGCGCACCTGAAGTTACTTTAGAAGAAATATTTAAATATCTCAGTGCGTCCGACAAGCCTTGTATCGTTGCAATAGACGAATTTCAACAAATCACAAGGTATCCTGAAAAAAATATAGATGCAATACTCCGTACTCACGTTCAAAAAATAGTAAATACAACTTTTATCTTCTCGGGCAGCCAAAGGCACATTTTGCATAATATGTTCTTTTCTGCATCTCGACCATTTTATCAAAGTGCTGCACTACAAACGCTTACCGCTATTGATAAAAAGGAATACGTAGATTTTGCCAGTAAACATTTTCGCAAAACTCGAAAAAAAGTAGATACTTCTTTTATTGAACGCGGATACGATATGTTTGAAGGACATACATTTTATGTGCAAGCAGTTATGAATCAACTTTTTTCGGAACTAAATGATAATGAACAATGTACCGAGAAGATTTTCTTAGAAGCGATACGAAGTCGTATTTTTTCTTACGAAACATTGTTTTCAGAAATTCTTAATCTTTTGCCCGAACGACAAAAGGAAGTTCTTTATGCAGTTGCCAAAGAAGGCAAAGCACGTAATATAACCTCAGGCGAGTTTATTTCAAAACATTCCCTGCATTCTTCGGCATCAGCACAAACGGCAGCACGACAACTATTAGAAAAAGAAATATTTACACGAGATGGCAACACCTATTCTGTTTATGACCGTTTTTTCGGTTTATGGCTACAATCATATTACGGAACAGGTTTTAATCTAAATTTTTTGTAACTATTCAGGTTTGCCCATATATCTCCTAATAGTTTTTTTATGACACCATCTTTTTTTTGCAAAACGTGAATAATTACAAAACTTTTTCCCAAAAAATTCGTTAAAAGCAAAAAATAGATTTTTATGACCAGAATATTTTTATCAATATTTGTTTTTTGTTTTTTATTAGTTCAGGGTTCTGTAGCGCAGAATAGAGTGTTTACCGATGGTGGCGATGAGAATTTTATACATAATATGGAAAGAATTTTCAGCGGTATAATGGACAAAAAGACGCTGAAAGATTATATGACAAGGTTGAACGCCTTCTGGAATTTAGAAACCACCCCCGAACTGAGAGAAACAATGTTGCGAACTTGCGACCTTATTTATCAAAGTAAGCCACGACCCGTTGATTATCAAAATTATCTGATAACAGTTATGGCATTGACAAAGTCCAATCAGAGTGCCGAGAGCAGAGATATATGGCATACAGCGATTATCACTCTTTTGGAAAATCCGAGGTTTTCGTTGAGGGCAGTGTTGCGATTATTTGAGCATACCCAAAATATGATTAATGACGACGTTATTTTCTCAACGGCGGCAATAAAATGGAATGCAGAAAGAGCATTTTTCAGGTTTACCTTTACCGATTCATTGCGGGCAGAATTTACCCAGACAAACATAATTTGCCATACAAGGCGCGATAGCATAATAGTTTTAAATACGTCAGGCACAATAAACCTACATTCAGGAATATGGCAAGGAAACCAAGGCGAAATAGATTGGACACAAAGCGGCTTCCCTGCAAATATGGTTAATGCACGTTTCGGACAATACCAAATTAATATGTCCAACGCAGAACTAGAAGTCGAAAACGTTGAATTTCAGAACCGTTACCATTTCAGTTACAATTTGCAAGGAAAAATACATCACAAAGTGATGAGCGTTAGTAAGCCCGAAAACTCTACCTATCCCCGCTTTGTTTCGTATGAACAGCGGTACGATATAAAAAGCATATTTCCAAATTTCGATTATGAGGGAGGATTTTCGCAGCACGGAGCAAGGTTATTAGGGTCAGGGTCAGATAAGTATCCTGCCGTAATTAATGTTTACCGAAATAATGAACTTTTCATTACGGCAAAGTCGCTATTTTTTGTACTCAGAACCGACCAAATAGCAAGCAATGACACTGAAATATATATGCATTTGGATACAGGATATATTTATCATCCCGGCTTGACTTTCAAGTATTTAGATAATTTGAAAGATTTATATTTTATTCGAGAAGGCGAAGGATTGTCAAACTCCTCATTTTTCAGCACTTTTCATAATATGAGTATTGATGCACAAATGATAAAATGGAACGTAAACAAATCTGAAATAGAGATACGAATGATTGATGGAGCCGCCGATAATTATGCCTTTTTTGAATCTATAAGTTATTTCAGAGAAAACTTTTACAATAGGTTACAAGGGTTAGATGCCGTTCATCCCTTGCAGGGACTGCTCACTTTTTCCCGACAAATAAAACGAGATAAATTTACGGCATTAGATTATGCAAATTATTTGGGAATGCCTGAAAACCCTGTCAGGCAGCAAGTATTAGGATTGTCTTTTCATGGATTTATCGGTTATAACGTTAATTCAGATACAATTGAAATCCGCGACAGGCTTAGAGATTACGTTATGTTTCGTGCAGGACTTAAAGATTATGATGTAATTCGCTTTAATTCAGTTACTCCCGGACATATTCCTAATGCAGTTTTTGATTTAAGTAATTATGACATCGCTCTAAATGGCGTGTCGGTTGTATCTATCAGTGACCATCAGAATGTTGCATTTTTCCCAAAAGACGACAAACTTACGCTGAAAAAAGATAGAAGTTTTAATTTTGACGGAACAATTTCTGCAGGTATGATTAGCCTTTACGGAAACAGTTTTCATTTTAATTATCAAGATTTTAGGATAGATTTAGAAATTATTGATTCTATGGCGATGCGAGTTGAGTCACGTGAAACAGATTTTATGGGACGTCCCATAATTAGAAAGGTGGAAAATACTGTACAAAAACTTTCTGGGTACCTTGAAATTGACCGAAATGATAACAAATCAGGTAAAGAATTTTATCCCGAATATCCTCGACTGACAAGTAAAACTGACTCCTATGTTTATTACGATCAACCTTATATTCAAGATGGTGCTTATGACCGAGAAACATTTTATTTCACAGTAGAACCGTTTATAATGGAAAGTATTAATAAACTCACATTCAGGAATATAGCCTTTGCGGGAGAATTGCAGTCGGGAATTTTCCCAAATTTCAGCGAAACGTTAGTTGTCAGGGAAGATTATTCTTTAGGATTTAAGCGTCAATCACCTCCCGAAGGGTATCCCATTTACGGTGGAAAAGCGAGTTTTAAAAACGTTGTCGATTTAAGCAACAAAGGACTTAAAGGGGACGGTACGTTACAATATATAGCCTCTGAAAGTGCTTCCGAAGATTTTACTTTCCTTCCCACACAAACCGTTGGAATTGCAAACAGTTTCACCGTAAACCCAGAGGAAACAGGAACGGAATTCCCTGATGTTAAAGGAGTTAATAATGAAATAAAATTTCTGCCAAATGAAAACAGGCTAATTGCCACATCGAAAGCAGAGCCTTTTACAATGCACGCAGACGAAAACAAATTTGAAGGCGCATTGTCGGTACGTCCGACAGGATTGGAAGGAGACGGAACGTTAGATATGACAAAGGCAACCCTTTTTGCAAAACGAATGGACTTAAGGCATCATTCTGTTATCGCTGATTCTGCGGCATTTAACCTTGTAAGTGAGCCAGGAACCACTGAAGCAAACTTTAAAACAAGTAACCTGCTTGCTCATATAGATTTTAAAACACGTGAAGGAAAATTCACCTCGCGCGACGCAAATAACAAAGTTGAATTTACTGATAACAGATATGTTTCATATATTAACGACTTTTCGTGGGATATTGACGAGAATGTTATAATGCTTGGTTCAAAAGGCTCTGCGGGAAACAGGTTCGTTTCCACTCTGCGCCGACAAGATTCCTTAGATTTTATTGCTCCCGTTGCCGTTTATGACGTGATAAACAGAATTATTAATGCCGAAGAAGTGAAAAATATTTATACCGCCGACGCAAATATGTTCTTGAATGACGGAAAGGTTACTATCAGAAAAGATGCCGTAATGGACCCGTTGGATTCTGTAAGAATTGTCCTTAATGATTCGCTGCATTGGTTTTATGATGCTCGTGTAAGTATTTTGGGAAAAAAACAATACACAGCATCGGGTTGGTATGATTACATTAATGGAGAAGATAACACAAAAACAATCTATTTTAGTGAAATAGAAACAAATAGAGATGTCAAAACAGTTGCAAAAGGTAGCATTTTGGAAAATGAACTGTTTACTTTCGACAAACATTTTGCGTATAAGGGTGATGTAGTGCTTACGGCTGAAAATCCACTGTTAAATTTTAAAGGCGGCGCACAAATGTTACACCCCTGCTCAACGCTTGGACCTCAGGAATATGTCCGTTTTGATTCGGAAATAGACCCCAAAAATGTGTTAATTCCCGTTGGTACAAACGTTCAAAACTACGATTATGATAATATTTACAAAGCAATATACTTTAATCGAGACTCAAACCTTGTTTATAGTTCATTTTTTGAGGAAAGGCGCTTCCATTCGGACGTTCCAATAATGACTTCTGAAGGTTTTTTATATTATAAGGATGAGGCTCTTGCTTTTGTATTAGAATCAGCCTTAAAAATGGCAAACCCTGACACAATGGGAACAGTGCTACGTTTCCACGAAGATGGCTGTCTTGTTACCGCTGACGGAATTATTAATTTAGGATTAGAAATTGACCATATTAAGATGCCCGCAACGGGCTTCGGAAGCTATGATAGGGCTTCGGGTGAAGCAAAATTCCTTACACTTTTTGCCGCTGATTTTATGCTTGACCCAAAATCTGTTGAAACAATGGTAAATAGTATCAGAGACCGCGACATTGAGAAAAAAGGAAACCCCGAAAGCGTAGGAACTTTGAAAAGATTAGCCGAATGGATAGGTCTGTCGGAAGCGCAAAAAGTTGCCCGCGAACTTACAACCATCGAAAAAATGAAAGCATTGCCGCCTGAATATAACTATACAATGGTTTTCGACAGTCTGACCTGGGAATGGAACCAAGACGCAAGAAGTTATTTTGCAGACTGTAAGGCAAACCTTTTGTGGATGAAAGATAACCCAGTAAACAGAGAAGTTCACGTAAAAGGAAAAATTTCTTTTAGCCGTGCAGGAAATACTTTCGATTTGCACGTTGAAGCCGCACCTGGATTATATTTCTTTTTCAGTTACCGTCCCCCCGGCACGATGCAAACACGCTCATCATTAGAAGAATACAACCAAAATATCGTCGGTCTGAAACAAGACGAAAGAACCGTCAAGGCAAGCGGCGGAGTGAGACAGTATAATCTTATTCAAGCACCTGATAGCAGGCTCAGAACGGTACTTAGAAGCTTTGATAATAGAAATGCGGTACAAGAGGAGAGTGAGGGGGAGGAGGAATAGATTGAGAATTTCTGACCTCATCAACTTTTGTTTGTTATTTTATAAGGAAAAATCTATTGTTGCAGGGGAAACCAAAATATCCAACATTTTGTTTTTTTTCATTCCGTAGGAATGCATCTTTACGTCTTTTATAATGGTCGCATACCTACGGCATGCGGGTCGGTATTGTGTAATTCTTTTTTCTACCCTAACAAAAATTCAGAACTCCTGACTTGACGCAAACTCTATTGTCGCAAATTTGAGAGGAAAGATTTCAGATTTTTAGACATCAGACACTCACATCTTTGACGTGCCCCGTGTTGCGCTACGCTTACACGGGGTTATCTACAAAAAATGCGACATCTTTAGTTTGCGGTATCATTTTCGTAATGCTTTGTAATATAAGGAAATACAAAATGACAAGTCAGGAGTTCTGAAATTAATCCGCGAAAATTCGTCCAATCCGTGTATCCTCAATAGATATCGCAATTTTCTCACAAACAATTTCATTTTTTGTGCTTGCGCACACAATAAAAATTGCACATTTTGCGTTTATAAATCTGAAATGACAGTATCAAAAAAAATAGTTTGTTTTACAGCACTTTGGATAGCCAATATTTTATTATTTGCCCATGCTGTTGTTCCGCATCATTACCACGAAGATACGGGAATATGTTTTATTTCACATTGCAAAGACAGTAGAGAAGCCCATCATCCCGACTGGCACGATTGGCAAAATCATCAGCATGAAGGAAACCCTTTGCCCGATGAATGTACCGTAGATAACGACTATATTCATGCTAACAATAAAGAAAAAATTGCTTGTTGTTCACAAATAAAATGCAACTGCCGACAAATTCAACTCACACTGATTGAAAACCGTTTAAATACAAATGATTTAGTTGAAATCCCACAACAGAACATTAGATTTAAACCCGACCACCCGTTTTTCCATACCGATTTTATCACCCAAACACTCGGATTAAGAGCACCGCCCGTTGTCCCGTTAGGGACAAAATATCGGTAGAAAAAAGAATTACCATAGTGCCTTACCGTCCTATTTGGGACGGAATATCGAGAAAAAATATTGCGTACCTAACAGCACGCAGATTTTTGCGCATATATCTATTTTCTACCGACAACTTTACAAACTTTACAAACTATATAAACTATATAAACTAAAAGAAACTAAAGAAAACTAAAAATATGTTTAAATCAATTATACATTTTGCGGTTACTCAAAGATTATTCGTTGGATTGATGACATTCATGCTGTTGGCAGGCGGTATTTACGCAATGCTTACGTTGCCGATAGATGCCGTACCTGATATTACAAATAATCAGGTGCAGATAGTAACCATCTCGCCTACACTTGCGCCGCAGGAGGTGGAAAGACTGATAACGTTCCCCATAGAAATTGCCATGAGCAACATTATGAACGTGGAAGAAATACGCTCGGTTTCGCGCTTTGGGCTGTCGTTAGTAACGGTTGTTTTCAGAGAGAGTGTTCCTGTGCTTGATGCGCGGCAGTTGATTAACGAACAAATACAAACCATCGGTGATGATATTCCCCCCGAACTGGGAACACCCGAACTGATGCCCATCACCACAGGACTTGGCGAAATATACCAATATTATTTAGATGTCGCACCGGGCTACGAAGATAAATACGACGCAATGGAACTGCGAACCATACAAGATTGGATTATCAAACGGCACTTGTCAGGCATTCAGGGAATTGTTGAAATTAACAGTTTTGGCGGCTACCTCAAACAATACGAGGTTGCCGTTGACCCCAGTGCGCTCTATTCGTTAAACATCACCATCGGCGAGGTATTCGAGGCTCTGACTGCTAACAATCAAAACACAGGCGGAAGTTATATCGAAAAAGCACCTTACGCCTACTACATCCGCTCCGAAGGCATGATCCACGACATAAGCGACATAGAACAAATTGTAATAACCAATCGTGGCGGAATACCCATTCATATTGACGAAGTGGCAACGGTGCAGTTCGGCTCTCCCAAACGTTTCGGCGCAATGACCCTTGACGGAAAAGGCGAATGCGTAGGCGGTATAGCCATGATGCTAAAAGGCGCTAACGCAAACATGGTTACAAAAGAACTCGAAAAAAGGGTGGCACACGTGCAGAAAATTTTGCCCGAAGGGGTCAGCATCGTACCCTATCTAAATCGCTCCGAATTGGTGTCACGCAACATTTCCACCGTTATCAAAAATTTGGTTGAAGGCGCAATCATCGTCTTTTTGGTGTTGATACTGTTTTTAGGTAATGTCCGTGCGGGACTTATTGTTGCATCGGTGATACCCTTGGCAATGCTGTTTGCTTTTATTATGATGCGGATTTTCGGAGTAACGGCAAACCTGATGAGCCTCGGTGCTATTGACTTTGGAATAGTGGTGGACGGTTCGATAGTTATTGTAGAAGGCATTTTAGCATACATTTACAGCCCACTATTTTTCGGAAAAACATTAACCAAAGAGCAATTTAGCAACGAAGTAGTAAACGGCACAGCAGGCGTGGTTCGTTCGGCTACATTTGCCGTTCTTATCATTCTTATTGTTTTCTTTCCGATACTTGCGCTAACAGGCATCGAAGGCAAAACATTCACACCGATGGCTAAAACTCTTATCTTTTGCATACTTGGCGCGCTTATTCTGTCGCTTACCTACGTGCCGATGATGGCTTCGTTGCTGTTAAAACGACACATTGCAGAAAAACGCACGTTTGCCGACCGTTTCTTTGACAGATTAAACCGTGTTTATAGCCGCACGCTTAATTTCTGTTTGCGGCACGCGTGGAAAACAATAGGAACAGCGTTTCTTGCACTTGCTGCGAGTATTATCCTGTTCACACGTTTGGGTGCTGAATTTATTCCCACCCTTGACGAAGGCGATTTTGCCATGCAGATGACCCTTCCAACAGGAAGTTCTCTCACCCGCAGCATTGAGGCATCTACGCAGGCTGAACAGATACTGTTAAACAAATTCCCCGAAATAAAACACGTTGTATCGAAAATCGGTACGGCAGAAATTCCCACAGACCCCATGGCAATAGAAGATGCCGATATAATGATTGTGATGAAACCTTTTAAAGAATGGACAAGTGCGCGGTCGCGTTCTGAAATGGTTGACCTTATGAAAGCGGCTTTAGAGACGGAATTTGACGATGTAGAATTTAACTTTAGTCAGCCGATACAGTTGCGTTTCAACGAATTGATGACAGGAGCAAAAGCCGATATTGCCATCAAACTTTTCGGCGATGACATGGACGAACTCTTTGCCCGCGCCACCGAAGCCGCTAAATATATCGAACAAGTCCCCGGCGCATCTGACGTGTTAGTGGAGCGTGCCATCGGATTGCCGCAATTAGTGGTAGTTTATGACCGTGAAAAGATTGCCCGCTACGGCGTTAATATTTCGGAGTTGAACGATGTTATACGCTCCGCTTACGCCGGCGAAAAGGCAGGTACAGTCTTTGAAAACGAACGCCGCTTCGACCTTGTAGTACGATTAGACCAAAAAAAAGTCCCCGAATTGAACATCGACCGACTGTTTGTACGTACATTTGAAGGCATACAAATACCTGTGGGAGAATTGGCAAACGTAGAACTCGTCAGCGGACCATTGCAAATTAACCGAGACGATACGAAGCGGCGCATTGTCATTGGCGTAAACGTGCGCAATGCCGATATTCAAAAAGTGGTGCAAAACATTCACGAGTTGCTCGAAAAGAACGTGCATCTGCAACCTGGTTATTATTTTGAATACGGCGGACAGTTTGAGAACCTGCAAAATGCCATCAACACGTTGTTAGTAGTTGTTCCTGTAGCGTTGTTTCTTATTTTGCTGTTACTTTTTATTGCCTTCCGAAGCATTACCTACACATTTGTTGTTTTTACAACCGTTCCACTATCGTTGATTGGGGGTATCCTTGCCTTGTGGATTAGAGGAATGCCCTTCAGCATATCGGCAGGCGTGGGATTTATTGCATTGTTCGGCGTGGCGGTGCTGACAGGAATTTTAATGATTAACCATTTCATAGAACTGCCAAAAAGAAACAAATACGGCATGAGTACCAATCTCATCATTCGCAAAGGGACACCTCACCTGTTGCGCCCTGTATTTTTAACAGGATTGGTAGCAGCACTCGGATTTGTACCTATGGCAATCGCTACATCAGCAGGGGCAGAAGTACAACGTCCATTAGCAACGGTAGTCATCGGCGGATTGGTTGTATCAACTATACTCACGCTGATTATTATTCCTGTGTTTTATTATTTGATAAATTCAGCGGCTACAGTCGCTAGAAGACCGTTTATAAAAAAATTAATAAAAAAATAAATAATATGTTACATTATAGTAAATTTAGTAAATTTAAAATGCGTTTAATTATTGCATTTATTTCTTTTCCACTTATTTTGACTGCTCAAAACGATATCGAAACATTATTTGGCGGCGATAACCGTGCAGGTGTTTACGGCGCTTTTGAAACGAAATTTTCGCAAATTGATAAAGGGTTAGGATTATTTCTTGGCGGAAGAGCAGGAATGATATTCAACAGTACGATTTCTGTTGGCGCTGCGGGATACGGGTTAATTCCAACATCAAAAATTGATATTGATTGTCTCGTTCTCGAACATAAAAACCTTAAAAATAGTTATTTAGAAGGGTTTTATGGAGGATTGTTATTAG
>Ga0099364_10013573_pt1 | contig 10918 bp, 8 predicted proteins | sample TergutTh196P3_FD_73070 | JGI IMG/M metagenome (GOLD analysis project Ga0099364, IMG submission 73070) | Microcerotermes parvus P3 segment gut microbial communities from Pointe-Noire, Republic of the Congo - Th196 P3 | ecosystem: Host-associated > Arthropoda: Insects > Digestive system > Gut ... | reverse complement strand
CCGGGCGGTTGCGTCGGCGATAGCCGACAGAGAATAACCAAACGACTCTCGGTTCCAGTGCGGACTACCGCACGTTGCCGCCCGGCGGTCGGCAACCTACCCCCATTAGGCAAACTTGTCGACGGACTGGCGCAAAAAAAAAAGTCGAATTGGCGAAAAATTGGGACCCATTGTGAAAAAAACAAAAAAACAAGAAAACGCAGTTGACTTTCGCCTCAACTCGTGGTATGATAGACATGAAGCGTCGGGTGTTTCCCGTCTTAAATCGATAGAGGAGAATTGTCGTGATAGTTTTTAGCACAAAAATGTTAACTTGGGGGGGGGCAAGATAGGCAATTTAGCCGACACGCCCGAAACACCAAACGAATCGTTAGCCGCTCCGCTTGCGGAGCGCAACGCCGAGCAAGCTCGACCGCTAACAACCCGCCGCAAGCGGACGGTGCTAAAAGGTTTCACCCTCGTCGAACTCCTCGTCGTCATCGCCATCATCGGAATGTTGGTCGCCCTTCTGTTGCCCGCCGTACAGGCAGCAAGAGAAGCCGCAAGGAGGATGCAATGCGGTAACAATTTCAAACAGTTGGGACTCGCCATCCACAACTTCCACGATACCAGAAACGGGGTCGTGCCTATCTGCGTCGGAGTCGAACAACCGACTTGGCCCATCCTGCTCTTCCCGTATATGGAACAGGCATCACTCTACGAACTCTACATGGACAGTTCGAATGACTCGTTCCTTAACGGAAAGTTCAGACGCGGCACCGGCACCTTCGTATGGGAGGTGTACACGCAAGAACAAAGAGATGCACTTGCCTCTGTCCCCGTTGTGGTCTGTCCGTCTCGACGCAGCGGTTCGGGACCGTATGTGCCGGTCGTCAGAGGTCTTAGCGGAGCCGAAAATGGTCCGCTTACCGACTACGCCGCCGTCGTACATTTTCGGCGACCGCCGGGGTCACCAAGTCCCGCCTCGACCAGTCCCTATCGGTTTTACTATACGGGATTGGGAAGCGACCAAGGAAACGGGGCTGATGCTTGGAGCGTCTACTATGGTCCGCTCCGCAATGCGCGGGTTACGGTTCCCTACGTTTCGAGTTCCCAGTCCGGCTACTCCGACGCTCGCCGCAACGTTGCAGAAAGGTGGGTGCCGGCGGATAGCTTTACCTACTGGCAAGACGGCACCACCAACCAAATTGTCATCGGTGAAAAGCATATTCCCAGACGAAACATCGGACATTGCCCGGGGGGAAGACGACCGTTTGACTGTAACTACTATTCTGTCCGCACTGATGACGGCGGCGGCGGCGGACGGACGTTTGCCATCGCGCGTGTCATTCAGTCGGCGAATACCTATCTTCCTGATGGCGATGGTGCAAGTTGGCGACCGATTCCGCTCCTCGGCGACTCCAACGCCTTTAACGATGTTACGCCGGGAAATGATACCGACTCCATCGTCCGGCAATATGCGTTTGGCAGCGCTCATCCCGGCGTTTGTAATTTCCTTATCGGGGACGGGGGCGTTCGTGCTATATCGGCAACCACTCATGCCGATGTTTTAGTCTATCTTTCGGCAGTGAATGACGGAAACACCGTTTCCCTGCCCTAGTTATATCGTGTTCAGAAATTTTGGAGATAACAATGTCAAACATTCAGAAAATTTTCGTCATGTCCTTGTTCTCCCTCTCGTTATTACTGACGGGATGCGGCGGCGGCGGTTATACCGTAACCGGCAAAGTAACCTTTCCTGACGGTTCGCCGTTGGAACGCGGCAGAGTTGTTTTCGACTCCGGATCGCAAATGTTCTATGGAGACATCGACTCGGATGGAAACTACACCATGTCGGGAGGAACAGGTGCTAAAAAGATTCCGGCGGGAACTTACGCGGTCTATCTAATGGGAACAGTTCTTCCCGGCGATCCCACACCAGCAGTTATTCCTACGGATGCCGACGGAAACCAAATGGGACCGTCGCCGCCGGAAGTGCCGGACATACCGCTGGTCGCCGCAAAATATACCCGAAGAGACACTTCCGGCTTGCAATGCGTTGTAAGCGGGAAAACAGAATTCAATATCTCCGTTGAAAAACCATGATGGCTGAAAAGCCATGACGGTTTTTCGCACCCTCAAAAAATCACAACCTAACCGAATAAAACTGCTATGAGACCCACCTACAAAAGAGAACGTTTAGGATTTACCCTCGTCGAGTTACTCGTCGTGATTGCCATTATCGGCATGTTGGTTGCCCTTCTGTTGCCCGCCGTACAGGCGGCGCGGGAGGCGGCACGGCGGATGTCGTGCGGCAACCGTTTGAGTCAGATTGGACTCGCCGTTCATAACTTTAACAGCGGCAGAAATGGTTTGCCTCCTATCTGTTTAGGGGCGGGGCGAGCGTCGATTCACATGGTTTTGTATCCTTATATGGAGCAAACTGCTCTTTGGGACACCCTCACCGAAACGGCGAGACCTCTCCCGTGGAACAACAATAGGGTGCCGGCGTGGTACGAAACAATGCACAGATGGTGGCGCGAAGGATTGACAGAGGAGCAGCGGCAGGGATTCGGTTCCGTCGCTACGTACACTTGTCCTTCCCGGCGCAGTCGCCCTCAAATCGCCGATCACGCAAGTTATGATTTACCGGGACCCGTCGGCGATTATGTAACGATCATTCGGTACCGCCATCCTAGCGGAGATATGGCGACGTTTGATTTGGGTGGACAGTCGTGGCCCAACTGGCACCGTTGGAGCGACTTCCATTCGGGAAGCAATCGCGACCATGTGGGACGGCAATACGGTCCGTTCCGGGTAGCGAAAAGAACCGGCACCCAGCCAAGCGACAATGATCCCGCCGGTGTGAATTCCAGTTATTACAGCAATTGGAATCCCCAGGACAGCATGTCATGGTGGGCAGACGGAAGTTCGAATCAACTCATCTTCGGCGAAAAACATGTTCCGGCGGGACGCGAAACGATTTGTGAATCGAGTTCCAGAAGTTGGGATTGCCCCTATACGCATTCCAATGGAGATGCCCATTCGGCACGAACCTTTAACGTTGCTCGTCCTATCCATCATCCGGTTACGGCGGTCGGTTCACCGGAACCGATGACGCGTTCCCCCTCTGACTTTGCGGATAGGGAGCGTCCGAGACAGGAAAACCTGTACTCCTTTGGGTCTCGTCATCCGGGCGTTTGCTTGTTCCTGCTAGGGGATAGGGCGGTTCGTTCCGTGAGTGTATCGACCTCGCGCGAAATTATGGTTGCTCTGGCTGAAGTGAACGATGGTGTGTCGGTGTCGTTGCCGTAGTTTGTTTTTTGTTAGTTCCTCCCTTTTTCGTTACATTCCTTATGACGTTTTATCGTTTTCCTTATCTATTGTTGTTTCTCTGTTTTGCCATTGGATGCGGCGGCAGCGGGGATCGGGTTACAGGCACCGTAACCTTTTCTGACGGCAGTCCTTTGACTGTCGGCAAGGTGATGTTCACCAACGGCACGATAACGGCGTTTGGGGACATTAACTCCAAGGGTGAGTACCGAATGGGAACGAAGAAAGCTGGCGATGGTGTTCCTTCTGGGACGTATCAAGTTTATATTACGGAAGCCCTTGTTCCGGCTGGCGAACAGTTTTCGATGAAGGACGAGGACGGTAATACGTATTCGCCTTTGGTTCTTGCGATTGACCCTAAATTTACTGTACCTTCTCAATGCGGGTTGGTATGTGAGGTCAAGGGAAAGACTGTTTTTCCCATTCAGGTCGAAAAACCGCCTGCCGGTTATTCTCCTTTCTCGTTGCAAGATCAAAGAAGTGCGGTGCGATCGTCAGATTGATGCAGCGCACCTGCCGTTTACAGCCCCAGCGGAAGCCCTATTTCTTTATTTTCCTACTCCCGCCGCGAAACAAGATGCCGAGTTCCCGACCGCCCAAACAACGGAGAACAACGAAAAAGACAAACATTCCGACAATCGTACATAAAGCAATCCGCAATATATCATCAATAGAACTGGTACCCGGTACGGCTTCGATCACCATTCGGAGAACAATCGTCATCACTCCGCCGGCAATGCAGAAGCGAGTCAAACTCGTTGCCAATTCAGGAAAATCAAGATACCCGTACCTCTGTGTAAAAACATAGACCAAACCGAGCGACTGTATCGCCGCCGTAAGACTCATCGCCAATGCAAGCCCCTGCTCCTGCATCGGAAAGATCAAAAACAGACTCAATGCAATGTTGAGAAACAAACCAATAAGTCCCCAGCGGCAGGGAGTCCGAACATCTCCCAATGTGTAAAATGCCCTAACAATAATCGGCAGCGCACAAAATGCCCAAATGCCGGTGGCAAACCAAAAGACCATGTCGGCAGTTCTGGCGGTGTCAGATTCGGTGAACGCTCCGCGTTGAAAAAAGAGATGCACCAGCGAATCCGCAAGGAGCATCAAACCGCAACCGGCAGGGATGGCAAGCATAAATTGAATTCGCAGTCCGAGCGTTAGGTCTTCGCTTAACGCTTTGTAATCCTTTTTGGCGGCGTGACGGTTGAGCAGCGGATAGATTGCCGTAGCGATTGCCAAGCCGATGAGTCCTTGCGGAAACTCATACATTCGCTCGCTGTAATAAATTGCCGCCGCCGCTCCTGTACGGAGAGGATAGGTAATGACACCGCCAAGCCAACTCACCGGTTGATTCAGTCCGCCGGAGAAAAGCCAAGCAATGCACGTCGCCGTCAAGACGTTCAGGTAAATCGATGTGAGTCCAAAAATCTTCGGAAAAAAATCTTTGAACACCTTTTTGATTTCAGGGGAAACGTCCACAGAATTCAGGTGGAAACGAAAACCATTTGCCCTCAAAAAGGGAAGATGTATCGCAAATTGAATGACACCCGCAATCAAAATGCAGATTGTTAAAAGATAACACTGCATCTCTGGGTCTTTGGAATAGATCGGAATAATCACCAGCAGTCCGAGGAGCCAGATGATATTCAAGATGGGGGGAACCAACGTTGAAACGCTGAACCGTCCTAGTGCTTGCATGGCGGCGGAGCAGATTGCAGCCATGCAGATAAGAATAAGGTAGGGCAGCAGGAGCGACAAGAGGTAGGCGGTCATGGCGACTCTTCCTTCTGGATTGAAGTATCGAATTCCGATCCAGCAGAGTATCTCGCCGATGAGGACGAAAATGAGCAGGTACAGAAAGACTCGGTAGAGCGTTACGGAGAGTAGCGTCCATGCTTTTTGCCGGTCGTTTTGCCATATTTGGGAGAAGACGGGAATGAAACTGGCACCGAGTGAACCGTCTCCGAAGAATCGTCGTGCGATGTCCGGCAGTCTGAAGGCGGCGACGAAAGCGTCCATGAGTCCGCCGGCGGACATACCGAAGGTCATGGCGGTCGCCATGTCTCGTAGAATACCGAGTATTCGGCTGAAGAACGTACCGATTCCGATGACGATGGTACTGCGGAGCATATTTTTCCGCCAGTTCTGCGGCTTTTTGGGGGAAGGTACATCGGACATGGATAGTCAAAATTGCTAAGCGTTCACGTATTCGTGTTTGCTAATTTGGGCAATACCTTTGGGTCTGGAAGGTAGTCAACCGACCGCCGGGCGGTTGCGTCGGCGACAGCCGACTTGGCACCGGAAAATGCTTGCTTTGTCGAACCCGCCTCTCCTGTCGCCTACCGGCAACGTTGCCGCCCGGCGGTCGGCAACCTACCTGCGTTGAAAACCTACCTGCGTTGAACAAACTTGCACACCCACTGGAAGCCCATGGACATGTTCCAGAACCCGCTAATCTAAAAATTGCGTCCCTGTTGATCTAACTGAGTGGTTGCCACCGGCAACAGAATCTCCATACCGGGTTGCAATTCCCGAACATCTTGGATACGATCCGCATTCATCGCGTAAATCTCCCGCCAACGAGTCGAGTCCTGTAATCTGTCCGTTGCCAATCGGAAAACCGTGTCCCCCTCCTGAACGACGTACCGCATACTCTGACGCTGACTATCCAAACGCCGCTCCGCCTGATGAGGACTCTCACCATAGTGCATCCGCAAAAACTCCGCCGTAGGAACCTCAATGACCGCCCCCGCCGCCGGTCGCCAACCAATGCCCAACTTCTGATTGTGCTGCGCCAACGCCGTATAGAGCAAACTCGTACCGTAAAACCGGTCGCTGATCGCCATATAAGTATCCCCCTGTTGCACGACGTACATCTCCGTCGTCGAAGGAGAACGACTGACTTCCGAATAGACACGCCGTTGGAACGTTACACCAGCACCCTCCACTTGCCCCTCCCGATACGCCGGACTCGGTACCGCAAAAACGGCTTGAGGAGCATTTTCTAAAACAGGTAAAAACTTTTCAATGTCGCCGGAGTTCGGTTGCAATTCGTCCGCCGACAATTCTCGCGCCGGCATTAAAGCAGTGAATGGATTCATCGTCTCCTCAACCGGTGCAACCGCTTCTATCGGCGTGAATCGCAGTGCCGGCTCGGACGGTGCCGACTCGTTGGTGAATCGAAGGTTCGACGGTGTCGTTGTCGGTTCGTTTTGCAGTTCCCAAATCTGCTCCCATAGTGCAAAGTCCAACGATTGATTGTCCGCCGACACTACTGCCGGAGCATCGACGGGCGGCACAACCACCACGGGCGGTGTTCCTGCCGCCGCGACCGGAGCATCGCGCGGAATGGCAGGAGCGGATTCATTGGGATACATAACTGGAGCAACTTCGGCAACAGGAGTAGGAGGAGCAACAGGCGGCGGTACATTCTGAACCGTGCCGGATGCGGGGATTTGCGGAACGACATCCGGGATCAGTTCGACGAGTGCAATCGTCGGTTGCGCCGCCGTTGGCGGAAGAGTATTCACGACGGGCGGAGTGGGGGGAGCCGTGAACGCCGGATTATTCTGGTTGCTCCGGTTGTTTTGGTTACGTTGCGGATTGCGATTGGCAGCGATTGCCGGACTTGCCGTTGCTGCCGCCGGTGCCGGGACTGCTGCCGATGAAAATGTCGAAGCACCGAGGGCAACGAGCGGCTGTAACTGCGGCTGTTCGAGCGGAGCAAGCGGTTGTAAAGAGGGTTGCGGCGGTTCACTTGCAATGACATTTGCCGCCAACGTGTTAGGTTCGACCGTTGGTACGGACGGAGGTTCAGGGACAATCTGTATATCGGCGAAAGCATCGAAAACAGGCGGCGGAACAGGAGCGGCAGGAACAGGGGCGGCGGCGAAAAACGGATCGTCGAGGAGTGTCCCTTGTGGCGGTTGTGGTGCTGCGATCACGGCGGCGGGGGCTGGCGGTTCTGGGGAGGCGGGAGGATCAGGCGGCACGCGCGGAACAGCGGCAGCGGGCGGCATATCCCACGCCGATTGCGGCGGCGGTTGTGGTATTCTCGGTTCAGGAATCGCAACGGCAAACTCGGTCTCCGCCGACGGGGAATCGGCGGCTAACGGTAAGGCTTCGATTTCGAAGTCCACAACTTCTGTCGAAGTGGGAAACAGTAACGGTTTGGCGACGAAGTATCCGCCGACGAGAATCAAGACGGCAACGCTAGCGGCGGCGGTTTTAATGCCGAGATTCCACCATCGAGGGGCGGCGAGTTCGTCTTCGTCCGGGTCCGGCGACGGCGACACAGTCGCCGGCTCTCTGCTGCGGACTGTTGCCTGCCGTCTGTCGTCTGCCGTCTGCTGACTGCCGTCTGCTTCCTCTTCGGAGTCCCAGCGAATCACGCAGTAGGAAGGAATTGCACAGATTACGCTCCAAATAGTAGAGGTTGCCGATTGGAAAAATACCGCAATTTTCTCCCGGCATCCGCCGAAAAATGTACCGATTTGGGTGAAAATGGAAACTTTTTCCTCTTCGTCTGCTTCTTCGATAATCACCGGCGATACTGGAGAAGCCGGTTGTCGGGATTCCTCAATGTTGGGTTGATCGGCAAATCTGTTGTGTCTGTTGCGTCTGGACATATTTTTTACGCCGCACGGGGTGCGGCGGCTAACTTTTTACACCGCACAGGTGCGGCGGCTAACTTATCTATCGTCAAGGGAAGGGTACAGAATTTTCCAAAATTGGAAAAGAGCAATTAGAACAATTTAGGCAAGACGGTTCCGTGCATTTTTACAACACGATATCGTCCTCTTTCGGCGGCTCCTCTTCTATTTGGTGGTGAATGCGGCGATCATGCGACATATCATGATAGAGAGCAATCGCTCCCAATGCCAATGACAAAACGCCAAGACGACCAATGTACATCAAAAGCATCACCACGATCTTGCCAGCGATAGGTAACTCCGAAGTGATGCCGTAACTCAATCCGACCGTCCCCAGTGCCGAGGCGACTTCAAAAACGATGCTCTCAAAAGAATGAGGAGCAAAAAGTAAGAGACAATACGTTCCCAACGCAAATGTCGTCAGGTAAAGCGTGATTGCTGCAAAAGCGGCGGTCGTCCGGCTATGCGGTACGGTACAGCCGAAGAACGTAATTTCCTCTTTTCCTCGAAAGAAACTCAAAACGGTCGCAAACGCCGCCGACCAAGTGGTGCTTTTCAATCCCCCGCCCGTACCGCTGGGGGAGGCACCCAATATCATCAAGATAATGACAATCACCAACGTCGCCGCCGCAAGATTGCTGATAGGAATCGTGTTAAATCCTGCCGTAGTCAAAGCCGAGACCGTTTGAAAAAATGCCGTCAACAACCGTTTATCCAACGAAAACGCCGCGATGTTCGGATCGAAAAAGAGAAACACAGTTCCCACGAAAACGGAACCAAACGTTGCCGCTAGAATGATTCGAGTCGTTAACGTCGTGCGCAAACTTTTGCTCTTGATGGAGCGGTACAGGTCGTCCATCACGATAAATCCGATTCCGCCGAGCAGACTTAACAGAGCAATCGTCAAACAGACCGCCGTATTGTCGGAAAAAGAGAGCAGATTGTCGGGAAAAATACTGATACCCGCCGTACAAAAAGCGGTAACGGAATGAAAAATCGCCGCCCAGAGCGGATTCGGAACGTCTGTCGCCGCAAAACATTTCCACAGAATCAACGCTCCTATCAGTTCGACCATCAGGGTATAGACGGCAACGTGTTTCAAGAATCGTCGCGGGTCGAAGGTTTCCGGCATCGCCAGCACCGCTTGTCCGATTTTGAGCCGGTTCTTTGAAAGATGTCCTTTGGAAGCCATGATGACGCAAGAGCCGAGTGTCATATACCCCAAACCGCCGATTTGTATTCCGAGCAGAACAATAATCTGTCCCCAGACGTTGTACGTTTCGGCAAAGTTAACCGTTTGCAGTCCCGAAGTGCTGATAGCGGCGAGAGCAGTGAACAAAATATCTATCGCAGGAACGTCGGCAATACTTCGGCAGAAGGGGAGACAGAGCAATGCGAAGGTTACGAGGACGTAAAACGTGTAACCGATAAGCAGCGCGTACGCCGGTCGGAGTCTGTGATAAGCGATTCGACAACGTTGATACAAACGCCGAAAAAGTTTTTGCATGGGAAAAGAACGTTTTTTGATTGCGGCTCCGTGTGTGTTCACACAGGGGCGTAAAGGTACGGAGGAGTTCACACAAACTTCAACACACTCAACATGTTCATTTTAGCGGAGCCGTCAAACTCGCAGCGGTGAGGGTGTTTTGCAGCAACATCGTAATCGTCAGCGGTCCTACTCCTCCCGGCACGGGACTGATCGCACCGGCAATTTCCTTGACCGTATCGAAGTCCACGTCACCGCAGATTTTGCCGTCCGGCAGACGATTGATACCGACATCCACGACAATCGCACCCGGTTTGACCATCGTGCCGGTAACAAATTTTGCCCTGCCGATTGCCACGACCAAAATGTCCGCCTGACGTGTCAAATCGGCAAGGTTTTTCGTTCGGCTGTGTACGACCGTAACCGTTGCGTCCGCTCCCGCACTCTTTTGAACTAACATCAGAGCCATCGGCTTTCCGACAATATCGCTGCGTCCGACCACAACGACGTGCTGTCCTGCCGTTTGGATCCCACTGCGGACAAGAAGTTGCTGAATACCATGCGGAGTGCAAGGCAAAAATCGGGGACGACCTTGCGACAGCAAGCCGACGTTTTGCGGATGAAACGCATCGACATCTTTTTTCGGATCAATCGCATCGAGAATCGGTTGTTCCTCGCAACTTTCGGGAAGCGGCAGTTGTACCAAAATGCCGTGAACCGAAGGATCGGCATTACATTCCTCGATGTGTTGCAACAGGGAGTTTGTAACGGTGTTAGCGGGCAGACGGAGGATTCGGCTTTCGATACCGACTTGTGTGCATGCTTTCTCTTTGTTGTTAATATAGATTTGACTTGCTGGGTCATCGCCGACGAGCAGTGCGGCTAGGCAGGGGACAATTCCTCGTTCGGCTTTGAGTGTTGCGGCTCCTGCTGTAATTTCCCGGCGGATTTCTTCCGCGATGGCTTTGCCGTCAAGAATTTGCATCGTTTCGGTGAGAGGTTAAAATTAGACTTGCTCATTATACTCCATTGCGGTGCATCTGCAACCAAACTGTCGTAATCCGTGAACGGTTTGGCAATATGCAATAATTACCGAGAAATACAACACTTTTTTCGGTAGCCCATGCAATTTACCATGCATATTGTCAAAATCCCGCAAAAACAGACTTCCAGTTGAAATATAGCCGCCCCCAAAGATTTTCACAGCATTTTCAAAGAAGAATCAAGATGTATGAAAATCGCGTAGCGAACAAAATTTTGAGGAAACGAGTGCGGTAATTGCACACGCTCGGATCTGCGGTGTACCCGGAGAGAGCAATCCCCGGTGCCACCCGGAAAAAGTCAACAACATGCTAAACCTTTTGGAATCCTTGTGGGACAAGCCCACTTGGTAATCTCACCGCACAGGTTCCTGTGGCTGACTTGTATTTGCACTTATCAGATCGTTCATCACTCTCGATAA
>Ga0099364_10013572_pt1 | contig 10918 bp, 9 predicted proteins | sample TergutTh196P3_FD_73070 | JGI IMG/M metagenome (GOLD analysis project Ga0099364, IMG submission 73070) | Microcerotermes parvus P3 segment gut microbial communities from Pointe-Noire, Republic of the Congo - Th196 P3 | ecosystem: Host-associated > Arthropoda: Insects > Digestive system > Gut ... | reverse complement strand
ATTATATTGAGATAAAGCAAACTCGTATAAGAAATTCGCCCTTCAACTCTGCCGGCGTTTAAATGCCTTAAATCATCAACACATTTGAGATAATAAAACCGCAAAAGTTCGGCTGATAAACTCATAAAATCTCCTTTCCACAACAAACAAAACAACGCCGCAATGATTATCGCGGCGTTGTTGTCAGTTGTTCGTCAATTCATCATTGATGCCACTTCATCGGCAAAATTATCTTCTCTTTTTTGAAGACCTTCTCCCTTTTCAAAGCGGACAAATTCAACCACTTTTATGTTTTTGCCAATACTTTCGATATACTTTTCAACGGTAATATCGGGGTTTTTGACATACGCTTGCGGCATAAGGCAAATTTCAGAGCTATAAACTCTCATTCTGCCCTCAACAATTTTGTCGATAACGTTTTGCGGTTTCGGTTTTGCTTCGTTTTCTTTTTTGATGATTCCGAGTTGAATTTCGCGTTCAGCATCTAAAACATTGGGTGGAATGTCATCCAATCCTATATATTGTGGTGCGTTGGCGGTAATCTGCAACAATAAATCCTTAGCGCAAGCCCCGACAGCCGGGTCTGAATTGGCATCGGACTCGATTTTAATAAGTGAGCCGATAATACTTCCACCACCGTTGTGAAGATAAGCATAGACATTCCCATCAAGTTTTGCAAAACGACGAATTTGTATATTTTCACCAATAGTCGCAATTCTGTTAATCAAGATTTCTTCAATTTTTTCGCTTGAGCCGCAAGGAGTGAGCTGTTTTAACGCCTCAACGTCTTTTACGTCATTGTCAATAACAGTCTGCGCCACCATCTCAACGAACTCAACAAACCCGTCGCCCTTTGCGGCAAAGTCGGTTTCACAGTTAACTTCAACCACAACGCCGACATTTTTAGCAGAGTCAATTTTGGTATACACCAAGCCCTCTGCCGCAATTCTGCCGGACTTTTTACTCGCTTTTGCCAAGCCTTTTTCGCGCAGGTATTTTACGGCGGCATCAAAGTCGCCACCGGTTTCTTCTAACGCTCTTTTACAATCCATCATGCCGCATGAGGTCATGTCTTTGAGTTGTTTTACATCTTGTGCTGATATAGCCATATTATATTACTTCTCCTTTTTAGATTATATTTTCAGTTTTTTAGATTATATATTGTTTTCGGTTTTTTAGATTATATTTTCAGGTTATATATTGTTTTCAGTTTTTGGAGCTTCTTCATCGCCGGCGGTTTCTTCTGCCGATTCTTCGGTTTCTTCTATTTCGCCTTGGCGTGCCGCTATAATCGCTTCTGCCATTGCGCCGGCAATCAGTTTAACCGCCCTTATCGCATCATCGTTTCCGGGAATTACATAATCAATTTCATCGGGGTCGCAGTTGGTATCAACAATCGCGACAATGGGAATTCCAAGTTTTTTTGCTTCGGCAACGGCAATGCGCTCTTTGCGTGGGTCGACTATGAAAAGCGCGCCCGGCACTTTGTTCATGCGTTTAATTCCGCCCAAAAATTTTTCAAGCTTTGCGATTTCAAGGTTAAGCTGAATGACCTCTTTTTTTGGGAGGAGGTCGAACGTTCCATCTTCACGCATTTGAAGAAGTTGTTCCATTCTCTTAATGCGACGTTGAATGGTTTTGAAGTTGGTTAACATTCCACCCAGCCATCTGGCGTTGACGAAATGGGCTTTAGCCCTTAACGCCTCTTCTTTAATTGAGTCAGCCGCTTGTTTTTTTGTCCCCACGAAAAGAACCTCGCCGCCTTGCGCCGCTACGCTGTTGATAAAGTTATAGGCTTCATCAAGCTTTTTCACCGTTTTTTGAAGGTCTATAATATAGATTCCGTTGCGCTCGGTGAAAATATAGGGCTGCATTTTGGGGTTCCATCGTCTTGTTTGATGCCCGAAATGGACACCTGCCTCTAAAAGCTGTTTCATTGACACTACTGCCATGTGTTTTCCCTCCTGTTTTTGGTTTTTCCTCCGCACGTAAAAATATTCAACCCTAACTGCTTATAAAAGCCACCAACGGGCTGTTTTACGGCGTGTGGATTTTCGCAAAAAATATTTGCCAAATTATTATAACATAGTTTTCCACGCTTGTCAACTGTTTTGTTTATAAATAAATTAATGATTATATATTTTATTTAAAATAAATCTCTCGTCCCCTACAGTGTGCGGTATTCCGTACTTGTTTTGATAATCTGTTCAAGTGAGTAAATCTTAACCTCACCTTTTGCACATTCTTCACTTAGCCGCGCTGTAATGGTGTTCTTAACAAAAATATACAAATGCACATTCTCGTAATCGAACAACTCACTTTTTCTCTTCAAGTCGTGGAATATGTTTATGTCAACATCGGCATTTTTCCACTTACATTCCGCAAACAGCGCGTTGTTTCTATGAACCGCCATGATGTCAATTTCCTCTTGAGTGCGAGTTTTAGGATTAGTTCCCCACCAACGCCCCACACTTCCGACAAAAATCGGGAGCGCGTTTCCATTGGCTTGAATAAACAGCCACTGTTTACAAATATCTTCAAAAATCAATCCCATATATGCGTCTAATTGTCCGTCAATCTCATGTTCATACACACCCTTGCCAATCCCGGCGACAACCGCACTCATGTTCGGGAACACGAACCGATACCAAAACCGAAACATGAAATCTTCAAGTTTGTAAATGCTTCTCTTGCTTGCTTTTTCGCCGTACGGGAACTCCTTGCTGACAAGCCCGAGTGTGATTAGCGATGTGAGATATTTCGCACATTTGTTGCTTTCGAGATTACACTTTGTTGCAATCTCGTTTAATCGCGAAGAACCGCTTGCAATCGCCTCGATAATCACGTTGTAGGTCGCCGGCTCACGCAGTTCTTGTTTGATTAAATTCGCAGGTTCTTCAAAAAAATGCCCTGTCGGAGTGAGAAACAAATCTATGATGTTTTCACGCACGGATTTGTCGCTATTGATTTTACACAGATATTCGGGAATACCACCGGTTACGCCGTATAACACAGCTTTGTCTGTATTTTCAGTGAACTTCTCAAAAAACGGCAACGACTCAAAGAAATTGAACGGCAAGATTTTGAACTGAGCCGTCCTACGCCCATATAGTGGGCTTTGGTAGCCCAAAACCTGACTTTCCATAAAACTCATGCTCGAACCGCAAAGAATCAGCATAATTTTAGATGTGTCTTTGCGGTGGTCGATTGTGATTTGCAATAACGATGATATTCCCCGCTCCGCCCATGCAAGATATGGGAACTCATCGATTACGAATACAAGCCGCTCATTTTCTCCTAAGTCGAATATTTCAGATAAAGCGTTTTCGTAATCAGTAAAGACAGGGGCGGTTCGCTTCCCTGCGATACATCGGCTGAGCGACAACAGGTTATCGCTCGCAGTGCTTTCGCTTGCGGCGAAAAACAACGCTTTCTTACCTTTGATAAACTTACGTATTAGCGTGGTTTTTCCGACACGCCGCCGCCCATAGATGACAGCAAACTCAAACTTGCCGCTGTCGTACATCTCGTTAAGTTTGCAGAGTTCTGCGTTTCGACCGTAAAACATTCTTATTCTCACCTCAATATTTAAAACTCGTGAGTTTGCAACTCACGAGTTTTATTATAACACAAGGTTTCGGAAAAGTCAAGCGAATTTGAAAAATTTCTATTCATGCGTTAGCCGTGGAATTACACAAAATTCACCTTGACAGAATAACTCGCATTATGCTATACTATGATGTATTAGATAAAAGGTGCGACTATTGTGTCGAAAATAGTCAAAACAGGCAAAGACTATTACACCTTTATAAATATAAATTTCAAAATAGGATGGTGGAAAGATGAAAAATGCAATAAAAAAGACACTTCAACAATTGAAGGACTGGAACATAGACTTTTCAAACTCGAAGGTCTTCAAATTCGCTCTGTTGGATGTGCAAATTGAAACGGACGGCAAAAAAATTCGTAGGTTTTTGCATGACGCTGTTATTGATATGAAAGCGTATACAAAACTGCAAAACGCTTATAAAAACAATGACGTTACGGCGGTTGAAAAACTCACCGATGCGATGTTTGACGAATATGGCACAGACAAAGCAACAGCGAATATCGTAATAGGGGCAATAGCCGAACTCGTGGGTTTCGTCAATATTTCCGAAACTCCCACAACCAATGATACAGTAATAGCGCCGATAGTGCAAGTCCCGGTCAAGCCTGCCGAACCCACAATATCCGACCTACAAGAACAAATTGTCGCCTTGACAAAGTTAGTTTCAGGCTCGCAAAGTCAACCTTCACCAATAGTTTCACCCTCTCCAACCAAACAAAAGGCAACTATCGCCATCGGTAGTATACATAAATTCGGAAAGTACGACTGGCGCGTGCTTGACGTGCAAAACGGACAAGCCCTGCTAATCAGCAAAGACGTAACCCACGTAAACAAGCCTTACAACGTGGATTTTAGCGACGTAACATGGGAAAATTGCACATTGCGAAAATGGCTGAACAGTGATTTCCTAAGCGAGTTTTCATCACAAGAACAGGCTCAAATCTGCCTGTCAACAATCCCCAACGAGGATAATCAGTGGTACAAGACAAAAGGCGGAAACAGAACTACCGACAGGATTTTCTTGTTGAGTTTATCTGAAGTTGTGCGTTATTTCGGCGATAGTGGGCAGTTGGAGAACCAACCAAGCGGCACATATTGGATTAATGACCAGTACAACAATGAAAGAGCGGCAAAATTTAACAATAAGCAAACTTGGTGGTGGCTTCGGTCGCCCGGCAACGGTAGCGACGATGCCGCCTCTGTCAGCTACGGCGGCAATGTCAGCGTCTTTGGCAACGATGTCGACGACAGCGGTGATCGCGGTGGTGTTCGTCCCGCTTTATGGCTAAATCTGAAATCTTGAATCTTTTAATCTAAAATAGGCGCGTAGCGCCTATAATCTGCCGCCGTAGGCGGCAATCCCCGCGCCGAGCGCGGTAATCTATGCCGCGTAGCGGCCGGCGCGATTTTTTATTTTTGAGGGGTGTGGAAAATATGGCTGAAGGCGGTGGCGGTGGATTATGGCTGATTGATTTTATCTTTGATATTTTCAATAATCGTCGTGTCAAAAAATATAACAGGCAGTCGCGTGGGCTTGAACAATACAAGAGCATCACAACCGATGTGCTGTTTCCTGTCGATTCTTACAACGAGAGCGTTTTAATATCCGGTGGAAGCATTAACGAACGTATGCGGTTTAGCGAGCAGATTATTCGCAACTGCGTTACATACAATCGCCCGATGATTATTTTGCATGTTGGGAATACCGGATTGGAGCAGATGGTAGAGCGCAACGGTTACGGCGTTGCGGCGAGTAAGCACAATAAGCAGTTCGATGCGTTTACTTCGTTTGAACTACCGGAGTTATTCCAAATAATGATGGACACCTGCAAATCAAAGTACGACATTAAACCTGCAGGGCGATATATCTTGCAAATCGTCCACGAGTTGCTTACTGCAAAGAAACAACGTCCTTACTTCATCAATTGCGCAAATATGCCGCTTCACCAACTTTCGGTAGAAATAAATAATGCCCTGACAAGTGGGAACATCACATCGGGCGCGGCGAATAACCTTAACTCATTGCTTATGATGGGGCAGGCTGAAATTCCTAAAATAGATTCATTTTTCTACGATATAAAAGCACAATGCGCTCATATTCAAATGAATAAACCCGGCGGAACAAGCATATTGTCGGCAATCAAAAATAACAAAATATTGTGTGTCGACTTAAATTCGTCCGGTAATGTCTTATTGGTAGAGTTGATTGTGAACTCCCTCACCATTGCAATGAATCGCGGTTTTGAATTTACATTCTTTTTGGATGATGTTGCCGTTGCAAACAACGATTTGCTTAAAAATGCACTCTGCCAGCGGTCGGGACACAACAACGTCATTTGCTCTAAAGATTTTTACTCACTGATGAACGGCAACGACAGTGCTTTTAACACCCTTGTAGGTACAGCGGAAAAGACAGTGCTGCTCTCACACGGCTCACATATCAGTTGCGAGAAGTGGTCGAAATATATCGGCGAGTACGACAAAATTGATGTTCAAAACAATAGCATAGGAGGATGGAGCCACCATCACGGTGGGTATAACTACGGCAGTAATTACGGCAAAACAACGATGGAAAAGCGCGAGTTCAAAATCAAGCCGGAAGAAATTAACCGCTTGGGAGCAAGTGAGATTATTGTTTACGACAATCAAACAGGCAGTCTGTTGCAAACAGTAGTAATATAAAATCTTAATGTTTACCCCTCCCATCGAATGGGAGAAAATATAAAAACAGGAGGAAAAAGGATGAGCGAATTAAAAAAAGACCAGGTAATTCCAACCAAAGGGTTCAAGACAGTAAAGGTCATTGAGAAGAAGGGTGAAGGAGGTCAAGGCATTGTCTACCGCGTTGATTATGGCGGTAAACCGATGGCGTTAAAGTGGTTCAAGATTGATGCATGGAAAAAGCCGGAAGCCGTCTACGAGAATCTAAAGAACAACATAGAAAGAGGTTCGCCTGCTGAAGGTGTGTTTCTATGGCCAAAAGATATCACAGAGTGGGTCGATGGCACATTTGGCTATGTCATGGACTTGCGGCCAGAGGAGTACGTTGAATTTACTGATGTGCTTGTTTCTGATGGCGGTGGGGGGTTTAAGTCATTCAAAGCCATTGTGGAGGTGTGCATCCAAATTGTGTCAGCGTTCAGATTGCTACATAATGCAGGATACAGTTATCAGGACATGAATTCCGGGAACTTCTTTATCAATCCAAGAACCGGCGATGTAATGATATGTGATAACGACAACGTTGCTCCAAACGGCACGAATATGGGCGTTATAGGAACACCTCAGTATATGGCTCCCGAGATTGTTGCAAAGGGTGCCAAACCGAGTACACATACCGATGAATTTTCCCTGTCTGTTGTGTTGTTTATGCTACTGTGCGGCAACCATCCGCTCGAGGGTAAACACTGGACGGTTCCGGTTTTAACACCGGATATTGAAAAGGAATTGTATGGGACAAATCCGTTATTTGTCTTCGACCCCGACGACAAAGACAATCGCCCTGTTAAAGGGATTCACAACAATGTAATAGCGCGATGGGGTTATCTGCCGAAATATGTTCAGGACAAGTTTATAGCCTCATTTTCACAGGAGACAATTAAGAATCCAAATAGGCGATTGAAAGAACTTGATTGGCTCAAGGTTCTTGTAAGGTTTCAAAGCGATATAGTGCGTTGTCCACACTGCAAAAATGAGATTTTCACCATTGATGGCAAATCTACAAAATGTGATGGTTGTGGAAAAATGTACGAAGTGAAAAATTCTTTGGAACTCAGAGAATACTCAGTACCCGCTGCGAAAAAAACGCGAATTTATAAATGCCAACTGGGCGTATGCAATGCCAACGAAGCATTAACTCTTATTGCCGAGATTGTTTGCAAAAACAACAACATAAACATTTTAGGATTCAGAAACATGACTGAATTGACACTTATGGGGACATCGCCAAGCGGAAACAAAAATCAAATTAAACCAAATGATGTCATACCCGTAAAGGCAGGAATCAGCATCCAAGTTTCTGATAGTAAAATAAATATTATATAGGAGGTCATTACCATGCCGAAAATTACAGAGGGCGTAAAAATCGCACGCAAAACTCTCCCCATTATCTATGTGATTGACACATCAGGGAGCATGACTGGAACCCGTATTGCGGCCGTGAATCAAGCAATGAACGAGACTATCGAAGTTCTAAAAGAAGTATCTGCCAAGAACCCAACAGCTGAGTTAAAGATCGGGGTATTGCAATTTGCAAGCGGAGCTAGTTGGGTTACCAGTGAGGATGAACTCGTGTTCATGGACGACTTCTTCTGGAACGACCTTTCAGCAGGAGGTGTTACTGATTTAGGTGCCGCCTTGGATGAATTATTCAAAAAACTATCCAGAAGTGCGTTCTTTAACAGCGAAGTTGGGTACAAAGTGCCTGTTCTCATCTTTATGAGCGATGGCGGTCCTACAGACGACTACAAATCTGCTTTAAGAAAAATCGCCGATAACAATAAGTGGTTCAAGGCATCCACAAAAATCTGTCTCGCTATCGATGACGAATCTGATGTCGAAGTTTTACAGGAGATTGCAGGATGCGGTGATAAAAACAAAGGTATCGAAAGTGTCATCAAAGTAGACAACATGGAGACCTTGAAGAAGCTAATCAAAGTTGTTTCCGTAACTGCATCTATGATTGGTGCTAAGAGTAGGATTGATACAGACACAACGCATGATACTATAAAAGCCGTTAAAGATGGAATGGATGGCCATGCTGGCGTAGACATTTCAGATGCGCCAGAGCCAACGCCAGATACTGACTCCACACTTGAGCCGGAACCGATAGACACAGACCCATGGGGCACTGGCGATGATTGGGATTAAATGTTTGCATGAAAAAGGGGTGTATAATCTTGCTACACATGATTGATAACGCATTCACGGAGGGATATGACCACATTAAAGACCGAGTTAAAGAGGGTAAAGACGGGACGGCACGAGAAGATTTTGGAAAAACTGCGGTGACCGAATTATGTAAAATCTTCGCAGTCGCCGATGGGCATGGAGATTCAAATTGTCCGAGGAGCGGTTTCGGTGCCGAGACAGCTTGTCATATTGCCGTTTCTGCTTTAGAGAAATTCTGTAAAGATATTGCCGAAAGTAACTTGGAGGATGAAGTTATTAGGTTGGGTTCACAAGCTCCAACAAGTCAGGAACGAATTGACAAGAACGATCGAGTGAGGCAGCTGATTGCCTACATTATTTCTGAATGGCGTAGTGCAGTCAACGCTGACTTTACGTCTAATCCTCTCACGCCGGATGAAAGAGCAAAATGCGATAGGTATTTGGAACGCTACGACAGAGGTGAAAAAATCGAACATGTCTATGGGACCTCTTTGATTACGGGATTGCTTACTAATAAGTACCTTCTTCTTTTGCAGCAAGGTGACGGAAGGTGTGATGTCTTTGATGCAAATGGCGAAGTATCACAGCCAATTCCGTGGGATGACAAGTGCTTTGCCAATGTTACCACATCACTTTGTGAAGAAGATTCTGTGCAAAGATGCCGCTATTGTGTCATTGACATAACAAAAAATCCTGTGATTGCCTGTATTGCAGATACTGATGGTGTTGAGGATTCCTTTGCTTCTATGGAACTTCTGCATTGCTATCATAGAGACCTATTAATCTATGCTTGCGAAAAAGGAGTTCCTGAATTGCATAACTATCTCAAAGATACGCTTCCTGAGATGAGTGAAAATTTTAGCCGCGATGATATAACTATCTGCGGATTTATTGACTTAGAAAAATTACAAGCACACATTCCTGCTTTCAAACAAATGAATGAGCGTGTGTGCATTGAAAGCAAATTAGCTGAAATTGATGCTCGTTTAAAATCATTTGACAGTATGGGAAAGCTGGCTGGCTTGAAATCCCAGTATGATAAAGCTTCTGACGAAGTTGAAAAGATAGCGCGCGAATTTAGTCAAGCTAAAAGTGACCATACTCTCTGCACTAAATTGCAAAAAGCTGTTGATGATAAGAAGAAGAAAAAACAGGCTTACGAGGAGTACAAAGAAAAAAAAGAAAGCTTGTTGCTCGAACGAGAAGCAGTCAAAGTTGAGCTTTCGAGGTTGGCTGTTGAACCAAGAGTAAAGAGATAACTATCTACTTAAAGAAATGGGAGTGTTGATTAAATAATTATTTGCAAAATTACCCTTGAAATCTGACTTGAAAAAACACCATAAAACTGTTGTTTCTTAAAAGCAAAATTTTGCATTTCCCGATGATATAATTATTTAATCAGCACTCCCAAAGAAATTTGAATAGGATTGAGGTACTGCGTGTATGAATATTTTTATCAGCTGGTCAGGTAAAGATGCTTATATAGTTGCTGCGCAATTAAAAAAGGCTATATCTAAATGTCTGCCAATCAATGAAACTGACATTTATTTTTCTCCGCACGATAAAGTGCGCGGAAGGATTTCTTCACCGTCCGAAGAAATAAGAAGGCATGATTTTGCGATTTTTTTGTTGAATTCAGAAAACAAGCGAACATTTTGTGTTAATAAAGAATACGAGAATTTCAAGGAGACGCATGACCAAGGTTATATTGACAAGTACTCGTATATAATATCGTTGCCAGATTTCACAACAACTGAGGATGGACGCTTTGGGAGCTTAGAGGCAACTGCATTCATCGGCAGAAGTTCCATTAGGTATAACCGTGATGATTTGCGGCTGATGTTCTCTCACTTGGCTAATTTATTGAAATGCAAATGTGACATTAGCGTTGCGTTTCAGGGAGTATGGGAAAAATATCTTATCCCATCAAAATTACAGAAAATAAAGGAAGCTACAATAAACCAAAAACAGAAAAAAGCGCAGAAACAAGTTGAAAGTAAAGAGAAGTACAGCTCAATTTTTGAGCCAAACCTCAAACAAACCTCGTCTTATCAAACGGATTCTGTCCCTCTAAACAAGGCATCTTTCCCTGCATCTGCTGCGGTCTACGATATTGAGGTCACAATTCTTTCTATAAGCGACATTGTTAAAGATAGTGAGTGTAAAGGGGCTACATTACTTAATACATTAGATGACATATTTTCTTCAAAAGGATTACGAAAAGAACTAAATGTGTTTCGTGCGGCTCTTGCACATAAAGCAACACTTCTTAGTCCTGATTGCATAATAAATAGACCTGTCCCAATACTTGGCAATTTAACCTAAAAGATGTATAATAATAAAGGGTGATAAAAAATGAACGCATATGAAAAACTCGAGAAATTAAGCGATAGCGATTTCAAGTTGATTACCGGCGTG
>Ga0099364_10013571_pt1 | contig 10920 bp, 14 predicted proteins | sample TergutTh196P3_FD_73070 | JGI IMG/M metagenome (GOLD analysis project Ga0099364, IMG submission 73070) | Microcerotermes parvus P3 segment gut microbial communities from Pointe-Noire, Republic of the Congo - Th196 P3 | ecosystem: Host-associated > Arthropoda: Insects > Digestive system > Gut ... | reverse complement strand
CCTGCGGCGGCATCAGACGCAGTGCAATCGTGTCGCCCGATTGCAGACCGACGGCATCGGCAAGGGCTTGATTGGCGATGTATGAATCGCCGCGTCCGAGTAATTGAATACCGACGATTTTATCGTTAAATTGCACTGCGGCGGGAAGTAAAATCACGCCTTCTTCATTTAGCCGGTACTCCGGCGCATGCGGGGGAGCCGGAGTACCGGCTAAATGGTGTTCAATAAATCCCGGTGCAAAGAGAATCGTATCAATGTTCCCCAGCCGGTCGAGCGTCAGGGCTTGGAGACTTCCCCTCATGGAATCGCCGACGAGCAGCGCACCGGTTAACACTGCCGACGCACAGAGAACGCCGACCATCACCGCAAGGTTGATCCAACGGTCGTACCAAAGAGAACGGAATAGGAGCGAAAACATAGCGGTAAATTATGGTAGGGTCGGCGATTTTCAACCGTTCCATGACGGACGGACTCGGTGACGGACGGACTCGGTTGTTCGATTTACCGTTCATACAAAAAGTCGGCGAGCATCGCAGTACCGAGATTGCCGCAGACAGAAAGAACAACGTCATGCGGCGTATCCTTTTCAGCCCGGAGAATGCAAACGAGCAATCGAAACATGAATGACAGCATGAAATAAACGGCAATTACATAGAGGTTACACGCCGACGTGAAGTATGTCAAGGGGGAAATGTGTCAAGGGCTGGCCCGAAACAGAGCCCGGAGGCGGAAGCACAGGCGAGCGGGGGGACGTTAGCCCCCCGGGGGCCGGCCTATTTTTAAGATTTTACCGAGCGTCCGTTCAACACCGCTATGACGCTGACCGGCACAGTCTTGATTTGTTTTGGACGCCTGTTTTTTTTTCTGCTGTTCTTCGGCAATCTTTTGTTGCTCTTGAGGAGAGTACACCGAAAAATTGACCTTGAACGGCATCAGTTTGCCCGTATCATCCTTTGCGTAAAGAGAATGAATCTCTTTTCGCAACAGGTCCGCCGAAGGAAAACCATCGAGAATCGCATCCGCATCCGTCAGTTGGGCAAGTTCAACCGGTTCGACGTTCGTGATGGCGATATATCCCACGCCGGGGACATAACTCCGTTGTCCCGACTTCATTCGGCGGTATTGCCAAAGCCGAATCGTCTGCGTTTTTTCGCCCCGACGAATCTGCTCAAGAAATTTTTTCTTAAATAATAACATTAAAATTTCTAATCTCTTCGCATTTTGAGGGGCAAAATTGCATCGTTTGCTTCAGTGTTCTTTATTTGCTTCCGTGCCTTTTGCTTTTTTGTGTTTTTGTTTTTTCCCTCACGCATCCGCATCAAAGCGTGTCCCTAATGGAAAGCATACCATAGTTTTGCCGATAACGGAATAGCAATCACAAAATCAAAAAAACAGCAATCGGCGGCGTATCCGATACTCCCCCTTTGCCAACTGACGAAATACGGTAAAATGATATCAAAATAGAGAAGTCTAAACGAGTTATGACTGCGAAAAAAACCTATATGGCCAAGCCGGGCGAAGTACCGCAAAATTGGTACCTCGTCGATGCAACCGACAAAATCGTCGGCCGGCTGGCCAGCGACATTGCAATGATCCTCATGGGGAAACACCGCCCGACGTATACTCCGCACGTCGATACCGGCGAATATGTTATCGTAACAAACGTTGATAAACTCGTTTTTACCGGCAAAAAGTTAGACCAAAAACGATACACTTGGTACACCGGATACGGCGGACTGCGGAGCGAAACCGCCAGAGTAAGATTGGAGCAATATCCCGAACGAGTTTTGACGGACGCCGTGCGGAGAATGTTGCCCAAAAATAAACTCGCTGTAAAAATGCTGACAAAACTCAAAGTCTATAAGAGCGGCGAAAAGCATCCGCACCAAGCCCAACAGCCGCAACCGTTAGAATTGGGATAACATAACACAATAGACCAACAAAAACACAATGGTAAAATTCGGCAATTACATCATCGAAGGCAACGGAAAGCAAGATTGTCTCGGTACCGGACGACGAAAGTCTTCCGTCGCCAGAGTCAGGGTCCGTTCGGGTAGCGGGAAAATCAGCATCAACGCCCGGGAACTAGACGAGTTTTTCAAGACGGCTCAACAACGGAACGCTGTGATGGCGCCGTTAATCCTCACAGGCAAAGAAAACGCTGTCGATGTGTTGATCCAAGTCGAAGGCGGCGGCACGACGGGGCAAGCGGATGCCTGTAAACTCGGAATTGCCCGGGCAATCAAACGTTACGACCCCGAAACCGAAACGGCATTGAGAGAGCATCAACTGTTAACTCGGGACGCTCGCGAAGTCGAACGAAAAAAGTACGGACTCCGAAAAGCCAGAAAGAGCACGCAGTTCTCAAAACGCTAATCCCGGTGTGTGTTAAACCATACCACGCCATGAACACGCCATAAAATGGAAAGGGACTGCATAGATAATACACTATTTTTTCCTTTCGACGACAATGTCATACACATTACGTTTACCGGATTCAACCGTAAATTTCAGGTTGGTGGTGTCGCGGGAGGTGTATTTAGGATCCACCTCAAATGTGTCGGGACTGATGGGCTTACCATCTTCGTCGATGGGGGCGTCCCAATCCTTTTCGACGATCACGATATAATTGCCCGGCTTGGCATCAAGTGTGTAAGTCCCGTCCGTTCGAATTTGTCCCGATGCGCCGTAAGTCCCGCTTGAAAAATAGAGAGCGCCCCGTGTAACCGGAGTGCTGTCATCGAACATAACCTTTCCGGTAACGCGAACCGTTCCGTCGCCCCCGCAACCGGTAAAAAGAGACGGCAGACAACAGACGGCAGACAGCAAAAAAATAACGAAAATGCGTTTCATGTGAGTTGTTAATGGTTAGTGGTTAATGGTTAATGAAAGCGAGCGGGGGGTGTCAACCAGCGAGCGAGGGGCATTAGCCCCCCGACGTCGGCTCTTGATTTATACTCTACGGCACTGCCGGCGTTAAGCCGTCATTGACTCGTGCCATCTGTCTCAACAAAATCCGGTCGATCGTCCGAGGGACGGCACGAATCGCCCCATCACCCAATGCAAAATGGATAACGCCCGGATGCCAACTGCCGAACCCGAGGTTTGAAGCGTTATTTGCCGAATCAGTGATTGGCGTATCGTTGGGGATCGAAATGTCAGACGTGTTGTCGCGCAAATGCCGCGCGACCGTCGATTGATGATTGCCGCCCGCCGTCCAAAGGAACGAACAATCAAAACGGATATTATTTGTACAGTTGGCTAAAGCATTGCTGGTCGGAACAAATTTTTCACCGAGGAAAAGCGTATTAGAAAGTCCGTCGCTAACCCAAGAAAACGTATCACGCGGTGTCCATCTTGCAAAATTATCATCCTCGGCATTTCCCCCGCCCTGTGCTGGTGCCGCTGCGATGCGGATCGCACTGCCGACATAGCCCGGCCGGGCCCGGTTGGCGTCGTTGTTAATGTGATTCATGTGCATGTGTGTGAACGTCGCTAATAGTATTACCATTAAGGTCGCGTGCTCCCGCAGCCGCAACGACGACGTAATCACCGAGAGGACCAGGTTGAAAGGTGCCGTCTGTTGATCTGTCCCGAGAACCTCTGCGAGTCGGACAGGCATAAATTGGAATACCGGCGAGTCCTCTTTGAATTTCGGTACGCTGAGCGGCATCCGCCGTAGGCATAGTGGGATAACTGGTGAAGCTTGATGTTGACGCTCCGCTCCAAAAGTCATGGTCTAGGGCGTTGCTATCGGTACCGATAATCCGTTGCAAACCGTAGGACTCAAATACCTGATAATTTGCCTGTTGTTCGATGAACGGCATGATCAGGATGAAAAAGGTTGCCCGCCGCTCACCGATGGCATATGGCACGATGCCTTCGCGGGTATCGTGAAAGTTATGGACTGCTAGGGCGAGTTGTTTGAGATGATTGGTGCATTGCATTCTTCTTGCGGCTTCTCGAGCGGCTTGCACGGCGGGCAGAAGCAGGGCGATGAGCATGCCGATAATCGCGATCACAACGAGCAGTTCGACGAGCGTGAAACTCGGGCATTTAGCCGGTACTCCGGTGCGCGAGCGGGGGGCATTAGCCGAGAGTCGCCCACGGGTGTGTAAAAGTTTGGTAGGAGTTTTACCAGCCCAGTTTCCACTGGTCTGAGTAAAGCACGGAACAAATGCTCGCCATCCGATTCGCCTGCGACAGCCGCCAAGACGCTCCCGTCTGCTTTAATCGCCTCCCCACCAAGTTTTTACACGCACCCTCCACCAAACCACTACCAATCACCCGACCAGCCGACAACCGATCGCAATAATTCAAACGACCAGCATTGCCGCGAAAATAATCCAACAACGAATCCACCAACTTGACATGCGACTCCTTCAAGCCCACCTTCAACAACGACAACTCTCGTTCCATAAAACTCGGTCGCTCCTTTTGCCTTTTGGAAGGCGCGGCGGACTTCAGGATTGTTCTGCAAACGAGCAGCGATTTCGTCGGCAGTATGACCGGCAAGTTTTCCGAGCGTCGTGTGAGACAGACGGATGCCGCAGAGTTCTTTGAGCGTATCGGCGGCGAGGCGATACGACCAGAGTCCGCAGCATCGGGCAACGATGCGTTTTAATCCATTGGTGTAACTATCGGTGATTTCAAGGGTTACGTCTGCGCCAAAGGTTCGGAGATCGCAATGGTTGCAGAGTCGATTCAGGCGTTTGAGGGTGATGGGGCCGAGGGTGGTGGTCAGCGTTGTGGATTTTTTATTTTGGTACTGTGTTTTTTTTACAGTGTTGGCACTGTTTGGATTCCTCTGTTTGTTCGACGTGTTGGACGTGTTCTTGGAGTTTGTGTTGGAGTATTTTGTTGGTGAATTTTCTTCCTTCGTCGAGGAGAAAGTTTTCGAGGTGGGTGATTATTTGTCTGTTCTCGGTGGTGTCCATGATATGATTGCATTCAGCGAGCATGATGTCGAGGTGTTCGTGGAGGAGGTCATGAATGTTGGAGGAATCGAGGGAGGTCTTGGTCGGCATAGGATACGTCCTTGTAAAAGTTTCTAAACTACCGCATACATTTTAACAAACTCCTCCCAAACTTTTACACACCCTGTTACTATTGATGAGTATTTTTAAGACGTTTCGGCAACGTGGTTATGATGATACGACAGTCATTGTAGAGGCTTTGCGTACATTTTATTCGACGAAAGAACTGCCGAAATTACCGAAAACGCTACAAGCGGGTGAATAGTTACGTTTCCCATTTAGCCGGTACTTCGGTGACAGAGCCGCAAGTGTTAGATTGCGCAACAACAAGAGCCGGAGTACCGGCTAAATGGTGCCGGCAGTTCACAATTTTTCGATTTCCTTTTTCGTTAGGTGATGGTGCGGTTCGGCGATTTTCGCACTCTACGAACCCCCTTCCGTTCTCAATTCCGATACGATGCGTTCAAGTTGCTCCGTCTGTTGACTTACACTCTTGCTCGTCGTTGCCAATGAATCCGCAGTCGCACTCCCCTGCTGCACCACCGCCGAAAACTGCCGAATTCCTTCGTTGATGTTCGCAATGGCTAAACGTTGCTCCTTGGACGCTTCCGCAATCTCATGAGTCATCGAAGCACTTTCGTTGATACCCGACACAATGCCGTGAAACGATGCCGCCGCCGCGTCCGCAATTTTTTCTCCCAATTCGGCTTTCTTCATCGAGTCCGCAATAAGTTCGCTCGTATTTTGGGCAGCCTCCGCAGACCGGCCGGCCAAGCTGCGGACTTCTTCGGCAACCACTGCAAAGCCTTTGCCGTGCGTTCCCGCTCTGGCCGCTTCCACCGCAGCGTTCAACGCCAACAAGTTCGTCTGAAAAGCAATGTTGTCAATTAACTTGATGACATCTCCAATCGCATTACTTGCTTCGCTGATATCCTTAACCGCCTGCGTCATATTCGCCATCTGCACGGAACCCTTTTCGGCATTTTCCTTAATCGTGTTTGCCAAAGACATCGCATTTTCCGCAATGGCGACATTCTGATCCGTCTTGGCCGACAACGAAACCATCGAATCTGCAAGCGTGTTGATGGTTGCCGTCTGTTCTGATGTTGAAGCGGACACACGTTGGCTTTCATCCTCAATGTCCCGGGTATCGGTTACGAAACGGCGGGTTATCGTCGTTAACCCTGCGACCAACTCGCCCTGCTGTTTTTGCAGTTTCGAGGTGGCTGTAATATCGCGGACCAATTCGATGTGTCCGGTTTTTCTTCCGCTGCCGTCGGTGATATAGGAAGAATCAACTTGGAAATTCATCCCCCATTGGTCAAAAAACGTTTGCGGCTTGCCGCGGCGTAAACAGGCCACACCGCAGTTCTCCGTGTTGCAAATTGCTGCTCCCCAGTTGCTGCAATGCTTACCCCGCAAAGATCTGCGCTTGCATTTGAGCATTTCCTCTACAGGGCGATTTACAAACGTCCATTTCATATTCATGTCCGTTATGGACAGTGGGAAAGGAATCGAATCCAGAATGGTCTCATACCATTGCATTTTTCGATAGATTGCTCTGATACCCAAAGCAGCGAGTAAAAGAGCGAGTACCGGTACGAGGATTCCCATCAACAGGGCCATGCGGCCGTTTGCCTCTAACTGGGCGTCCGCTTCTCGGACGGCTCCGGCTGTTCGTTCGTCCAACTGACCGAAAAAGGTTTGAACACGTTCTGCAATGCGCCCCTCAAAATTTTGATACGATGCGTCGTAAAGGATTCGCAGTGCAAACGCTTCCAATGTTTCTTCTTCCATTGGGCTGGCCGGAGCAATAAAACCGTCGACCTCAGTGCCTTTGGGAATGATCTCTCCCTTGTCTAAACTGCCCAGCACTTGAACTTCGTATGCCGCAAGGTCATTCGAAAACTTCATTGCTTCCGAAAGTGTTTGAAATTCGTTTTCGGAGAACCCCAATTCCCGCATAATGTCGAGTTGACTCTTCTGAATACCCGGAAGCAACGGGAAATCATCAGGACGCGGAATGTTGCCGTCTTGCCAAGCGAGGATTTCATTGTACCGATCCAAAAAATCCTGATGATGTGTTGTGCTGTATGCTCTTGCATTATTGGTCAATCCTGCGGAGGCCCGGCGGAACTCTTCCGCGATTTGATAGGATTGGTACCGGTTTTCCGCGATGGCCGCCATATTTTGCACGAGTTGTTTTCCGCGTAAGGTATATTTCAGTTGCATGACAAAAGCGAGTAATAGTAAGCTGATGATGACGAAGAACGTGATGCGTGATGTCATGACAGCGGTTTCCTTTTCGGTATTTTGGAAAAACGTTTTTAGTGTACAGTGTGGGCGGGGAATGTCAACCCGCCGACGTCGGGGTGTTGACACCTCCCGCTCGCATTGCGGCTATCGCCGACAAAGTCGGCGACTCTCGTCGGGGTGTTGACACCTCCCGCGCCGGGTTCTGTGAACGTTTTGGCTTTATAGCAAAAGGATTCCGGCGTCGGTACAGCCGGCGAGCGTCTTTTCGTCCCAAACAGAAACCTGCACTTCGCCGATGTGAGCCTTTTGGAGCAGGAGCATGCACAATCGGGACTGCCCGATTCCGCCGCCGATTGTCAACGGCAGTTTGCCCGCCAGGAGCATTTCATGGAACGGCAACTTTCGCCGATTGTCGCAACCCGACTTGGTCAACTGCGAGTCCAACGACTTTTCGTCAACTCGGATCCCCATCGAAGAAACCTCGAATGCAATTCCCAGCAGGTCGTTCCAAAAGACGATGTCGCCGTTTAGCGCCCAGTCGTCGTAGTCCGGTGCGCGGCCATCGTGCTTGATACCCGACATCAATGTATCGCCGATCCTCATGAAGAACACGGTCTTGTGTTCCTTCATGTATTCGTTTTCCCGGTCTTTCGGTGGCAATTTCGGATAGAGGTCTTCCAGTTCTTGCGTCGTGATGAACTTGACATCCCGCGAAAGATTGACCGATAGTGCCGGAAATTGCTTTTTGATAGCGTCGGCGGTATCGCACATTGCCCCCACGATGGCAACGACGGTCTTTTTCAGAAAATTTTCGTTTCGGGTTGCTTTGTCGATGACTTTTTCCCAGTCCCATTGGTCGACGTAGATGGAATGGAGGTTGCCCATTTCTTCGTCTCGGCGCACTGCATTCATGTCGGTATAGATTCCTTCGCCGACGGGAAAGCCGTATTTGTGCAGTGCCATGCGTTTCCATTTCGCCAGAGAGTGAACGATGTGAGCGTTGGTTTTGGTTTCTTTGATATCGAATTCGACGGCACGTTCCACGCCGTTGAGGTCGTCGTTTAAGCCCGTTTTCGGATCGACGAAGAGCGGGGCAGAAACTCGTTTGAGATTGAGAGAGCGGGACAAATTGTCTTCGAACATTCTTTTGATGGAGCCGATGGCGACTTGGGTTTCATAGACAGTCAATGCTGACCGATAACTTTGGGGGACAACTAATGTACTCATTGGTTAATACTCCTTTATTAGGGGGACTGGTATTAGGGGGACTGGGACAAAAAAAAGGCGTTCACCGGTACAATTACTTTTGATAATTGCGCCGATAAACGCCCTTGTCTATCGCAATGCGTTCAGTATAACACGAAATAGACGAATGTCAATCGGGGGTGTTTTGCGATTGCCGCTCCGGGGTAGTTGTGGTACAATGAACGCCATGAAGGTTTTACTTGACATCCCTGACCAGAAAGCCGCTGCACTCTTGGACGTTTTGCAACACATTTCTTACGTAAAGGCACAGCCCCTTACGGAAGAGGCAGACGATTTTGACGCACCGATGGAGGAATTTGCGGAACAAGCCGAGACCATTCCCATTGAGTTAATGTTTGGGCGCATGAGAGGCGAAATTTGGATGGCAGATGACTTCGATGCGCCGATGGAAGAATTTGAGGAGTACATGTGATGAAGTACCTTTTAGATACGCACGTCTTTCTATGGATTCTCGACAACAAAGAGAAATTTTCGGATAAGACATACCGTATTATTATCGATCCAGGGAATGTGAAGTGTGTCAGCATCGTCTCGGCGTGGGAACTGGCTATAAAAATAGGCACGGGGAAACTTGTTTTCAAGGGGGGAGTTGAACGTTTTTTTAGCGAAATCAGTATATCTGATTTTAAATTACTCCCCATCAAGCGAAGCCACATCAAAACATTGGAAACTCTTCCGCTTTTGCATCGAGATCCGTTCGACCGAATCCTTGTTGCCTCGGCAAGGGCAGAAGGAATGACTCTGCTTACTGCGGACGAAAACATTCATCTCTATGATGTTGCCAGCCTTTGGTGATGCCGTTGATGGCACAGCCCCCGCCGCTTGACAAAAGCCGATATCATTGTACAATTCATGGACTTGAACAAAGGTGTTCATCAGAGAACGTTAGGCACGTTCTCCGGTGAACACCTTTTTTTTGCGCCGCGATGAAATGTGTAGTACCATACCGTCAAAACAGTTAGAGGGACAAGTTAGGATACCGTCCGGCTGCGCCATATCGGGCATCATGGACAAGTCAGGTCGGCGGATGAGCGGAGACGCTATCATCAGGTCGATTGCCGTCATGCACGACCGCTCCAACGGACTCGGCGGCGGGTTTGCGGCTTATGGAATCTATCCCGAATACAAGGATTACTATGCCCTGCACATGTTCTACGATTCCGTTTCCGCAAAAAAAGAGTGCGAAGAATTTTTGGACAGGCACTTTGACATCATCAATCTTTCCAAGATTCCGACGAGGAAAACAAAGGAAATTACTGACGAGCCGTTGATATGGCGGTACTTCGTTACACCGCTGCCCACTAAACTGTCCGATAGTCAGCTGGATGAGCGCGAGTTCACCGCTAAATGCGTGTTCCGTGTGAATACGAGAATAGCCGGTGCGTATGTATTTTCCAGCGGAAAGAATATGGGCGTGTTTAAGGCTGTCGGGTTTCCAGAGGATGTCGGTCGGTTTTACCGATTGGAAGAGTATGAGGGATATTGTTTTACGGCGCATGGACGCTATCCGACGAATACGCCGGGCTGGTGGGGCGGCGCACATCCCTTTGCATTATTGGATTATTCCGTCGTGCATAACGGCGAAATATCTTCGTACGATGCTAATCGGCGTGCCATCGAAATGTACGGTTACAAGTGTACGTTGCAAACCGACACGGAAGTTATTACTTATATCATTGATTGCTTGCACAGAAAGAAGGGGTTACGATTTGAGGAGATCGCTTCGGTCATTGCGGCACCATTTTGGCAGACCATTGGACGTATGCCGCCAGAGGAACGCCAGACTCATGAGTATCTGCGAGTGATGTTTGCGGCGCAATTGATTACGGGTCCGTTTTCTATCCTTGTCGGTTTTGAGGGCGGTTTAATGGCACTCAATGACCGTCTGAAACTGCGGAGCATGGTAGTCGGCGAGAAGGATGATATTGTGTACGTTGCAAGCGAGGAAGCGGCAATTCGTATTGTTGAACCGAATCTCGATAGCCTTTGGGCACCCAAAGGCGGGCAGCCGGTGATTGTTGCTTTGCCGCAATCGTCAGATTGCGAGTCAGAACACACAGCGTAATATTGTTTGTTATGACGTATTTTATGGACGGTTGTCGTCGCACCTCTCCTACAAAGTTTGACATCAAACTCCATTTTGTGTGGATTATGAAGTACCGCAAACCTCTTTTGACCGGTACGATTTCGGATAGTTCTGTCCAGTTCCCGATACAATTGTTCGGAAACGATCAGTTGATATTTCACGCCGAACACGACTTCAAGACGTACCTGAAACCGGGGCGACAGCAACGAACTTATCCACGCATTCACATCAACGACAAGCCGTATTTTTCCGTTCTTGCTCTTCTGCATACATTTCCGCTCTCACTTCCTTAACGATGGCAACGATTTCTTCCATCGTCATATCCGATTCTTATCG
>Ga0099364_10013570_pt1 | contig 10920 bp, 16 predicted proteins | sample TergutTh196P3_FD_73070 | JGI IMG/M metagenome (GOLD analysis project Ga0099364, IMG submission 73070) | Microcerotermes parvus P3 segment gut microbial communities from Pointe-Noire, Republic of the Congo - Th196 P3 | ecosystem: Host-associated > Arthropoda: Insects > Digestive system > Gut ... | reverse complement strand
CCATGTACAGGGCAATAAAGAAAGCATTAAAACGTAAAAATTTTTAATGCTTTCTTTATTCCATCATTAAAGTTACTGTGGTTGCTACAATATCATCACGTAGAATTTTTATTCGGAGTTACTGCATTTTTTGAAGGGAGCGTGATAACCATTGTCAAAACTAAACCAAGCCGGGATAGTCCTCGGCATGAAAAAACTCGAAAAAGAAAAGGAGCAGATTTATTATGTGGGCGATGACGTTCATACCTTATGTATCGGCGCGACCCGTTCGGGTGGGAGGACGATCGTGGTGCAATCCATATGCACCATCGGCCTTGCGGGTGATAGCATTGTTGTAAGCGACCCGAAAGCGGAGATGTACGCATGGGACATGACAAACACCCTTGTCGGCAAATCAAACGGCGAAAAAATCTGGACGAATGGCGAAATGTCTGTCATAGCGGCGGGTATCCTCTGCGTTGTCGTGGACAATAAAAAGCGGCCGGAGTACCAAAATCTCACCAACGTATACTTCTTCATTGCCGAGATGTGCAAGACGATCGGCGGCAAGATGCCGATGCTGGAGTACGTCAAAAAGCTGGCGCCCAACCACCCCGCCAAAGCCCTGCTGTCCATAGCGGACGTTGCGCCGAGCCGGACACGCGGGAGCTTCTACACCTCGGCGCTCACCACCCAGAGCGACTTTTCCATCACCGGCGTGGGCGAGAGGAAACAGGCGCTTTTTATTATTCTGCCTGACGAGAAAACCACCTTCTGCCCCGTCGCTTCGCTGATAATCTCGCAGCAGTATGAATTATTGGCGAACATGGCGGACAGGCGGGGCGGGCGCTTGCTACAGAGGGTAAATTTCCTTTTGGACGAGTTCGGTAATTTTACCACCATAGCGGATTTCACGACCAAGTTCACCGTTGGCGGCGGGCGCGGCATGAGGTTCAATCTGTTTTTGCAATCCTTCGCCCAACTCAAAGACAAGTACGATGAAAACGGCGCGAACACCATCAAATCAAACTGCCAGACGCGGATTTACCTCCAGGCCGACGACATGGAAACGCTGAAAGAAATGAGCGAGAAACTCGGCAGCTACACCACGTCAAGCTATCAGTTGTCGGCTTCCCATCAGACGTTCGCCACGCCGTCAAGCTCCCACAGTCTGAGCCTGACACAGCGGAATCTGCTCAATGTGGACGAGGTGCGGCGTGTCGCCAGACCGTACCAAATCATCACGTCGCGGACACATCCCGCGATGATGTACGGCCCCGTCCTGTCCGGGTGGCAGTTCAACAAAATGCTCGGCCTTGGGGACAAGGAGCATAACCGCAAGTTAAGGGAGGATTCTTTCCATGCCAAAAATCAAAAATTTCATAGTGTCGCGTTACAAAAAGCTGATGTGCAAAAAACGGTACTTCGTATCACTCATGTTCTCGGCTTTCTTTATGTTCGCCCCCGCAATGCCGGTACACGCTTCCGGCATCAACAACAGCAAACTTGTCACGGGTACGGAAAAACTGATTGGCGACGTTACCACATGGCTGATGGTGCTTGCGCCCATTGTCGCCGGCCTGCTCATCATCTATTTCTGCATACGCCGCTCGGCGGCTGACGAAATGGATCAGAAGAAGTGGAACACCCGCATTATCGCCGCGACATTGACGCAAGTGATGATGGGCTTCGGCGTGTCGCTCATTATCCTTATACCAACGGGCGATAAAATTTGCAATAAATAACGAAGTGTATTGATGCCCGTTGGTATAAGGGACGCTCTCGAAAGAAAATTGCCAAGAAAATATTTGGCATTTTCTTTCGCTCGCTGGTTAAATTCGTCAAAAAAGGATTCGACACCTACGTTCTGTGGAACGGCAGCGACGCGGAGGAAGAACCGTATTTTTTGGTAATCAACTTCGTCAAGGCCCTCGCCGTCGCCATATGCTTTCCCGTCATATACGGATGGATGGCGGCCATCATAACCGATATGTCAGGCCAGATACTGACGGCCGTGGGCGACGCCACGGCCTACTCATGGGCGGCGTGGATCAGCGGCATATCGTCGGCAGGGCTTGTCACGGCCATTTTCGGGCTGATATTCCTTATCACTTACTTCATGCTGTACTTCCAATTCCTCATGCGCGGGCTTGAAATGCTCATCTTGCGCTTGGGAATCCCGATAGCCTGTGTCGGCCTGCTCGACAATGACAGCGGCGTGTTCAAAAACTACCTGGCCACGTTTTTCAAATCCATGCTTTCGGTGGTGGTGCAGATCGCGCTTGCGAAACTCGGTGTTGGGCTGATGCTCAATATGCACGTCTTTTGGGGCGTTGCCTGTATTGCTCCGTCGATTAAACCTTGCGTTTTCCTCGCCGAGGATTTTTGTCATCAGGCTAGGCGGAGGAGGGAGTCGTAGCGGTGGCTACGGCGACCGACGACAACAAAGCATGATGACAAAAAGACCGGTGAGAAGGCGCAAGGTTTAGTCGGTGGCGCAATAAGATACTCGCCCTGCGGACGCCGCGATTCCTCGCGGAGTTTGTCGTACCGACAGGCGGCGGCCACGGCGCGATTAACAATGTGTACCATTCCGTGAGGCTTGTGGGCATGGCACAGAAGATGGTTAAGTAAGGAGGGCGGTTTATGGGCTACAGATATGATGACGATATTCTGATTCATTTGCGGGACAGGCACACCGGAGCCAATAACGCCATCCCATGCGCAAAGGTTGAGGGCATCTTCGACATAAACGGGGTAACGCTGAGGCAGGCTGTCAACAGATTAAGGTGTGACGCCCAACCCGTTTGCAGCAATGCGGACGGGTATTTTTATGCCGAAAATTCAGACGAAATCAACGACACGGTAACACGGCTACTCGGCAGAAGCAAGAAAATGACCGATGCCGCGCAGGGGCTTGTGCTCTCCCACCAGATTTTTTATGACGGGAGGGACGGCTTATGACGGTGGACGACATCACCAATGGCGTGATGATACTGGTGCGGCTCGGCGTAATCGGGCGCTTCATCTTCTGCATGGTGAAGCTGATCGGCGCGGACGAAGAAGCGGGGAAATACAAGAAACGGGCGAAAAACGCCGTGCTGTTCTGGATTATCGCCGAGGGCGTTTGGATCGTCAAGGATTTGGTTTTCTTTTACTACAGTTAATCAGGAGGGCGAATATGGACGCAAAAAGCAACTACACACCGGCGCAGGCACGGGAAACCGGCTTTGACCGAAACGCCTACACCCCCGCCGCCGAAGGTGCATTCACCGGTACGCTCGTAATGAAAGTTTACGGCGACTTCTGCCTGCGCTGTTATTTTGAGACGGATAGCGGCGAAAAAGTCAGGCTGACCGCATGACAGAACAGAAAAACGGGGCTTGGCGGCTTCACGGCAGGGCTCACGCAGGCCGGGTTTCAATGTATCGGCTTCTGCGAAAAGGACAAATACGCCGTGAAAAGCTACCGGACCATCCATCAATCCCAAAGCGGACACAGTCCGCTTTCAGAAACGGAGTGGTTTAATGAGGACATCACAACGCTTGAACCAAGCGACATACCCTGCGCCGATGGCTGGACGGCGGGATTCCCCTGCCAAGACATCAGCATCAGCGGCAAGCACCAAACAGGACTCAGCGGAGCGCGAAGCGGACTGTTTTTTGAAATTGTTAGGCTCATCAAGGGCAAAGCTCCCGAAGATAAACCCCGATGGGTTCTGCTTGAAAATGTTAAGAACTCCTATGCAACTTATAGGCGGTACGCAGGGGTGGAGGGTTTACGCTCCCTGCGGAATCGGCGTGACATTGACCGCCGAGGGCGGCGGCGATGTTAAGCTGATGTTCGCCTGCGGCGCGGTACTCGGCGTGTGGGGCGGCCTGGGGCAGACGGTTATCGCCCTTTCCCTTGTCGCCCTGTTCGCTATTTTCGTTTTACTAACCAAAGGCTTGAAAGCCTGTATAAAGACAGCCATACCCCTTGCGCCGTTTTTGTGCGTCGGGGGTATTGTGTCTTACACCATCACAAATATGGGAGGTATTTAACTTGAATATCCTAAAAAACCGTACTGTTTTAGGGCTTGTTTGCATAGTCCTTTCGCTCATTATCTGCTTCGGGCTGAGGCCGCTTTTTAACAAGGCCGTGCAATCGCAAGTCGAGATTGTCCGCATGACAACGGACGTGCGGCAGGGTGAAATGATTACCGCCGACATGGTAACGACGGTCAAGGTCGGCGGCTATAATCTTCCTGACGACGTTTTGAAAGAAACGGATAATGTGGTCGGCAGATTCGCAAAACACGTCATGTTGAACGGTGACTATATCCTGTCAAATAAGCTGTCGGATTCCCCCCTTGCCGAGTTTGCCTATCTGCATGAGCTTGACGGAACGCACGAGGCCATGTCAATCACGATAAAATTCTTTGCGGCGGGGCTGTCGGGCAAATTGGAGGCCGGGGATATTGTCGGTATAATCGCTTCCGACGTGGGCGATTTCAGGATGACACTCGCCCCGCCCGAACTGCGCTACGTCAAAGTCTTGGCCGTGACGGAAAGCACGGGTTACGATGTGGACAATACGCCGGGTAACAGCGGCAATAACGATGATGACGAGCGGCAGTTGCCAGCCACCGTCACCCTGCTTGTCGTTCCCGAACAGGCGTTGATTCTCGCCGAGCTTGAAGCCACGGGAAGAATCCACTGCACCCTTGTATATCGAGGCGAAGCGGCGAACCGCGACAAGTTTTTGCAGATACAGGACGAATTTCTGAACCCGCCCGAAGATGAAAGCGAAACGGAGGAAGAACCTGTTATCCATTTAACGCCGGACATTGACGGTCAGGAGGTGACGCCTGATGAAGAATAAAACCATAGCCGTATGGGGCAGCCCGTCAAGCGGGAAAACGGTCACGGCGATGAAACTGGCGCGGGAGCTTGAAGCCAGGAAAAAGAACGTCGTCATCATATTCGCCGACCTTTTCTGCCCCGTGTTGTCAACCGTCATGCCGGGCGTGGACGTTAAGAGCCGGACGCTCGGCAGTCTGCTGTCGAAGCCGCACATCAAGCAAATCGACATCATGCAGACCGCCATACCGTACCCGAAGCATGAGCATATCGCCATCATCGGGTATAAAAACGGCGACAACATTTTCACCTATTCGGAGTTTCTCGCCGAGCGTGTGGCGCAATTTTTATCAGAACTGCGGCAAGTGACCGATTATGTCATCATCGACTGTTCAAGCGTTCTTACCGAGGACGGCTTTACCACGATTGCCCTGCAACAGTCGGACAAGGTATTGCGGCTTGTGAACGCCGACTTAAAATCTCTTTCGTATTTCACGTCGCACTTGCCGCTCATTTCACGGGCGAAATTCAAAGCGGACAGCCATGTCAAGGTGCTGTCAAACATGAAGCCGGGTCAGGAGGATGCCGCGTTCCGTTCGGTCTACGGCGATGTCGCCTATACCCTGCACCATGTGAAAGAAATCGAACCGCAGTTTTATTCGGCGGGATTGCTGGATGCTTTATCGGGCAAGGACGGCAAAAAATACAACGCCGAAACCATAAAAATGACAAGGGAGGTGTTTGAGCTTGAATAAAAGATACAGCGCGTTTTTTGACGACACGGGCATATCAAAACCGTTCCCCGAAGTGCTGACGGAGGTGCAGGAGTATATATCGTCCAAGTTTTCGACCCTCATATCCGACAACATGGAAGCTTGCGCTTCCTTCGACGAACAGAAAAAACAGATCTGCGCGTATATCGCCAAATATATCACCGACTACAATATCGCCGTGGAGGGCTTTGACTTTGACGGGCTGATTGAGCGGCTTTACGTTGAAATGGCGGAGTTTTCTTTCCTCACGCAGTATCTTTTTTCAAACGACGTGGAGGAAATCAACATCAACTCATGGAAAGACGTAAAAATCACCTATAGTAACGGCAAAATCCTCCCCGCAAGCGAACATTTCAACTCGCCGCAACACGCCATTGACGTCATCCGCAGGGTGCTACACCAATCGGGCATGATTCTCGACCACTCACAGCCGGTAGTCAGAGGGCATTTATCCAATAAAATCCGTATCACCGTCCTCGGTAATCCCATAACTGATGAAGAAAAAGGTGTTGCCGCTTCTATCCGTATCGTCAACCCGAAACAGCTTGGCAAAAAGGATTTTGTGAAGTTCAAGACGGCGACAGACGAAATGCTGGACTTCCTCACGGTCTGCCTGCGGTATGGGCTTTCCATGTGCGTGACCGGGGCGACCGGCAGCGGCAAAACTACAGTCATGGCGTGGTTACTCTCAACAATCCCCGACCACATGAGGCTCTTTACCATTGAGAACGGTTGCCGTGAGTTCGACCTTGTGCGTGAGGACGTCCACGGCAAAGTGGTAAACAACGTGGTGCATACCGTCACGCGGTATTCGGAAGACCCAAAACAGAATATCGACCAGGAGAAACTGCTTGAATATGCCCTGACCTCCAACCCCGATATAGTCTGCGTTGGCGAGATGAAATCAGCCGAAGCGTTCGCCGCGCAAGAAGCAGCGAGAACAGGCCACGGCGTTATCACGACCACTCATGCCAACTCATGCGATGCCACCTATAACAGAATGGTAACGCTGTGTAAGACCATATACGACATTAACGACAAAATCCTCTACAACCTCTGCACCGAGGCGTTCCCGATTGTCATGTTCACAAAGAAATTGGAAGACAGCAGCCGCAAAATCATGGAGATAACCAAGGGTGAAATCCTGGCGGACGGCGAAAGGAAAATCCGCACCCTGTTCCGCTACAACATCACCGAGAACAGCATATCCAAAGGCAAAGTCACCATCAAGGGCGAGTTTGAGCGGGTCAACCCCATATCTGAGAATTTGCGGAAGCGGCTCCGTGAGAACGGCATACCCCTAAGCATCCTTGAAAACCTGATTGGAGGTGAGGCAAAATGACGGCGATTTTACTCTTTTCATTTATCGGGCTTGTGGCAGGCACATTTCTCATGCTGTCCATCTCACCCATCGAGTTTGCCGATAACGTCGCGGGGCTGTTCAGGGGGCGCAAAAAGACACTCGCCCAAAAGATAAAAGAAGCCACCAACACCAAAAAGGCAAAAGGCATACGCAAGACTATAATTGAAACCAAAGAAATCTTGGCGGTCACTGGCAAGCAAAACCTTTTCGGTACGCTGACCGTGTTCTCCATCATCCTGTTTATCGCGGGTACGCTGTTTTCGCTTATGCTGAACAACTTTCTGATGATACCCGTCATGGCGGTGGGCTTTGCCATGCTGCCATTCTGGTATGTCATGTTCACGGCGAATTTTTACAAGAAGCAGCTTAACGCCGAGCTTGAAACGGCGTTATCCATCATCACGACCTCATATCTGCGGAGTGAGAACTTTATCCTCGCGGTGGAGGAAAACGTGGACTATCTCAATCCCCCGGTCTGCGACGTGTTCAAACTGTTTTTGGCACAGACCAATCTCATCAACTCCGATCTTCGGCTTGCGCTGGAAAATATCAAGCACAAAGTCGCAAGCGAGGTCTACCGTGAATGGATTGACGCGGTGATTGCCTGTCAGGAGGACAAGACGCTCAAAACCACGCTCACGCCGATTATATCCAAACTGTCGGATATGCGCGTGGTGGCTTCGGAGCTTGACATCATGCTCTACGAGCCGATGAAGGAGTTTATCACGATGGCTCTGCTGCTTGTCGGCAACATACCGCTGATTTACTTTCTCAATAAAAGCTGGTTCGACACGCTGATGAATACTATTGTCGGCAAGGGCATATTGGCAATATCGGCGACGGCGCTGTTCGTGTCGCTTGCGGCGGTCATACGGCTGACAAGGCCGATTGAATATAAACGGTAAAAGAAGCCGCTGATTAGGCGGCCTCTTGCTGTTTAATGGTTAGGATTCGTTAAAGGCGGAGGGTATATCACGCCTTCTATATAAGATTCTCGCTATGTTTACCACGGACTTATCATCATCGACAAGATAAAACATAATAAAGTTTCCGATAACAACGGAGCGGTATCCTTCCGCACGGAGCTTCTCATCAGGGCAAAGCGGAAACATATAAGGATGTTCACGGAGCAATGCGCGTTTCTTATTTACTAAATTATAGAACCGTTCGGCGGCTTGCGGGTTGTACAATTCATCTTCTATATAGGCGATTATCCCGTCAAGATCGTCGGTTGCCTGCTCCGAAAACTTAACCTTGAAAACCATATTTGTCACTTAACCGCGCCATGACAACATCAGCATCGATTACCTTTCCATCCCTGATTTGCTCCATACCGACACCCAGTTTTTCGTATAAGTCCTCTTTGCTTCCCACCATAACGCTTTCCGGCGCCAAAGGCACTCTGACATCAAAGGGCAGGCCGCCGACAAGATGGATTTGATGCAGAAGCATATTTACCGCTTCGGATATGGACAAGCCAAGCATATCAAGCGTTTTTTCCGCTCTCTCTTTGACCGTATCATTTACGCGGATATGCAGGGTTTCATTTTTAGCCATATAATATCACCTCGCTGATATTGTATCACGTTTATTACGCAAATTCAACACATATTTTATTGGAGGTGTTTTATGTTTGGTATTTTAATCCCGTTTGCGTGTTTGTTCGCCACGGGAGCATATTTTGTACTAGCGGACGTTCTGAAAGTTCCGACCCTCGCCACCACAAAGGCGGTTATCGCCGTGACCCGCAGGGAAAAGAAACAGACGAAATCCTTTGAGGCGATTGTCTTTGACCTCGCAACCAAACTGGCGCGGCATATCAAGATGGATGACTATAAAAAGCGGAAGATGGCGGCAACGCTTAAATCCGCTGACATCAATCTGCCGCCGGAAGTCTTTACCGCAAAAGCGATTGTCAAGGCGGGATTTTTCCTGTCGCCTGTTGTTGTCTGCATACCGTTTATGCCGATACTCGCGCCCATATTTATCTTTTTGGCGATTGCGGTGTTTTTCAAGGAATCGGGCGCCGCCAATGAGATTCTGAAAAAGAAGCGCGAGGCCATCGAAAACGAACTGCCCCGCTTCGTCAACACGCTCACGCAAGAACTGAAAGCAAGCCGTGACATTCTCTCCATCCTTGAAACATACCGCGCCAACTCGTTGGCGCTGAACACTGCGGGCGAGGCTTTTCGGACGGAGCTTGAAATCACGATTGCCGATATGAAGTCCGGCTCCCATGAAACGGCGTTGTCGAGGTTCGAGGGGCGTATGGGCAGTTCACAGCTTTCCGACGTTATCCGTGGGCTGATCGCCGTCATGCGCGGCGACAACGGCGTGGTATATTTCCAAATGCTGGCGCACGACCTGAAACAGCTTGAAATCCAAAAGCTGAAAATGATCGCCATGAAGCGGCCGGGTAAAATCAAGAAATATTCCTTTTATATGCTCGCTTGTTTCCTGTTGATGTACCTTGCCATTATCGGCATGGAAATCTTCAATGCGTTCGGCAACTTATTTTAGAGGGAGGGCGGAATATTGATTAGATTACTACAATCAAAGCGCGGCGAAGGCTATGTCGATGTGGTCGTCGTCGTGCTTGTAATCATGCTCTTTGTCGCCCTTGCCGTCAACGTGTTCCCTGTGTTTGTCGCAAAGAATCAGCTTGACACCTTCGCCGCCGAGCTTGTCCGCGAGGCCGAAATCACGGGGCGTATCGGCAGCGAAACGACGGCACGGGCAAATCGGTTGAAAAGCGACATCGGCATAGAGCCGACAATATCATGGAGCAGGGCGGGCAACTTACAACTTGACTCAGAGGTCACGCTGACGCTCACCCTGCGCTGTGATATAGGGTTTTTCAACTTCGGCTCGTTCCCGATTACCCTGACATCAAAGGCGACGGGAAAAAGTGAGGTGTATTGGAAATGACGAAAATCAAACGAATCATGCGGTGTAAAAAGGCGAACTCCTATCCGCTGGCCATCGCAATCGCCCTCGCCATCGTCATCATTTCCACCGGCACGTTTGAGTACATGAGGCTCATGCTGATAGCGCAGGGGGTGAGGGATGGCGTACAGTCGGCGATTGTATCTGTTTCCACAGGCAATTATTCAGATGTATATGCTTCAATCCGCGAGGGGTACAGCGGCGGCTATGTCAACGACGGCGGCGGTTTCAATGAGCAAGTGAACACGGGCGACGTTTACGCCCGCCTTGCAAGCCAGTTGGGGCTTCGGCACGAGGGTTCGCGCTATGTGAAATACGTTGACGGCGATGTGGTGGAGTACCGTGTTTCCAACCTGAACGTGACCGTCATAAACACCCCCTTCGCCCCGTCCAACCGTGACACGGCGCAGAGGTTCGAAGCCACCGCCACAATCTTCCTTGAAGTGCCTTTATCCTTTGGATGGGGGCATCTGCCGCCGATGGGAATGACCCTGCGTGTTAAGGCGGGGTGGACGCCGAAGTTTTAGCGGCTTCCATGTACGTTTTGCACTGGATGAAAGGCAAATATTTGTGCGCTTTGGCGGCAATTATTTTCATCAAAAGCAAGCTGAACCCCCACCTCAAAAAACGTGCTTGCACGTTTTTAGGTGGCGGGTTCATGCTATTGGGCGGGGGTTCAAGCCCCCGCCCAATGACTCCTGACATTTTCCAAGGAAAATGTCAGGAGTTGCTTGATGATATTGCTGGACGCGAAGCGCAATATGGCACATAATGTAATTAGCAAATCATTAAATTTCTATATTTCTAAGTTTCTGTATTTCTAAAATCATAAAGGAGGTCATCGCCATGAAAAAGAAGAATGGCAACCTCCGAAAACTCTGTTGCGCAGATTTGCTGCGAATTTTGTCGCAATTCGAAGCCAAAAAACGTAGGCGTAGCAGCGCTACGGCGAGGCTTTTTGGCAAAGAAGTGCGGCAAAAGGCGCGGTAAAGGTGCGTGACAGGGGTTTTCGGAGGTT
>Ga0099364_10013569_pt1 | contig 10920 bp, 10 predicted proteins | sample TergutTh196P3_FD_73070 | JGI IMG/M metagenome (GOLD analysis project Ga0099364, IMG submission 73070) | Microcerotermes parvus P3 segment gut microbial communities from Pointe-Noire, Republic of the Congo - Th196 P3 | ecosystem: Host-associated > Arthropoda: Insects > Digestive system > Gut ... | reverse complement strand
ATAATACGTCCAATCCTGGTTTGATCCCCGTGGCGTCCTATCCGGCGTACGGGGTACCCCAAGTAACCAAAATCAGGTGCGCGGTAAATAAAACAAAAAAGGGGAGCAATCGCATACAATTACGCGCAGGGGCGACAAGATACTCGCCAAAACCATTATTGACATCAAGCGAACCGTTCCAAGAGGCACAAAGCACAAATTCTCCTGCCCGGCAGGAGGGACATACTCCACAGCCCCCGACATTGTTAATCATTACGCGGTCGCCGGGCAACAAGCCCGTCACGCCTTCACCGAGTTTCTCGACTTCGCCCGCTACTTCATGACCTGAAACGAAATTTGTTTCACCCTTAACAGACCACAGCCATTTATCCGAACCGCATATTCCACTTGCGCGGACTTTTATCCGTACATATCCGGGACCGGGCTCCGGCATTGCTACTTCAGTTACACGCAAATCACCGGGACCAAATGCTTTGATTACTTTCATGATATATACTCCCTTACATTATTTTTCTCTTTGCTTAATTACTAAAATGACGTGCAACAGTTTCCAATTCCTTAGGTATATCAATTTTCTGCGGACAACGGGCAATACAAGCTCCGCAAGCTACACAGTCACCGGCACGCCGTCCCTCAGTAATAGCATTGTACAGACCCTGAAGATTCCAGCCGGCGGCACCGCGTTTTGAATCATTATACAAATTAAAGCAGACAGGTATCTCAATATTTTCAGGACAGTCCGGCAGACAATATTTGCAGTATGTGCATTGAATCATCGCTACTTTAGATAATTCCAGCAAAGCCTTTTCTATAATTTCTAATTCGGCTTGAGAAATACGCTTGAAAGGGCTGTATGTTTTTAGATTATCTTCCATTTGCGCTATGTTAGACATACCGCTCAACAAGCACGTTCCCCCGGACAATGACGCCGCATAGCGCATAGCCCACGAAGCTACCGAGCTATCAGGGGAGGATTCTTTGAACAACGCTTCCGTAGCAGGAGGCAATGAAGCCAGCGTACCGCCTTTCACCGGTTCCATGACAATAATAGGTTTCTTATGTTTTAATGCGACTTCCTGTAATTCGCCTGCTTTACCGCGCATTACATCTACATAGTTTAGTTGTAATTGCACAAACTCCATTTCAGGGTGTACAGTTAAAAGATGTTCTAATAATTCAGTTGTTCCGTGGAAAGAAAACCCAATATGCTTGCATAGCCCTTTCTTTTTTTGTTGGACAATCCATTCATATACGCCGCCATTGACCGCGTTTCTTTCGTTCCCCTCGTCCAATGAGTGAACCAAATAAAAATCAATATAATCCAAGCCACAGCGTTTTAAAGATTCTCCCAGCAGCTTGTCACAGGCTTTGCGGTCAGATGCCATCCATGGCGGGATTTTATCCGCTACCAAAAAAGTATCGCGTGGGTGACGGGAAGATAAAGCCTGTTTCAGCTTCTCCTCGGAGCCGCCGTAAACATATGCCGTATCGAAATAGTTAAAACCTGCCTCCAAATACATATCCACCATTTTAGTAGTTTCTTCAATAGAAGGCAACCTCATTAAGCCGAAACCTAATTCGGCATATTTTGGATTAAGACTGAGTACGTCCTGATGTGTCATAATATAATCATTCCTTTCTTAACTTATAATAATTTTATTATATTATTTTCAATTTTATTATTCAATATAAAACTTGTAAACTTTTCATAATAATTATCCTATTCCCAACAGCACCACTCCTATTACTAACATAAATACGCTAAGATAGAGCCGGCGACCGGGTTTCTCTTTGTAAAGTTTTATGCCGATAAGAGCGGACAGCACAGTACCTCCCCCGATAACAATCGGAAATTGTACAGCAGCGGCTACATATCTCATTAAAATCATGTTCAGTATATTTGTAATGCCTATTGTCGCAGCCATTCCGAGTGCTATCACTAAAAAAGGACGTGGATTGAACTGTTCATGCGACGCTTTTTTATTACCTGAAAGTATATTAAATACTATTGCAAACAGTGACGCGGACAGAAATAATACCGCAAGATATTCAAGGGTCTGTGTACCGTCCATATAATAACTCTGGGTCTTTTGCGTACTGATAACGCTTCCGTTCGCAAACATTGTTATTAACGCCAATATTATCCATTTAGTTGTAAAAGGTCTGTTTCCGGTTTTTGTCTTGACACTCATTACAAACAAAATAGATAATATAACTATCACACCGACCGTTTGCGGCAAACTGATAGTTTCTTTCAGAAAAATCAATGAAAAAACTACCGGAATAAAATTAGAGAGATTCATCATCAATACAGACCATATAAACGGTCCGAAGCTCATAATTCGTATGTACAGCACACCCGCTGCAACGAAACTCAATCCGCCGGAAAGTGCAGATAACCATGTGACAGCCGAAGGAACAAATTCCCTGTTTGTTATCACAGCTATTAAAAAAAGTGCAGTGCCAAGTATTCCAGTCCAAGTCGCCATAAAAACCGGCACAGCTTTTTTGTTACCGGCAGAGAGTGTGCTGAAAGATTTATAGAAAACGCCGATAAATTGATTACTTACCAACACACCAATAAATATCAGTATTATTACCATATATTTAATTAACTCCGATATAAATATTTTTAATAAACTGAAATAAAAACAGCTTGAGTTGTTTTATTTCAGTTAGACTGCCCCTATCGTTTCGGCGTATTCCCTAAGAATACGCCGTTGTTTTAGATGCGTTTCGATTTTGCTTTGCCGCTGCCCTCACTGCTGAGTCTTTGATATTTATTCTGATTGACACTTGTGAAAATTATGCTCTTTCTAAATATTCACCTGTTCTTGTGTCAATTTTTAATACATCCCCTCTTTCGATAAACAATGGCACTCTTATTTCTACACCAGTTTCGAGCGTAGCAGGTTTCAGAGTATTATTCACTGTATCGCCTTTAAACCCTGGGTCTGTTTCCGTAACTTCAAGTTCAACAAACATAGGCGGCTCAACTCCAAAAACATTGCCTTTATATGATATTATTTTAACTATCGTATTCTCTTTCACAAAATTAAAGTTATCTGATAATTTATCTTTATCCAACGGCATCTGCTCATAACTTTCGACGTCCATAAAATAATAAAGTTCGCCATCGTTGTAAAGATACTGCATATCTTTTCTTTCGATAAATGCTTCGGGGAATTTATCTGATGGGTTAAAAGTTCTCTCAGTTACTGACCCTGTTATTACATTTCTTATTTTTGTCCTTACGAACGCTGCGCCTTTGCCGGGTTTTACGTGCTGAAACTCAATAATCTGGAATACTGCACCGTCTATATCAAATGTTGCTCCGTTTCTGAAATCTCCTGCTGTTATCATGATTATTACTCCTTTTTGATTTTAATATTTTGATACGTGAAATATTATTACAGTTCGTGGATATTTTTATGCTATTGTTTAATCTTAACATAAAAATATGTATATTTTTCAACGTACTTTTTACTTTTTTGTATTATAATAATAATTAAAAAATCAAATCCTCAACTTCCTTAATTAATATGTCCACTGCTTTTGAAGCCGGAATTTTTGTAACTGCTTCCCCGTTCCTGAACAATAAAAATTCTCTGTTGCCGCCAGCTATACCGACATCGGCTTCTCTCGCTTCTCCCGGTCCATTTACGGCACACCCCATGACCGCCACTTTTATATTGCGTTTTTTTTCACCGTCCATTCTTTTTTCAAGTATTGACAATCGTTTCTCCACTTCGTTTGATATTCCTATTATATCAGTCTTGCACCTTCCGCACGTCGGACACGAGATAATATCAATACTTTTTTTATATAATCCCAAAGCTTTCAAAATTGAAATACCCTCATACACTTCCAATACGGGGGTAGCGGTCAGTGAAACACGTATTGTGTCGCCTATTCCCATATTTAAAAGACTGCCTATTCCTATTGAGTTTTTAATCAGTCCGATATGTGCCGTCCCAGCCTCAGTTATGCCGATATGCAGGGGATAATCAAACATATCGGCAATATTTAAATTGGCTTCTATTGTTTTTGATATATCCGAGGATTTTATGGATACAACTATATCATTAAAATCAAATTTTTCAAGAAGCCTTATGTTATATGCCGCGCTTTCGACAAGTGCGTCAACACTCGGCGAGCCGTATTTTTTTAATATATGTTCTTCTACCGAACCGCCGTTTACTCCTATTCTTATCGGTATTTTTTTATTGCCGCATATATCCGCAACCAGCTTTATATTATTCTCATCTCCTATATTACCCGGATTTATCCTGATTTTATCTATACCTGCATAAGCACATTCTACAGCCAGTTTATGATTAAAATGTATGTCTGCGACAATCGGTATATCATAAGCTTTGTCAACAGCCATTAATTCTTTAAGCTTGCCTATTGTTTTAATTGTATCATGGTTTAAAATCGCCATTCTGATTATATCACAGCCTGCATGTTTCAATAAAGCTATCTGGGTTTTCATCTCTGCAAAGTTATCATGCTTTACATTCAGCATAGACTGGACGCTTATCGGATTTTCTCCGCCGATTATAACGCTTCCGACTTTTACTTCCCTTGTTTTTTTTCGAGTTATCATATATTTTTTATTTCCCTCTATAAAATATAATTTTTGAATTGCAATATACACTAATATTAAGAGTTTGAAATTTTCTGTCATTCTCTCACCGCTGAATTTAGTATAACACATATTTAATTGATTTTCAATATTTATTTTCTTATCTTCAATTTATATATTTGCTCCCATTTAAAGGCAAATACAAGCTGTACATAGTGAAAAAATATTTTTTTTCGCTTGACAACATACAAAATATATTGTATACTATTATATATAAATTATATGTGAGCATAGGAAGGGTGTCCCTGCCTGTCCGCAGAAATATAACCGGCGTTTGGTATAAATTTGCGGCGCGTTGCTCTCAACGCGCCATACAAATATTAATTTCCCGTGTGTATTTCAATATATCTGATAAAAATACAGTAAAAGATATAGAAATTACCGGAACAGGAGGTGTTTTTTTGAAATCAGGTTACAGCGACGCAGTTTCACTGGGCAGAAAAAAATTGGAAATTCTCTCCCCGGAAAAAGTATGCAGTGTATGTGGGGTAAATTTCGTTGAAAATAAATATATAATAAATTGGTGCGGAAAAGACTATGAAATTTCTCTTAATGAAAAACCGGATTATAATATTGCACTTGAAATTTTATTTCTGCATTATTTGACATCAGAGGGAACAAAAAAACCTGAAAACAGATTAATCGCCTTTAGAGAAGTGCCGGGAGCATCTTTTTACGCCCCTAAATTTATTCAGCGGGCTGTTGGTCCGCTTGTCAGGACTTTTGGAAAGGAGCCGGAAACACTGGTTGAAACTGGTATGAATCTCGGCGGGATTAAATCAGATGCAGGGAATTTTGCAGTCAGACTAAATGTTTTGCCGAATCTTCCCGTGACTTACATAATTCATGCGGGAAACGAGGAATTTAACCCGGAAGGGACGATTTTATTTGACGCAACGGCTTCGGGTTGGCTTCCCGTAGAGGACTTAGTTTTTGCGGGGTCATTTGGAACTTATGAATTGATAAAAAACAAAAAATAAATATAAAATGCGGAGGGTTATTTTATGCCAAGAAATAAAATCAAAGAAGTTTTAAAAACAGGAAAAGTTTTAGTGTCGGACGGCGCATGGGGAACATTTTTACAGAAAAAAGGACTGAAAGCAGGAGAATGTCCCGAACTTTGGTGTATTGAACGTCCAGACGACGTAAAAGATATTGCGTCAAATTATATCAAAGCGGGAGCGGATATGGTTGAAACGAATAGTTTCGGCGGTACTTCTTATAAACTTGATTATTACGGGCTCGCAGATAAAGTTGCTGAAATCAACGAAGCGGCAGCAAGAATATCAAGAGAAGCGGCGGGAGATGACAACTGGGTTATCGCTTCTATAGGTCCAACAGGGAAAATGGCTATCGGCGAAGATGAAAACGAAGAAGATTATGACGGTGACGAATTATATGCGACAAGAGATTGTTTGTATTCTGCGTTTAAAGAACAGGCAGCCGCGCTTGAAAAAGGCGGGGCAGACGCGGCTTGTATCGAAACTATGAGCGATTTAACCGAAGCTGTTGCCGCGATTAAAGCAGTGAAAGAAAACACAAGCCTTGAAGTTATCTGTACGTTTACATTTGAGAAAAATAACAAAGGCGAGTATAGAACCATGATGGGATTGGCTCCGGTAAACGCAATCAAAGGAGCGATTGAAGCCGGCGCAGATATTGTAGGTGCAAACTGCGGCAACGGAATCGAGCGTATGATTGAAATTATCACAGAAATAAGAAAAATTGAAAAAGACGTGCCGATACTTGTTCACGCAAATGCGGGTCTGCCGCAAAATGTAGACGGAGTCGATATGTTCCCGGAAACTCCGGAAGACATGGCTAAAATCGCGCCGGATTTAGCAAAAGCTGGTGTTAATATAATCGGCGGGTGCTGTGGTACAACGCCGGCACATATCGCGGCAATTAAAGAAGCAGTAAAATAATAATTTTTGAAAGGATAATATTTATGAAAACAAATTTTTTATCTACGGCGATAGGAAGTATGCCGTTCAACAATCCTGAATATGCAGTACAGGTTTCGCTTGAAAATTTGGACGCGCCAATTTGGTCCCAGTTACCGAGTTTATCTCTCTTGGAGCAAATGGAAATACAGTACAGTGAGGGAATGCCCTGTGCAACGGTGGATTTTGAAAAATCGCGTATGTTTTTTAAAACTGACGAGGACTATTCCGAAGTATTCGGCGAATTTTATGAAAAATATATGGAAGCGGTAGAGAACGACGGAGATTTGGAGTTCATGAAAATCAGCGAAGATTATTCAAAGGGAATTTATGCCCTGTTAAACAAACTTGAAAGCGAAAACAAAAAATTGGACTGGCTCAAAGTTCAGACAACAGGTCCGTGCAGTTTTTCTCTTACAATCGTCGATGAAAATAAACGCGCAATTTATTACAATGAAGAATTTCGCGACGTTATCGTCAAAGCAATGGCATTGAAATGCCGGTGGCAGATTAAAAAATTCAAAAAATACTGCGATAATATAATATGTTTTATTGACGAGCCGATTTTATCGGCGTTTGGAAGTTCGACATACGTATCTGTAAGCCGTGAGGACGTTGTTGATATATTAAAAGAAGTTATCGAGGCAGTTCATGCAGAAGGCGGACTCGCAGGGATTCACTGCTGCGGAAATACAGAGTGGAGCATACTGATAGACGCAGGCGTTGACATTGTAAATTTTGATGCTTTCGGATATGGTCACACAATTGCAATTTATCCAGATGAAGTCAAGAAGCATTTGGAAAAAGGCGGCAATTTAGCTTGGGGAGTTGTTCCGACTTCAGAGGCAATACGCGAACAAACTACAGAGAGTTTAGAAAAAAAATTAGAGGAAGGAATGGACAATTTAGCCTCAAAGGGAATAGATAAAAATTTAATAGTTTCACAGGCAATAATAACTCCGTCATGCGGAACAGGCTCTCTTGACCCCTCAGATGCGGAAAAAGTTTTTAAAGCGGTGAAAGCTTTATCAGCACGAATGAAAGAAAAATACGGAGTGTAGATTTTTAATAAAGAAGTTTAATGAGGTTCAAAATGAAAATAGCGGTTTCAGGTAAAGGCGGAGTGGGCAAGTCGACGATTTCCGCCGCAATCGCGCTTACTTTGGCTCAACGCGGACAAAAAATCCTCGCGTTGGATTCTGACCCCGACGCGAACTTCTCAAGTGCGCTCGGAATCCCGAAAAACGTGAAAATCCGCGCAATAAGTTCGGAGATAAAATTGATTGAAGAACGCACCGGCACAAAAGTAAACGAATACGGCAAAGTTTTTAAGCTTAACCCTGAAGTGTCGGATATTGCCGAAAAATTCGGCGTGAATTATAACGGCGTGAATCTTGTCGTACTCGGTGCGGGAAACAAAGGCGGCAGCGGTTGTGCTTGCCCTGAGAATACTTTTATAAAGACTTTGGTCGCGGATTTGGTTTTATATAAAAACGAAACTCTTGTTATGGATATGGAAGCGGGGATTGAACATCTGGGACGCGGTACGGCAATGGGGGTTGATATTATGGTTATCGTCGTAGAGCCGGGAAAACGCTCCATAGACTGTGCCGAAACAGTTATCAAAATGGGCGGCGAAATCGGACTTAATAAATTTATAATCGTGGGAAATAAAATCGTTTCGGACAGTGACAAAAAGTATATCGAGGACGAACTTCCTGGACATGATATTATTTTCATGCCGTATTCAAATAATATAAGGGAAGCGGACAGGGACGGAATTTCTGTTTTAGATGCGTTAAATGCGGAGCAAACACAAGTAATCGAAGATTTGATTGAAAGGATTGAGGGAACATGAGCTATATTATAGCGGTTACAGGCAAAGGCGGAACCGGTAAAACGACGTTCAGCAGCCTTTTAGTGAAAAATTTTACTGAGTTGAATAAAACGCCGGTTCTTGCGATTGACGCAGACCCGAACAGTTGCCTTGATTCCGCGCTCGGTGTGAAAATTACAAATACTGTAGGGCGTGCCCGCGAAGATGTTAAACAGGAAAGCCTGCCGCCCAATATGTCGTCGAAAGAATTGCTGCGGATAAAACTGAGCGAAAGTTTAGTGGAGTCAAGCGGATTTGATTTGATTGCGATGGGTCGTCCGGAGGGCGCGGGCTGTTATTGTTATGCCAATAATGTGCTGAAATCTGTAATTGCCGAACTTTCGGGGCAGTATCCTTATGTTGTTTTAGACAATGAGGCAGGGCTTGAAAATTTGTCGCGCAGAATAGTGCAGAAAGTAAATATATTATGCTTGGTTTCGGATAATTCAAATGTCGGTCTTGAAACGCTGAAAAGATTATATGAGCTTGCAGTTGAGATGCAGATTGATTATGATAAGCTTGTAATTGTTGTAAACCGTGTGAGAGGCGGAAAAATTCCGGCGAAATTAGACGAGGTAAAAGCTTTTATAAAAGCTGATTTTACGGTTGTGCTTCCGGACGATGATGAAATTGCGGAGTTTGCGGAAACAAGCAGGAGCATTATTGAACTGCCGGAAGATAATCCAGTGAACACAGCGGTAAAAAAGTTTGTAAGTGATAAAATAATAAATTAGGAGAACAGCGAATTATGAACTTGGATATTTTAGAAAAAGTCAGCGACGGCGCATCGGCGAAAATGCTCGAAAAAGCGCAGTCGGATTGCGTCGAAACCTGTTTCGACAGGGCAGAAACGCAAAAAAATCAGTGCGGCTTTGGCAAAAACGGTACCTGTTGCAGAATTTGCCACATGGGACCGTGCAGAATCACGCCGAAAGCTCCCAGAGGTATTTGCGGAGCAGACGCCGACACAATCGCGGCGCGGAATTTTTTACGCGAGGTATCGGGCGGCACATCGGCACATTCGGACCATGGACGTCATCTTGTGTTAAGACTTAAGCAGGTTGCAAAAGGTGAAGCACCGGGCTATTCAATAAAAGACGAAACAGCGTTGAGATATACGGCGAAGTTATACGGAATCGAATGTGAGGGGCGCGATAAAAACGAAATAGCCCTTGAGTTAGCCAATCTGTTTCTGAATGAGTTTTCAGAGCAGGAGGGTTACTTGAAAACACTCGAACTCGCGCCGCAGAAAAGACAGGGAATCTGGAATACTAAAAATGTGAAACCGAATGGTATTGACAGAATGGTGGTTGAAGCGATGCACAGGACTTCTGTGGGTGCTGACCACGATTATAAAAATTTATTGGCGCACGCTGTCAGAACCGCTCTTGCAAACGGTTGGGGAGGTTCAAGAATTGCTTCGATGGTTTCGGATATATTATTCGGGACTTCAAAGCCGCTGAACAGTACGGCGAATCTCGGCGTTCTGAAAAAAGAAACGGTAAATATATTAATTCACGGGCATGAACCTGAACTATCGGAAATACTGACCGTTGCAGTCGCTGACCCCGAAGTCAAAGAATATGCTAAAGCGGCGGGAGCCGAGGGTATCACCCTTGCGGGGATATGCTGTACCGCAAACGAAATATTAATGCGTCACGGCGTGCCGATTGCCGGAAATTTTTTACAGCAGGAACTTGCGATTGTTACCGGCGCGGTTGAAGCCATGATTATAGATGTGCAGTGCTGTTTCCCCGGACTTGTCGACGTTGCAAAAAGTTACCACACGGAGATAATTTCAACCACCGATATAGCAAAAACAATCGGCGCGGCGCATATTACTCTTGACCATGAAAACCCATTGAAATCCGCGAAAGAACTGGTTATGCGCGCAGTTGATAATTTCAAAAACAGAAATCCTGACAAAATAAATATTCCGTCCGAAAAAGAACCGCTGGTCGCGGGATTCGGTGTTTCTGCGGTTAAACATATGCTGGGCGGAAAATACAGGGCTTCTTTCAGACCTCTGAACGATGCAATTATTCAGAATAGAATACTCGGCGTAGTCGGCATTGTCGGCTGTAATACTACTAAGTCGAGGACTGACGAATATACAAATATATTGAGCAAAGAATTAATCAAGCGCAATGTGTTATTGATACAGACAGGCTGTGCGGCGATAGGTTCGGCAAAAGCAGGTATGTTGAAGCCGGAAGCCGCGATTGAATTTGCGGGTGACGGACTGCGCGAAGTCTGTGAAACAGTTGGGATACCGCCGATACTTCATTTTGGAAGCTGTGTCAACAACAGCAGAATTTTGGAAGCTGCAATGGAAATTATCTTGGAAGGAGGACTCGGCGACGACTTTTCAGCTTTGCCGGCAGTCGGCGTGGCTCCTGAATGGATGAGCGAAAAAGCAATCGCAATCGGCAGTTATTTCGTCGCTTCAGGTA
>Ga0099364_10013568_pt1 | contig 10921 bp, 13 predicted proteins | sample TergutTh196P3_FD_73070 | JGI IMG/M metagenome (GOLD analysis project Ga0099364, IMG submission 73070) | Microcerotermes parvus P3 segment gut microbial communities from Pointe-Noire, Republic of the Congo - Th196 P3 | ecosystem: Host-associated > Arthropoda: Insects > Digestive system > Gut ... | reverse complement strand
ACACTATCAATCCGTCTATGTGCCATGCTTTTTCGATATTTGCACGCGTAAAATAGAAAGTGAACGTCATCGTAACCAAAACATACAGGCCCCAACCGATTCCGACCAAGTCACCCCAGAAGTTAATTCGATTGCGAAAACCTCTCGGTGCTTTCTCTTCGCCGGTCAGTATTGCCAAAAGATTCGGCAATCGCGGCGGATATTTTTCAAAGGCTTCCTGATCTTTGGAAATTCGCACGGCATAGTAGAAAAACGGAAGAATGACTGCCGGAATGATGGTTCCGCAAAAGAGGCACCAAACCTGCAAAAGAGGATAACTGGGCTGTTAATCGGTGGTTCACCTATCCCGGCAACCAATTCGAGCCGGAAATGAACCAAGAAAAATACACACAGAAAATCGTCGAATTTGCCGAAAAGTATGACATTGACCTTGACATGCAAGGCGTACTTTACACCAGAGCAGCACTGGCAGAGTTTATTGCCAAGACGAAGGCGACACCGCCGGATACGCTGCTGGTCGTCAATTTCTGGAACACTTTTTCGCCGTGGGTTCTCGAAATGTCGCAGGAACTTGCGCCGCTGTCGATGATAGTCTATCATCCGGTCGGCAGCAATCATCAACTTCCTCCGCAAGGACTGATGAACGCTCCGAATATGGTCTATATCCACTCGCTCGAAAATTGGGAAGCACTTGAAAATGCAATGTCTGCCGCCAACGCTAAAATGTTGCTCGCACAAAGCCGGTTACTGCGGGTGTCCGATGCCAGAGCAACGGTGAGAGACAACAATCTTGGCGTTGAAATCGTCTCTGCTCCGGCGGCAGAATACAACGACCTGTTCGACTCGATTACAGCCGACGAGGCGATGATCCGCGACGCAATGGTATTCAAAGGGAGAGCAACTGCCGTGATTGATGTCGAAGACAAATACATTGTCGAGGGCTTCCGATCCCAAAAAGCGGTGCTCGAAATGATGAAACGTTACAATGCCGACGGCATTACGATTCGCTGCTTGATGTTGCAGGAACGCAAACCGTGCGTGGCGTTTTCGCTCAATAACGGTGCGTTGGTTCCTTGTGCTTGCGAAGACAACTGGGGCAGTGCGATCTCCTTGATGATAGGGACGCATCTGCTCAAGCGGGCTGGCTTTCAACACAATCCCGAGTTTGACATTGACCGGAATCAGTATTACGGTGCCCATTGCACTTGTGCATTGGAATTGTACGGTCCCGGCAAAGGGGAAAAGCCGTTTCGGATTCGACCGTTCACGCACCAACTGCCGAAGACGGCGGCAATCGACGTTCAGATGACACCGGGCGAAAAAGTGTTTGTGCTGAAGTACCTTCCGGCGCAGAAACAAATTTTTGCCTACACCGGAACGATGGTCGGTTCGCCGGAGATTAACGTTGCCGGCGGTTGTGCAACCCGTTTCGTGATGGACGTTGATAAGACCGACGATGTTTGTACGATTTATCATGGGCCTCATCCGATTTTGTACATTGGCAGTGTGATGGAAGCACGGCGGATCAAAGCCTTTGCGAAACTGGCGCAACTCGAATTCGTTGGAAACGTGTGATTGAATAGACCTGTTTCCTAACCGCAAATCACAGTTGGCTTTTCGCTTCAGGCACGGCGGCGACCCAACGGTCTGTTTCTGCTTGGAGCTCGGGCACGGGGAACATCTACAAGATTTACGCCGAGTCCTATAAAAGCGAGGAACACTTGCAGGAGATTTTGAGCGAGGCGAGTCGGATTGTGGACGCTGCGCTGGTGCTTTGTTAATGTTAATAGTTTGGGATAACACAAAAGCCAAAATGAAACGAAGTGTAATGACGGAGTGTAACGTGAACCGCTCATCATTGTACGTTGTTCCATTCCGGCTTTTGTTTTGAACGTCCACTAATTTTTGGCACACCGCGAAGGGAATGAGGAACAGTTAATTTTGGGCATGGCTTGACTTATCCGGCGAAAACTATAAAATCGGGCGTTGTGTTTGCATTGGAGGATATGCGAATGGTGAGCGGGCTGACTCGAAATCAGTTGCCGGGCGACCGGTTGAGGGTTCGAATCCCTTGTCCTCCGTTTTTAGCTTCGGCTAGTTCCTCAAGTAAGTCTTGAGGAACAGTGAAATTCTTGTAAAATTCTCTGAAAAGCATCATGGCTTTCATGACAGCATAGCCGCTTTTCCAAACTCGATAAAACCAAGAAACTTTTCTCGGTGTTTCGTCATAAGCCTCTGCTAACAAAGGAGTTACGAGCGACGACATTTCGCCGACGACAGGGTTGGCTTCAGCAACTCGATTGAACATTTCCAAGTCAACGCCCCGCTCTTCACAGAGCATTTTGCACAAATCAAAGAACGTCAGGCGACGGTCGCCCAACTCTTTTAGATAGGCGAAAATGCCCGAAATGCCCCCCGAAAATGGAGAATCCAATGGAGACTTTTTGGCATGCCCGTCAGACACCGCCGCCGAATCGGACAAACCGCCCAATGCGGCATAATCCTCTTCAGGCATGTCATGGACGTAACTGCCCTGCCGGACAGCGTCGGAATTGCCAAACATGGCGGACATCTGCTTTTTGGTGTAGAGACGTGAATTTTCCTTGTCCGTAATGCAGATTCCCCGCAGACTGTTAAAGAAACACGCCCATTTTTTGATGCCGGCTTTCCTGATTTTCTTTGCTATCGGCGTAGCAATGTTTCGGAAATCCTTAACCGTCCGGCGTTTCATAAGATACGGAATAAAACCGTTGGCTTTGGTATGGTCAATTGTGTAAAGCAGAGTACCGCCGCCGAAGTATTCTACAAGACAGTCGCAATATTGGCGATAAATTTTTATCGTCTCCTCGTCGATGCCAGTTTTATTTTCGAACCATTCCTCTACCAGCTGCGAAAGCGTCAAAGCACGTTCCTCTATCCTGCCGTTGATCAACTTTTTATTTATCAGTTTTCTCCGCAGTTCCGGCAGGAGATTTTCCTGAAGTCCAATTTCGAATGGAGTAAGTTCGCCGCCATAATCACGGACACGGACAAGAGCATTAACGAGAGTCCGAAAGTTTTCTACGACCAGATTGTCATACATAGCGGACAGGTAAATTTCCCGCTGGACACCCTGCACGTCTGGATAGGTAATCCGATTGCGTTTCGTGTTCCGCTTCTGTTTTGATTGCACATCCTTTGCCATATCATTGCTACCCATTGTTTAATCTTCCTTGATAAAACAGAAAATAAAAATCGCCGCTTGTGGATGGCTATTTCCTTTGCATTTGGGAATCGTGGAGTTGGACACGATCAAAACAAACGGCGACTTCTTTGCGAGACCCAACTCTATCGAATCCAAACTGGAGCCACCAAGTTCGGTACACCAAAAGTGTATGTCCTCATGATACCACAAATCGATTCTCAAGTCAATAAAATTTTTTAAATTTTTCCAAAAATAATTTTGCCGCCACATCGAGCAGCAATCCGTTAATCGAATCAACCGGCGACCGCCGCCCCGACGCAAGCGCTATGCCGAAAAATAATTTTTCTTAACACTGCGTTAAAAAATTATTTTTCGTCATATCACTCGCTAATATCGGGACTACGTCTCTAGCACGCAACGTCCTACGTTACAAGGAATGGCAAAGCCATCATTGCTATTGTTTTTTGCCTCTCCGCCCCGTCGCCATCGCCGGAAATGCCCATGAGGACGACGGCGACGGGGCGAAGAAGCAAAAAGCAATAATGCCAAAAATGATAACTTCGCCATACTGTAAAATTGCTTGAGGACTCCGGGCTCCGAACAAAAAAGCAAAACCATAATTCAAAAACGCACACGTTTGCCGCTCTCAAAGCCGATCACACCGCACACTGCACATGCAAATGCAAGCGCCTCCGACGTGCCGTCAAAAGTAAACGTCTCGCCAACCGTAATCTTCCTACTCTCATCTGTTATCACGCCTCCATTAAAAAGCATCACAAAACGAACATCTTTTACCGGCAACGCAGCCGGGATTGTCGCAACATTATCAACAACTCGCGCAGCAGGAACTGATTCCGACGCTGACGCATTACGAACCAACGGAGAACTCACGGGGCTCCCAACCGATACTGCCTTCTCCTCCGGCAGAGCAACACGATCCGCCTTTTCTACTACTGCCGGAACGTCTGGTTCCGGCGTGTTCAATGTACCACCCATCACCACTTCCATCAAAATCACCGGGAAAAAAAATAATATGTAATAAGTAAGCCAAGGAATTGATACTATTACTACAGCCTTCGGAACTAAATGCCAAGCATGTTTACCAGCAAACCACATAACACCCTCAAGAGGCGTACGCTTCAAATCAGGACGATCACCGCCTTCCGCACCACTCCCATGACTGCCGCTCGCATAGACACGGTAGATGTCAGAAGACATCACGCGTTTCTCGGACGCACCGCTCCATCGAACTGCCTTACCGCGAAAGTTGCCGATGTTCGCCTGATAATACTGAGTCCTTATGCCAAAAGCACACTTCAATTCGTAAATGTCATTCATCGATACCGAAACAGGAAACGGAATATACAACGACTTCGCATTAACAATTTCGTATAACTCATCCGCAATACCTAATATCGAATTCGCAAACTGATCCGTATGCTGACTCAAAAAATATACTACTTGCTGACTGTGCCGATGGACGGATATCCAGTTAATAAATGCAGATTCAATATCAAGAGAACCGTAATCCATCTTGCGACCAAGATGAAAGTGTACCTCGTCAATTATGATAACACTCTGAGCGGGGAACTTCTCCCACCAATACGTTTTTTCCGGGTCATTGAAAAAATCCTTATCACAGTGATTCATATAGTGACTCACATCAACATCTTTGCCGACACGTTTACTAACTGTTTCATTTAATCCTTCCATATCAAATCGCATGTTAGTCCAAATACTCGAACTATAAACCTCGCCCTCTCTGCGCTCGTACTTCATCCACTCTACTAACATGTCCACGACAATGCTAGCCATGTGATAACTCTTTCCACTACCCGGTTTGCCAGCAATAATTGTCAACGGCATAATTTAATTTGCAGTGCCAGGAATGAACGTAATAATCCAGCGAATAATTATAACAATCAATGCAATAAATAGATAAATACTAAGTAAATGAAGGGACTCCACAACAGGAGCAAATAAATTCAACTTCCCAATCACAAACATACCAAAATCAAATGCTTCCCTATACTCCATAAGTATAGCGCCTATGTCAGGAAGCATATCTAATGCCCATTCAATCTGCTCCAACAACAAACTGAAAAGCCAAACAAAAAAGCCTACTGTACGCCATATAAAACCCTCTTCTCCCAAAAAGAGATCATACAAATATACAAAAAAGTCCCATACATATTCAAAAATAGACCAAAAAAAGTTTAACACCGAAACTACTACCCACTCAAGCAAATCGTAAGCACCTTCAATCTGCCGAAATATGAAATCGACAAATTTATTCCAGTAGTCCATAATTGCTTCACGTAACCATTCCATATCATATTTACCTAAATACAAGAACCAAAGAAACAAAAAACCTGCATAAAACCATGAAAAGCAACATCATACGAAGCATCCAAACCCATGGCTCCTGCGACAATGCGAACATGTCTAATTCCACACGCCATTGAGGCAACTCTATGCCGCCAAATTCACGTATCGGATTCTCTACATAAATCAAAAAGTCAGGTGGTCCCGGTTGAGGACGCATCAACTCCACAAATGCATCAAATCCTAATTTCCCCACGAAACCCTCGTATAGCCCATCAAGCCTATCGAAAACATCATCTATGTCATTCCGAAGCCACTCAGGCATCTCGATACGACCTTCTGGAAAATCACGAAATTCAAACTCAGGCGCATCTGGAAGAGGAGGAGGACCAGGACCTTCAGGCAATGGTCGCCAAGGAGAATCATCACCGTCGTCGCCATCACCGTCGTCGCCATCATCGTCAGGACAACAATCGCAATGTTCCGCAATATGCACTACTCCTAAATCGGGTCCCATGTACTGCATACAGCCACAATTAACACCTTCTCCCTCAACCCATGCTTCGTAATCGCAAGGACAACCACAGCCATCGCCATCACCGTCATCATCACCGCCGTCATCACCGGGATCGTCGCCATCACCATCGTCGCCGTCATCACCATCGTCGCCGTCATCGCCATCGCCATCATCGCCATCGCCGTCATCATCACCGCCGTCATCGCCGGGATCGTCGCCTTCACCAGGACCATCGCCATCACCGTCGCCGTCGTCGTCACAGTTGCCGTCATCTCCACAGGATATATCTAATAGAGTTCGCGCACTTGCTGGAAAATTAAAAGTAAACTCTACAGTGTAACCAACTACTCCGTCAAAAATACCACCAGTATAAAAAGGAACAGATAAAACATCATACTCTATTATTTTACCAGTAAGTACCTTACTAAAATAACGATATCGACCAGTCGAAGAATCCAGTACCCGAAATACCAAGCGCATTTTTGTGCCATCATGACTCAAATCCAAACTATCAGGAGCACCATGATTAACAGGAGCATCATAGAAGAAAAAAGCTCCTACAGCTGGAAGACGTCCACCGGGAAATACAGATAAATTCAATGGTACTATACCCACATGAGATGCAGAATATGGCCATGTCGAAGCTTCTTCTAATACTACAGGGTTATTCCAACCACTACCATATCCCCCACTAATACCATATTCAACAAATTGATAGCTCCAACCCCCGTCAAAACTACCAATATAGCGCAGGCCCACAACCATACGAAACGGTCCATACGAATCCATTTTACTATACCAATCACTATCTCCCCGAACGTAGCCCGGAACGACAGAAATCACAAGCACCAATATCACAAAAAGGATATTACGCATCACACCGCCCCCTTTCCTTCTAAATGGTCCTCTATCGCATCCAACATCATACTGCGTAAATCCTCACAATCTTTCGGAACCCTGCCGTTGACACTCGCACCAAAGAATAGATCAGGATCAACTATATCGTCCCCATGGCAATAGTACCAGCCAACGCGAGATACAAGATGATGAACACAGACACAACAAGACGCTACAAGACGCGTATTGTCCAATCGTTGACTCGTCAATACAAAATGATCACTGCGAGTCGGCAAGAATACACAATCAAAGTCCCCGCCATCGAAATCGTGAGGAACTAAATTGCGCTCCGTTATCTCGTCCCACGACAAGTACAAGTTTGCCAATAGCAAATGCTTGCCGCAACTGTAACCCGGAAACCGGTCTCCGCTGTAAACTGTTATCTTCATATTTTTCTCCCTAATGACGCATCCCAAATACCAAAACGTATGCCAATAGTATGCCGCCGATAAATGCAGACATGCCTATAATATATTGAAGTAATTCCAACTGCTCTGGCAACAAATCTACCAAATTGTCCAACTGTTCTTTCTGCTCTTGATTTAATTCTACCAACCGTTGTAACAACAATAACACTGACTCGAAATCTATATCGCCAATTTCCGGCATACTGCCACTCATTGAATCCAACAATGCTAATGATTCCGCCGTCGGCGCAATGCGAGGAAATGACCAATACTGTAAACGGTCCCGAAAATTCAATATCTGAAATTCACGTGTACCTTCATTGACAAGCGGAACATTCGCACGGTACTCACGACCGCCGCGATTGATAACCAATGTCGCACGACCATCACGGAAAACATAAACCGATACGCCATCGACATCTATCAGCACCGAACCCGCAAACGCAGACGGAAATGTTACAGGTGTCAACGTCGTACTCATGCTAAACTCGTTCAAATCGATAACAGCAGGAAAAGGACTGAAAAAATAGACCGCATTCGTCAATGGTCCCGTTGACCAACTCGACCATTCCCAAAATCCTAAATAGGTTGTCTCACCCGGATACTCCGACTCATAGTCATTCACAAACCAATCACTTACATCAATATAGCCCTGAGCGCAAAGCGAACCCTGCAAAAACAACAACAGCAAAATGGACAAAAGCATATTACGCATATTAACCCTCCAATAAAAAAGCACCGGGGCTCGGGTACACCCCAACGAAACCTAGCCGCGACCAAACGACTTAACAAGTCTGAACGCAAACTTCACTCCCCAAATCCCAAGCCCCAAAGCAACTGCACCAACGATAATCGGAACGACCATCGCTTTGATGCTATCGAAAATAGACCCAAAACTCACAAGGGATTCGAACTCCACCGTGTTGCTGCTACCACCGCCCTGAGCAAAAACTTCAGGCGAACAGAAAAACAGGAACGCACCGAACAAGGCGAAAACCATCAGGTACAACCGCTTCGCAATCACACCTCGACAGCCATCCGCCACAATTCCTACAACCTTCAACATAACAACTCCTTTCTCCCCAATGGGGATAATACCAACCCCAGAACAACCCTGTCCTGCAGGTAATTGTTACTCCAAAACGCTCGGAGTAACGTCTACGATCACGAAATCCCCTTCGCTTTTTTCTTTTCCTTAGCACATGCGCGCAAGTTCTCTACGAGATACCTGCCGTATTCCTCAATCACCGACCCACGAAGGATCATCCAATCTGTCGCCGCTCGATCTTCCTCCGAAAAACGAAACCAACTCTCGTCTAACATCGACGGCGAAATAGCCAAGCCTTCGCTAAAACGTTTAATGACTGCCCCTGCAAGCAATGCCGTTTCCGCTTCTTGGAATGACACTGGAAACCGTATAGTGTTTCTCATCATGCCCATGATTCTTTCCTTTCTCCCAATAGGGAATTAAAACCAAACCGCAAACATCCATGTCCAACCAAAAAATTATGCTACCGCTACGCACAGTAAACCTATTTCCAACGAGTTAGCGATTGTATCATCGGAACAACGTAACCCGTAAAGTACAAAAGTAATCCAAATGCAATACCATGAAAAATATTAAACAATATCAATTCTGTCATCCTGAACCTCCCATTGATTGCATAAACATTTCTCGCTTGCGATAACCCAAGTCACGCACATAATCCAACTCGACTTCATAACTTGCAGGATCGTATGCCACAGAACCCAACGCGATACCAGATTTAACGCGGACATATTCCGCAAAGCAATTCAACTTCTCGTGTAATTCATCCTGGACACGATCAACCCAGCCATTCGCCAAACCAACAGAACCGCTACACACCGACTGTTCGCCAAAGCGGCACGCTAATGCCTTCGATAAACAACCCAACGCCTGACTCTCAAGAGCAACGGGATCACAAATCACATTCTGATCCTTCGCCCACTTGACATCGGACACTTCCGCTCCAGAAAAATAAGAACAAAACAAGGTGCGAACACGCTCCCATATCGGATGAATCGCCGCCGTGTTCTCATGACCACGTACCTTCGGCTTTGCCAATATCCGAAACCAATCATGAGTCAACAAATCGACAATAGCACGTTCACGCTCTTTCAAGTCCGATACCGTGTTCACGCCGAGACACTTCAATGCCTCGCGACCAAGACGAACTTCGACTCGAGTTATCGGACAACCACTGTTAAACCATTCGTCGCCAATGCAACGCTCGATAAAAAATGCCTCTTTGATTACGTTCGACTTTTGAGAACGCAACTCTTTACCCTTGTCATAAATGCACACCTGAACCTTGGATGATGACCCCAATGTCAACGTCTCTTGTTTCAATTCACGACCAATGCTGAAATTGACAGAACCCTTGCGCAACTTCGTTACGACATGACCCGAACCGAAAAGTTGAATGAACTCCGAAACCGGAACATCGATCATCACTTGCATATCGATCCGGGAAGGTTTATCGGCATAAACAGTCAAACCGAGACGTCTCAGGAACTTCATGGTAAACTGTTCGTGTACCACGAAAAAATTATTGCCGATCAACGACTCCGCCAAGTACCGAACGCGAACCGGTTGACGACCTTCAGGAGGATTGGAGTGAATTAAAAACTCCACTCCCCGACAAAGAAAACGATACTTGTAAAGCAAGCCGCCGACTTTACCGCCAGTCGGCATGACCAAAACTTCCTCTCCGGCAATTTCTATTTTGAAACCTTCCGGCCCCTTTTGGATTTCGCAAGCTCGCTCTTTCGCCGACTCAAGTTTCGCCATTACAGTGGAAAAATTGCTGTCATTCCAAGTAGCAACAAAGCCGACTTCGATACCGCCGTCGTATCCGCCATGTGAAAATTCCGCTACTTCTTCGAGGGGGAGGCTTGGGGTTTTGGGGAAAAAACTACTTGGAATCCCCCCTGTTAGCAGTTGGGGGGGAGGGACAGACCTCTTTTTTGTTAAAATAGGTGGATTTTTGTCGGGAACAGCCGGGACAAGCCCACCGACGAGGCGGCTATCGCCGCCACCGCCTGCGGACACTGAAGCCGGTGCGTTTTCCAAAGAATGGTCAAAAATTTCAGTCATGGTGGACTCCTTTCATGGTTAACATTTGGTTATTGGTTTCGATGCTGTACGGTAAGATTCCGGTGGCGGACTTTGTAAAATGGCTACTGAAATCAGCCGGACAGCCCGGCGAAAAGAGCGTATCGTCAGTGCCAGAAGGTTCTAATTTCCTGCCAATAATGGCGAAATAGATGGCGACGGCTGTCGCAAAGAACTCTAAATAAAGCCACAGAAAGGAGTTAGGACAAGAGGTAACAATCCCTTGTCCTCCGCTGTGGTAATTTGGGAGGTTTGCGTCGTGTGCCTTCCGTTGCCGTTTTTTGCCGTTAAGTACCGTGTTTTCAAGGGGTTACGGCGGATAGTTGAAAAGGAACTTTCCGCTCCATTCCCCCCGTTTTCCTCCCCTGCCGCCGTGTACAACGCCGCTTTTAACTCCACCATGGGAGAGGGGTTTGTCTCTGCATTTTCCACAGTGAAACCCTCATTTTGCGCCA
>Ga0099364_10013567_pt1 | contig 10921 bp, 10 predicted proteins | sample TergutTh196P3_FD_73070 | JGI IMG/M metagenome (GOLD analysis project Ga0099364, IMG submission 73070) | Microcerotermes parvus P3 segment gut microbial communities from Pointe-Noire, Republic of the Congo - Th196 P3 | ecosystem: Host-associated > Arthropoda: Insects > Digestive system > Gut ... | reverse complement strand
AAAAAGATATGACCATTCAGATATTGTGGCCGAGGTTTATGACAAACTAGATGACAGTGAAACCGATGAGTTGCGGAGGGATGTAACTGCTTGGATAGCGAAGGATCGTCATTTACCGCTTTGTATGGTTACATATCTTTGTGATAATGCATTGCCGCATTGGTACGGCGGGGATACTGGTACAATCTATAAGAATGACGTTTAACACAAGGAGTTTAGTTATGGATTTTCATTCGATTTATATTGAAATTAAAGGACTTGATGATAAAGAAAAACTTGAAGGTTTTTTAAAAGAACGGTGCAAAGGAAAAGGCGATGTCAGCGGCTTGTATAAGCATTTAAAAGATCAACCTTTTATAGATAAGCATTTTTTAATCATTGATGATTTTAGCGGCCCAGGTGCTCGTGTGGTATATCAGGAGCTGCAGCCTTTCATTTCTTGTTTTGATGATGTACATATTATTATCATTTGGCAAGAAGATGATTACTTTGGGGCTGACTCGTGGAATTATAGCGTCTATCTAGATGATTTGGATGAAGATGAGGAAGATAAAACCCCGCCTGGGAACCTTGACGACATTTTTTCTGTTATTGATACTTATGACGATACGGACTGCTTGTATCCCAATGGATGGTTTGATAGCCAGCTTGATGAACACGAAAAAGAGCCTAAAGAGTGGCTAAAAAACGCAGATGAAATAAAGGAATTTCTTGATGAAAATTCCGATTGGCAAGAATTTGCCAAAAATTTTCCGGAAGCATGGAACAAATTTGTTGATGCTTTAGGGGATATATAAAACAAAGGCAGCGAGCTTTGGTTCCTCTAACCCAAGCATTTTTATTGTATTTTATCTTCAGCAATGGTATCATTACAGAGGTTATGTGGTTAGTTGTTTTTGTGGCGGCAAGTTATACAATTAGGGGATAAAAATTGGTAAAAGAAATTGAGACTAAGCCTAAATTAATTAGCGATTATCTTAAGCTGGGAAAATCAGAAATATTTGAGATTCCAGAATACCAAAGGGGGTATTCATGGGATATAACAAAATGTGATAAACTTTGGCAAGATGTAGAAGCATTTATTGAATCATTTGATGAGTCTAAAAACGATCCATATTTTTTTGGAACAATTATTGTGGATTGCCTTGAATCAAAAGAATCCAATGTAAATAAATTTAGATTGATTGATGGGCAGCAGCGCACAATAACTTTCTTCTTGTTACTTAAAGCCTTGTTAATAAGATTAATCGAAACATATAATAAAATTCCCGATAACGACGATTCTAAAAAATTAAAAAAGGGCATCGAAGTAAATCGTGACAAAATTATTGGTATTTTATATAAAGCAAATACAGATGCTGTAGTAGATATACTTGAAAGCTGGGAAAATGCAAAAGGAATCACAATTATAGAAAATTCATCTATCAATGAACAATACAAAGATGAGGTAAAAAAAATTGTAGAATCTGTTAATTTTTCGGAAGCAGAAAAAAATGTTTCTAAAAACACGCGTAAGCATAAAGATAATAAGTACACTAACCATTTTCGTAATTTTAGGTATTTTTATGAAAAATTATTAGAAAAACAAGAGTCGGAACTTAATTATTTTTCAAATATTTTTTTAGAAAATTGTCAAATTATCGAGATTCGCAGTTGGAATACAGAGCAGGCGATTACAATGTTTAATTCACTGAATTCAACCGGCGAACCGCTTTCGGATGCCGATATCATTTCTGCACAGCTTTATTCAAAAACAGGCAATGAAAGAAAAGAGTTCAACGAAAAATGGGAGATTCTGAAAACAGCCGCCAATGACCTAGAGGCACAAAAAATAATTGATATAAATGCGGTGCTTATGCAATTCATGTATATTAATAGGGCGCTTAAAAAAGATTCTTCTGTTACAACACCAAGTGTAAGACGATACTATCTAGAGTTTAATAAAGAATTGTTAGAAAACCCTTTAAAGTTATGCAGCTTGTTAAATAATATTGCAGAAAAATGGGAAAAAGTTAAAGAGTATCCGATAATCAAATTATTATTAAAGTTCAACGCAAACATAAAATTATATTTGGCAGTTTACTTGTATCGCTATGAAAAAGAAGAAATAACAGAAAAAAAATTGTTAGAAATTTGCGAAAGTTTGCTGCGTTTATTTACTATATTAGAAATAGTTGATGCCGGTTACTCAAGCAAAAATTTTAAAGTTTTTCTTTTTGCTGAGTATATTAAGCTTGTTGATAAAAATATATCGAATCAAGATATAAAAAATGATTTTAATAAACACATTTTGGATAATTGGAAAAAAGAAAACCTTGAAGAAGCTGTTCGTGAATATGAAAAAAACGCTTTAGTTTATCTAAACGAATATTTGTATGCAAAAAGTAAAGGAACTCCATTTTATTTGGGCGAAACAATTAACATAGAACATATTATGCCGTCAAGCGGCAGAAATATTGAATCAATCAGAAAAAATGCAGGTATCGAGGACGAAGATGAATTTAATAGTCTCGTAAACAAAATTGGTAATAAAATTCTATTGGAAGAAAACATTAATAAATCGCTTGGACAAGATTGGTTCATGACTAAAACCCAGCCTTCAATAAAGAAAAAAGCCGGATATAAAGCCAGCAATTATGCCATAGCAAAGGCATTGACAACATATTCAAAAGACAAATGGGAAAAAGATGATATAGATAAAGCAACCGAAAAAGCAGCAGCACGGATTATAGAATTTATTTTTTCCTAGGCGCTAAACGCCTTGAGGTGGATTTTTCACAAAGGAGCGCATTATGAGATACAGTCACAGTTTCACCCTTTATATTAAAGGGGCACAGGAACACATTGAAAAATTTCTTAAAGAGTTAGACGATAATTGGAACCAGGATTCCCAGGATTCCTACGAACTTAACAAGAAGCCTGTTTCCATACGATTTAACCGGATCGATTTCCTAAGTGACTACGAATATCAAAGGGATCTGTTCCCAATAATGAAAGAGTTTTCGGTTAAAAACGGCGCTCCTTTGGTCTTCTTTTTTGATGTTGACAGGATCGACAGCGATGAGTTCGAAGCCTTTTCCGGCTTTGGAGTCTTTATCGCAGATGAACTGTTATTCAGCAACCGTACAAGCTGGTATAACATTGATAAGGAAAGGCAGGCAAACAGGCTTGAGCAGGAATACACTCAAATGGTAAAACCGGTTCTTGAGGAATGGCTTAAAATTGCCCCTTGCCCCGCAGCGCCCGGCAGCAAAGATTATCAAAAATGGCTGGATGAGCTTGTTGGCAATCTGCGCCAAATAGAATATCAAGCCGTTGATGACGAAGACGGCGAAGACGCTGACGACGAAGATTGGGAAGACGATGAAGACGAAGACGATGAAGACGAAGAAGATGAAGACGAAGAAGACGAAGAAGACGAAAAAAGAAGCGATATAACCAGCGAAAAAGCCGCCCTGGATTTTATACGGAAATCGCCGGACAACTTTAATCAAATCCCTGAAAAATGGAGAACCAGAGAAGTCTGTCTTTTGACTATTGCCTTTTATGGCAGTGTTTGCGGGCTAATCCCAAAAGATCTGCAATCGGAAGATTTTTTTCTTGATGCGGTAAAAATTAACAGCAACGGAAAAGCCCTTAAATACATACCGGAAGAATTCCGCACACAAAAGGTTTGCAGCGCGGCAGTTAAGTTATTCCCGGATGCATTTGAAGATGTGCCGGACGCGGTAAAGACTGAAGAAATCTGCTTTTATGCTGTAAAGTCAAATATGTGGAATTTAAAACGTGTGCCCGATGAACTAAAAACCGCGAAGGTAAACCTTGCCGCTATAACAAAGGGCGGCGCATCCCTTGGAGATGTACCTGAAAAATTAAGAACCAAAGAAATGTGCCTTGCCGCCGTAAAGGGCGGCGGCTCCCTTGGAGATGTACCAGAAAAATTAAGAACCAAAGAATTGTGCCTTGCAGCTATAAAGAGGAACGGATCTAATCTTGAGCATGTTCCTGAACAGTTAAAAACGTATGAATTGTGCCTTGCTGCCGTGAAAGATTCTGGTGATAACCTTGAATATGTGCCGGAAAAGTTTAGAACAAAGGGAGCAAAGGCTTTAGAACTTTGCCATAGTGCTTTAAAGAGTCCTAATAACTCAATTTTAGAAAACATTCCACGGCAGTTCATATCGGAAAAGGTGTGCATTGATGCCGTAAAGTCAAATCTTTGGAATTTTGAACATGTGCCTATTGAACTGAAAACAGAAAAACTATGCGTTACCGCAGTATCGGGGAATCAGCATCTATTAAGCTTTGTTCCAAAAGCGCTCAGGACAGAGAAATTCTTCCTATCACTTGTTAAAAAAAATGGATGGAGGCTTTCTATTGTGCCAAAATCTTTAAGAACCCCCAAAATTTGCCTTGCCGCTGTACAAAAAAACGGCAGTGCCTTGCAATATGTACCTGATGAGCTAAGAACAAAAGAACTTTGCCTTGCCGCTGTACATAGTGAAGGTGGCTCACTTTATTTTGTGCCAAAAGACCTTAGAACAGAAGATATGTGCTTTGCAGCGGTGCAAAATGACGGATCAGCGCTGGAATCCATACCAGATGAGTTAATAACAGCCGAAATCTGCCTTATTGCTGTTAGGAACGAAAGCAACAATAGTTCTACTCGTTTAATTGGTTATATACCAGAAAAGCTAATGACGGCGGAAATCTGCCATGCGGCAGTTCAGCAGGACCGCATGGCGCTTGAATATGTGCCAGAAAAGCTAAAAACAGCGGAACTTTGCCTTTTGGCTGTTCAGCGAAACGGTTACATGCTTAACTATGTACCCAAAAAGCTCCAGACAGCAGAAATTTGCCTTGCCGCCATACAGGAAGAAGGCAAGGCACTCCAATATGTACCTGAAAAACTTAGAACTGCCGAATTGTGCCTGATGGCATTAAAGCACATTCATTATGATGAAAAACGTGGAGTGATGCGGCATTTCCCAAAAGTTCTGCAAACAGTAGAGTTTTACCAGACTGTTGTAAAGGCGATTTGACCGCATATACCATATTTGTTGTAAAAAACAAGGTTTTATTATAAAGTTATCCCCCTAGAACCTGCAAGCCCAGCTGGTCAGTTGACGGCTCACGTACAGCGGCATAACCATCCTTAAACCTTTTCCCAGCCTTTCTTGATATTCTTTTCGATATGCGCGGCGTACAGGGACATGATCTGTTCCTCGCTGTCCGAAATTCTAACTTCGCTTTGCAGTGCATCTGCGCGGTCGGAACTAAAATTGGTATAGGCAAGTACATAAGCAGGGTATGCTGTGCCGGATGCATCATCTTTGTTTGTTTTCCACACAAGAAATTTCTGCACCATAATTTTTTCGCCCTGTGTTTTTTTGTACACTTCCCTTTTAAGAAGTGTAGATTTTTCAAGCTCAGATTTCTCGTCTTCTTCGCCTTCCCAAAAAGGATTGCAGCTTATTTCATCAATCTGGCTGTGGCGTATGTCTTGTGCATTTACTTTTTTATCGTCCCTAAAGCGGGAGAAAACAGGGTGAATCAAATTGATGCCATGCACATTCCGCAGGCGGTGGTACTCGTTGTTCTTAAACTCTAACAATGGATCAAAAACAGGGCCGGAATTGTTTTCAAAGACCGCTTCGTTAATGGTTATTTCTACAACGATTTCCGGGCGTACCGCATGAAACGCCACGCGGTTGGAATCAATTTCGGTATAGTCGGATTTAACTTTTAAATCTAAAAGTTTTGGATATAATTTTTTACGGGTTTCTATGTCTATGCCGCTGGCAGGGCATTTTCCAATTACCTGAAAATAACCGTCCTCTGTCATTAAGGCAAGCAGAAATGCCCGTACTTGATTTTTGGTATCTCCCGTTCCTTCGGAAAAACCTGTAATCACCGCATCCAGTGTGTATTTATTTTTTAATTTGTAAACCATAGGAAGCTCGCTGCGTACAATTAAGCCTTCGCAGCCTTCTTCGTTTACCCACTTGGCAAATATTTCTTTTACCTGTTCGCGGGAATTTACATTCACATAACGCACAGGATGAACTAACTGTGAATCGCCGCAAATAGAGGCAAGTTTTTCTATAATTTCGTTATAGTTTTTGCTTTTGAACGGTTTTTTTTCTACTTGAAGAATCTCAAGGTACGGTTCTTCGTCAATGTGTGCAATATCGAATAACGCAAGCCGGAGTTTATCGTGCTGGGATTTGTCTGCAAGGGCAGATGCTGTATCGTTCACGCGGGAATGTCCTTTATCCTGGCTTTTGTAAAGTTCCGCAGGGATCATGGCAGATTTTAACCCGGCAGCCCTAAAAAGTTTTTCCGCTTCCTTTATGCAGGGAAGATCGGTTCTAGCCTTGCCGCCGGTATTGTAAGCTGTACATTCATCATGTTCCCAAAACAATAACGCAAGTTCCCCGTCATATTTCTGGCTGATATAAAATGTTGTCCCTGCAAGCCTTTCGTCTATCTGCTCCGGCGAAATAGAAATGTATTTTTTGCATACATCAATTTTATAAGTTAAACCAATTATATCAAAGATCATTATTTTGCCTCCAATGTTTTTAATTCCATGTTTGTTAAACGAAGGATAAGGCAGTATTTATCGCCGTCTATGCGGCCTTCCAAAAAGCCAAAGTATTTTTCGCCGCCTTCTGTAAGGCAGAGCTGTTCGTTTCCTTTTTTTCCTGCCCCAAGCCGCATAAAAGAATTGCTTTCGTGAAGCTGTTTTGCCATATCATAAAGAAAATCGTAACTAAGGCCGGAAGTATGATGCAACTGGTAGCTTTTCGTAAAAACAAATTTTCTCATTGCATCTGCTTTGGGAAAAGGTTTGCCCGTCCATTGTATGGGATCTTCTATTCTAATATTTGCCTGTTTTCTTACAACTTCCCGCCGTTCCTTTTCTGTGCCGTCGGGATTATAAACTGCTTCCACAAAATTAACCCTGTAGGCAATGCCGCTGTCCGCAGTCATCCAGAGTCGTAATGTTTTGTTAACAATCCGCCCTGTTTGTTCCATATCGATCTCCGGATCGCCGTCAATAAGCGCCTGTCCAAGTTTCTGCATACCGCCATACTGCTGTTTTAACTGCTCGATATTTGCAAGAGATTTTATGTATTTAACATTTTTTTTGTCCCTGCCGTCGCTTAGCATTAAAATAAGAACTTCCCGCATCACCGGCGCGGCAAATGCAACTTCGGTATTTCGTTTTTTTTCGTTTGCTATATGTATCGCTCTCATAATTGCTCCTTAAGTTTTCTACATAACCGAAAAATCTAAATCGTCCGAATCTTCTTCTTCGTCGTCTGAATTTTCGTCTTCAATGAACTCGGCCTGTGCAAGACCGATCATTTCAAAAACAAGTTTCTGGCCGACAAGCATAAAAAGCGATCCGCCTGCGGCAAGCACAAAAGCCGGGTCGCCTTTGTAGCCGTCTCTAAAACTGTAAATAAATTTGTAGATTTCTTCTCCCACTGCCGCCAATAATTCTTTGGGCGCATCGTCAAGCTGATACACAGCAGTTATTTTATGATCCAAAAAAGTTTCTGCATCTGCTGTCTCTTTTAATTCGATGGGAGCGCTAAAACTGGAAGAAAAAGGCTCGGCATCACCGCCGCCTTCTGCTTTGAACGCTTTTAGGCTGGAACGCTCAACCCATTCACCTTCCGGCGAAAGTATGCCAAGCCCCAAACCGCCTTTGGGAATAATTAAACTTGCGGCTTCGTCCATGTTGACAAGCCGGCACTCCCTGCCCTCATCGTCAAGAGCTTTTAGCTCTGTTCTGCCGTACAGTTTGCTTCTGTCAACCTTTACAGGTTTTGCAGCAAACTCTGCACCTTTTAATTTGAAAGTTAAATTTCTTGACATTTATGCCTCCGTATTGTTATTCCAGCTTAAATAAATTATAAATTATCCATTTATCTTTGTCATGAGTAAATTTACGCACGGTTTTTGGGTGGGCGGATATTAATATATATTGTATAATGTTAAGATACATAGCTCAAGTCTTATCTATACCAGAATTCTTGACAATGAAATGAGAATGGGTTAAATTTAGTCTTATGGAAGAGCTAATAAGAGAAAATGCTTTTTACGCCTCACATAAAGCCGAATTTCAAGAGAAGTACTACGACAAGTGGCTTGTCATAGTGGGCGAGTCTTTGTGGGGTATTTATGACAAATTCTCGGATGCTGCCCAAGCTGCTTTTGGAAATTTTAAGCCCGGTGAATTTATGATACACACACCAAGCCACGATGATATGGTAATCCAAATCGCCCCATTCATATCCACAACACACCCGGATGACTTTGAAGCCGAAGATTTAGATGCCGGTATTACTGCCACCGAAGGAGAATTGGTAAAATTCCCGTATGCAAGCTAACAATACCAACTGCCGTGCCTTTATTAAAGAATATGGTAAACTGCAAAAAATAATAATAATGCCTGTGAATATATTACCCGTTGCTTCCTCTGATAATACAATCAGTAATACGCCTATAAGGGTCAAATCTTTATGGGACACTGGTGCAACATTATCAATAATAAAACCGCAATTAAGAGACAAACTCAAATTACGCATGGTAAGAGCCGGATCGTCTGCCATAATTGCAGGGCTTGGAGAATATATGCATAAAGCAGATTACACTGTTTTATCAATTCAATTAAGGGATAACTTTGAAATAAACTGGTGTCCTGTATATGTACTGGATTTTTCGGTTGATGTAGATTTAATAATTGGTATGGATATAATCGGCATGGGTGATTTTGCCGTCTGCAACACAAATAACGAAACATCTTTTTCCTTTGTAATCCCATCATTACCAACTAGGGTAAACTTTACTGATACGGCAAAATGTCCGTTTGGCGGATACAGATGAAAAGAGGTTATATCATAGCGAAAGAGATTTACAGGTGACCGATTGGCACAGGGTTAACCCCCATTAAGATATGATAGAAGAACGAGCGCAGGCAATGCGGCAAAAAAGCAACAAGGAGTATTAAAGATGGCATTTTTCAATTTTCAGTACTATCTCTCATTTAAAAATAATAATAGCGATATTCCCAAAATGCTTGTAGCATTAAAAAAAGAACTGGACAATAAAAACATCGAAAGCTATTTTAATGGTAACTTTCCCCATTATGATCCTGAAAGATTTCCGGTAAAAGATACTGTATGTTTTATTGAGAAGGAAGTTCGAGAACCATTTGATGTTGAAACATTCGCAGCGCAATTTCCCAATATTCGTTTTTTTTTACAGATTGACTGTGATTATTGGAGTTCATGTAATGAAGTATTTAGTAGTATTCGGACAATTAATGATGCTTCTCAGCCGTTCGTTGAAGATAACATAGATCTTGGGGAATATGAGCAGAATGATGAAGAAGATGGCTCGGAAAACGGCTGGAATGCCTATGATGATATTTGCCAGCAAAATGCAAGAAAAAGAATTAGCTGGCTAAATTCGTAGAAGAAACCTGCGGCGAAGGCTGTTGCGAACCGCTCTTTAGGGCAGCTTTTAATTCTGCTTTCATATTGGCCGGCACATAAGAAAGCGCCCAGCCCTCCTTTTGAACCGCCGCCATGCACACTTCGGCGGTTTTAAGACTCTCAGGCACAAATTGAAGCGCCCAGCCGTTCTCCTTTACCGCTTCAAGGCACAACTCCCGCGTTCTAAGGGCTTCCGGCACATATTCAAGCACATTGCCTTCCTGCTTTACCGCTTCAAGGCAGATTTCCACAGTCCTAAGGCTTTCAGGCGCATCTTGAAGCATCCGGCCGTTCTGCTTTACCGCTTCAAGGCAGATTCCCACTGTCTTAAGGCTTTCAGGCACATATTCAAGCGCCCTTCCATTCTGCTTTACCGCCTCAAGGCAGAATTCCGCTGTCATTACATCTTTCGGCACGTATTCAAGCGCCGCGCCATTCTGCTTTACCGCTGCAAGGCAGATTTCCGCTGTCATTACATCTTTCGGCACATATTCAAGCGCCCAGCCGTTCTGCTTTACCGCTTCAAGGCAGATTTCCACAGTCTTAAGGCTTTCAGGCACATATTGAAGCGCAGAGCCGTACTTTTGAACCGCCTTTACCGCCGCCATGCACACTTCGGCGGTTCTTAGGTTCTCAGGCACATCTTCAAGTGCATCGCCGTTCTGCTTTACCGCCACCATGCACACTTCGGCGGTTCTTAGGTTCTCAGACACATATTGAAGCGCCCAGCCGTCCTGCTTTACCGCCACCATACACACTTCGGCGGTTTTAAGACTCTCTGGCACACATTCAAGCGCCTTTCCATATTCCTTTACCGCCGCAAGGCATATCTCCACTGTCCTAAGGCTTTCCGGCACATATCCAAGCGCCCCGCCATACTGCTTTACCGCCGCCATGCACACTTCGGCGGTTCTTAGGTTCTTAGGCACATGTAGAAGCGCCCCGCCGTCCTGCTTTACCGCCGCCATGCACACTTCAGCGGTTTTAAGACTCTCAGGCACATCTTTAAGCGCCCAGCCATTCTGCTTTACCGCCTCAAGGGCTTCTTCTACTGTTGTAATTTCATTGTCTGCCATAATTTAATCTCCACATTAAGTTTAATACAAAAACAAATCCTTGTCATGAGTAAATTTACGCACGGTTTTTTCAAAAAAGAAAAAAAAATCGTGAAATTTTGAATTTTTTAAAAATTTTTATTATATATATACATGACAAAAAACGACGAAACCACTATCCTAGAACATTTTGAGGGTATCTTCGAAAAGTTGTCCGAAGGGGGCTTAAACAAGGACTTTTACCTTAATGCCAAAGACAGCCTTAAAGCGGCGGCGGTCTACCTTGATACCACTCAAAGACAAGCGGCCATTTTCTCTGTACTTCTTGATAACTATGGGGGGAACCCTATGCAG
>Ga0099364_10013566_pt1 | contig 10922 bp, 10 predicted proteins | sample TergutTh196P3_FD_73070 | JGI IMG/M metagenome (GOLD analysis project Ga0099364, IMG submission 73070) | Microcerotermes parvus P3 segment gut microbial communities from Pointe-Noire, Republic of the Congo - Th196 P3 | ecosystem: Host-associated > Arthropoda: Insects > Digestive system > Gut ... | reverse complement strand
TAAGTTCGTTGTCGAAGGGTAGATTGCGTTCGGAGGTTTTGGCTTTGATTATAGCGGCACGGGTTTCGGTATCGGGTAGTTGGATGTCGAAGATCAACCCCATCTCGAAGCGGGAACGGAGACGGTTGGCGAGGGTTTTGATGGCGCTAGGCGGTCGGTCGCTGCTTAGGATGATTTGCTTGTTGTTTTGATAGAGGGAATTGAAGGTGTTGAAAAAGGAGTCTTGGGTGCGTTCTTTGCCGGAGAAGTGTTGGATGTCATCTATAATTAGACAGTCGAAGGAGCGGTATTTGTCGTCGAACTTGGATTTTAGGCGGATGGAGTCGACGAAATCACTAAGGAAGTCGTTGGCGGTAATATAGAGTACTTTCATGTTGGGATGGGTTTTTAATATAGTATTACCGGTAGCTTGGATGAGGTGAGTTTTGCCGAGTCCGACACCACCATAGACGAAGAGCGGGTTGTAGCCTTGGCGGCCAGGAGTTTCGGCTACGGCTTGGCAGGCGGCAAAGACTTCTTGGGTACTAAAGCCATTGACGAAGTTTTCAAAGGAGTAGCGTTCGTTTAAGTTGGTGGAAGTATTATTTTGAGACGAAGCTAGGGACGTGGGTCGCGATTGGCTTGTCGGATCGGCAACTTTAATATCCGAAATAGCTTTTTGTTTTTTACGAGAAGAGGTTACGTAGTCGATTGACGAGACTTTTAGGTTGTGATTGTCGAGGGCTTTTTTGATTTCGACGTCGAAGCGGGCTACGATTTGGGCCTTGATAAAGACATTTTTTACCGCCACGGTTGCTACGCCGCCCAAAACAGAGAGTAGCTTCGTGTCTTGCAAGAAGGCGGCAAAATAGCTCTCGGAAGTGCTTTTTTTCGCTTCGGCAAGGACAGCCGACCAGACTTTTGACAATACCTCGGGATTCGTTTCCTCCATTTAACACCTTTCTAATATATATAGTAGCGCATATTGGAGTTTTCCACAAGCATAACCGCAATGGTTTTCTTTTAACAAGAGAAAAGACTTGTGTGCGAATAAAGTAGGCAATTAAACACGAGCGTGTTGCAAAATAAAAATGGGCGTGGTATTATTAAATTAAAGCGGAGGTAAGATGCTTGAGCTTAGGCGTGGTTTGTTATATAACATAAAGAAATACTGGAGTCTTTTTGTTATATCACTGGCTTTGACGAGTGGGTTTGGCTTTTTGCTACATACGACAATAAACGGAACTCTTTTAGCTGATGACAGGTTTGTTATGAATCATGGGGAACAGAGCGAAAGGGTGGCGGCTCTGTCGATACCGTCGATTGAGGTTAAGGCTATGGTTTTTGGTGTTGGTGTTGATGAGGACAATAGGATAGAGGCTCCCAGGGTTAGAAGTAATGTGGGATGGTTCCAAGAGGGAGAAGAGAAGGGGTTGGCTAGGTTTTTGGTTGGGCATAGCCCGGGTGTCTTTGATGGGCTTAGGTATTTGGAAGAGGGTGAGGTTGTAACTTTTCACAAAGACGGGTGGATAGAGAACTATGAGGTTGTTGGTATAAGTGTGAAATATAGAGATGATATAAACATGACGAATGAGCTTCTTGGGGCTGATCTGGTGCTTATGACGTGTTTTGGGGAGAGGGTTGGGGATGACTATGTTCAAAGGTTGATAATTTATGCGAAAAAATTGTAAAAAGGCTTGACTACAAGGAAAAAATGGGTATAATAGAATTATGAAGGTTAAATTATCAAAAGGGCTGGGCGAGTTCTTCGCACTTGATATAGGTACCAAGAATATTCGCGTCGTGCAACTGTCAGGATCTGTTGGACGAGGTTGGGAGCTGAAGCATTATGGTTATGCGGAGGTTGAGCGCGGGATGTTGTTGGATGATTCCGATATAGGACGCGAAAAATTCGGTGAAGTCTTAAAACAGGTGATCATGAAGGCTGGGATAGATACGGACAACGTAGCTATCGGCATTCCGTCAAATAAAGTCTTTACGACAGTGGTGGATGTGCCTAATCAGTCGAGTGACGAATTAAAGAAAACAATAAAATATCAAATTGATCAGTATATTCCGATGAACGTGGCGGATGCGAAGGTTGATTATGTATCCCTGGGGGTGAGTCCGCGGAACAACACCACGATGGAGGTTATGCTTGCGTCGGTATCTAATGAATATAGTGAAAATCGATTGGAGTTATTGGAGAATTTGGGGTATAACGTGATTGCGATGGAGTCGGATTCTTTGGCGATGGCGCGAGCGATATTCTCGCCGGACGTTCCGGACGCGGTGCTTGGAATCGATATGGGTGAATCTTCGACCGATGTGGTTATTTATTATAATAAAGCTCCGAGGATTATACGAACTATTCCAGGTGGGTTTGGGCAGGTGGCTAAAGGGATTGCTTCGCAACTTGGTATTCGCGAAGATCAAGCGCGTCAGTTCTTGCTGAAGTTTGGTTTGGTGCAAGACAAGCTTGAGGGGCAGATATTCAAGGCGGCGGATGGCGCGATGGTACAGTTCTTTACGGAACTTAAGAAAACGATTAACTTCTTCCAGATGCGATATACTAATGTGCCTATTAAAAGCGCTATCACAACAGGTTTTGCCGGAACGGTGCCGTTTATGACCGAGTATATTGAGATGCAGGTTTCAATTCCAACAACCATAGGAAATCCTTGGCATGATATTAAAGTTAACGAGACAATGCAACAACAGTTGTTGCCGATCGCATCAGAGTTTGCGGTCGCAGTTGGGCTTGCGAAGAGGAGGAGCGATGTTTGAGATTAATCTAATTCCGAATGTGAAGTTGCAACTCCTTAGGATGCAAAAGCTTCGCAATATGGTGATTTTCTATAGCGTTATAGTAGCGGCGGCGGTTGTTGGCGTGATAGTAATACTTCTTCTAGTCCTTGGTGGAGAGAAGATTGCCTCAAACACTATGACTAATACAATAAACAGAGAGTTTGCTGATTTATCTTCACGACCAGGGATAAATGAGGTTTTAACATTGCAGAATCAGATGGAAAATATAGATATACTTTCGAATGACCGAAAGATTTTATCGCGAATATTCGCATTCCTGGATGTGTCTTTACCTGGAGAGGATACTCCATATTATATAACATTGTCTAGTATCAATTATAGTGAAAACACAGGGCTGATTGTTCTAGAGGGTCAATCCAGGGGAGGGTTCCCAGCTCTTGATGCTTTAGTTAAGACGATAGAGCGTGTTGGATATAGATATGTGCCGGATTTTGACAACAGAATAGACTCTAATTTGAGCGATGAAGCTCTTAGGCCGAGGCTTGAGCCGGCTATAGGGACTAGTCCGTCCTTACTTCTAGATGGGGATATTGTTATAAATGAAACGTCGTTTGGTCGAAATGCCGACGGTGGATTGGTGCTTCGGTTTAATATAAGTTTTTCTCTAGATCGAAGTCTGTTTGATTTCAACAGGAAGCACGTTGTTGTGGAAGGGCCGACAAAGCAAATTGTAACAGACTCATATGTGCAGATTCGAGACAATATATTCGCCAACGAGGCTGAGGATTGTCTACCTGATGACGCAGAATGTTTAGCGGGAGGAAGATAAGATGGCGAAAACTGAAGACAAAAGAACAGTTTCAAGAGGGGATTTGGCCGCAAAGGCGCGTAAAACAATGATGATAACAGTGGTTATGACTTCTATTGTTGTTGGGTTAGGGCTTGTTGGGATTAGGCGGCTTATTATAGAAAATATATTCTTGGGCAGGGTGATTATACAGAAAAATGAGACTATAAACAACCTAAGGGATAGTCAAAGAAATCTGCCAAACCTGGAGAATGCAATTAGGATTTTGTCGGTGAATGAGGATTTGATGGCGGCAAGGTTTGACGAAGAGCAGGATACTCTTCGGGTTGTGCCGGACGCTTTGCCTAGTGTTTATAATGAGGCTGGGCTTGGAGCGTCTCTTGCGGAGAGGTTGCTTCGTGTTGATGGGGCGACGATTGAGTCTGTTAGAACAGGGAATAGCGCCTTGGCAACGGCTCCAATACCAATATCTGCGGAAGGACTTAGAACAGCCAATTTCACTTTCACTATTAGCGGAGATGAGAATGCGATTAAACAAGTCCTAGAGAACTTAGAGAAGTCAATACGATTTATCACAGTTGGACAGATTAATATAACTTATAGTGGTAGGATTCAGATGAGCGTGCGCGGAGTTGCGTATTATGTTGACGAGTCAATAGTACAATTAACGTCAACAACAATTAGAGCAGGAGGGGGTAATTAATGAAACGGAATGATATAGCGCTCTTGATATTAGCTTCGGTGGGAAGTATTTTGGTGGCGTACTTTTTAGGCAATTCCTTTTTTGGGGCGGTTGAGGATCGTATGGAGCAAGTTCCAACATTCACAACGATTAGCCCGGCGTTGGCTGAGCCGAGGAGTGATGTGTTTAATGAGGATGCTATAAATCCAACAGTTGAAATCGAGGTGGGACAGAATAACGAGGAATCCCAAGACTCCGAAGGTTAGGCGCTAGAGTATGCCGCTTCTAACAACAGAAATACAAGGGCAAATAATCCAGAACTTACTGGAGAACGGCCTTATGAGCCGAAAGATGCTGGAACAAGCTCAGCAGATGGCGGCGAAGAGTAAAACATCGCTTCTTTCGGTTTTGGTTTCCAACAATTGGCTGGATGAGGACTCTTTGACTCATGCGATTGCGTCAAGTTATAATATTCCGTATGTGAACTTAGAGAATGTTAAGATTGACGAAACGATATTGAAATTATTGCCGGTTTCCACGGCCAAGCAAACCATGTCGGTACCGATAGGGCAGAAAGACGGGAGTATTGTGGTGGCTATGCTTGACGCAACGAACGTCCAAGGAGCGGACTACTTGTCGACTATACTTAGCCAGCCTATTAGGGCTTATATGGCGTCGCAGAAGAGTATTAGCGCGGTTATCGCACAGTATGGAACGGATTTTTCGAGCGTTGAGAATGTCAACTTGCAAGCGCAGAGGGAGAAGCAGCAAGCCGGGGAGGTGGAGAAGCAGGCGTCGAGTATAAAGACGATTACGCAAGATTCGTCTGTTTCCAAGGTTCTTGTAACTCTTTTGGAATATGCGATTCGTTCAAACGCGTCGGACGTTCATATTGAGCCGATTGAACATGATTTATTGGTGCGTGTGCGTGTGGATGGGATTTTGCATGAGATTGCGCGTTTGGACAAGAGTTCGGAAGCGCCACTTATTTCCAGGGTTAAAATCTTGGCGGGGCTGAAGATCGACGAACATCGTATTCCGCAGGACGGACAGTTCGCGGTGAGTATCTTGAACAAGGAGGTTGATCTTCGTATTGCTATCTCTCCTGTTGTTTGGGGAGAGCAGGTGGTTATTCGTCTGCTTGATAAAAGCGGCAATAGTTTTGACCTTCAGGAGATGGGATTTGCGGGACGGGCTTATAGGACGATTCTCAAGGGTGTGAGTAAGCCGAATGGTATGATCCTAACATCCGGTCCTACAGGGTCGGGTAAGTCGACGACTCTTTATGCCTTAATTAAGGAAATTAAGGGTGAGGAAGTTAAGATTATTACATTGGAAGATCCGGTGGAGTATAAAATGGATGGGGTTACACAGATTCAGGTTGATGCTGAGGTTGGATTGACGTTTGCGTCGGGACTTCGTTCGATTCTTCGACAAGACCCTGACGTGGTGATGGTTGGTGAGATTCGCGACAAGGAAACGGCGATGCTTGCCGTCCAGGCGGCGCTTACCGGGCACTTGGTTTTTTCTACGCTACACACGAATTCGGCGGCAGGTATCTTGCCACGACTTCTCGATATGGGTGTTGAGCCGTTCCTGTTAGCGTCGACGCTTAATACGGTTATTGGGCAGAGGCTATGTAGAAGAGTGGCGAAGAATCGCGAGGAGTATGATTCGGATGAGATTGAAACAAAGGAAATAAAGGAAATTATTGGGCCGCTACTGCCTAAGAGCGCGGAAGAACAGCAGAAGTTTGCAGACGACTTGGGATATAACCATATGCCGCTTGCGAATCAGAATAGTTTTAGGCTGGTAAGAGGTGTGGATACGCCGGAGACGCCAAGAGGGTATAAGGGGCGGGTTGGGCTTTATGAGGTCATGGAAGTGGATGAGGATATACAGAAGATGATTGTTGCTAGATCGACGTCGCACGAGATTATGAGGATGGCGCAGGAAAAGGGTATGGTTTCAATGCGCGAGGATGGAATTCTTAAGGCGCTAAATGGGCAGACTACGCTTGAAGAGGTGAATCGGGTTGCGTCGGATATAGCTTAGATTTTGGGTGAATCTTTATGGGATGCTCCTAGGAGCCAATTGATTATGTTTATAAAGTCTTTTGTCAAGTTTTTTCAACGTAGTGAAAAAACTTCTTAGAAAAGAAGAGTTTTTTCAGTGGGAAGGTTATGGATAGAATAATAATATGGAGCTTGACTTGGTAGGACGTGTTTTGATATAATATAGGGGATAAGGGAGGTAGAGGTTCACAATGGGATTGTTACAAAACAAGACAGGCTTTATGGGGGGGGTCTCCAGTAACCGTAGGTCTTGTTTTGTAACAAGCACACTTGCCTTTGCTTCCTCCCTGCTCCTAGCCTTCGTCCTGGTCCTGGCCACTGCCTCCAATAGACCGAGCCCCTCTGCCACCAGTGCGGAAGGGGGAACAAACTTGAGCTTCTTCATCCCGTCTAGTGTGGCTATATACCTCTACGATGAGGATATGGTGGAGAGTAGCGACTTCACAACCAATGTAGTGCCAAGGGCAGAGGGCTCGGTCAGCTCTCTGGAGACCAATGTCCGTGTTACCGCCGCCGGTATCTATGGCTATAACCTAAGCATAAACTCGGCCACGGCCAATATGGTGGGGCAGAACATGGGCAGCAATACCCTTGTTCCCTCCGGCGGCGGTATAGACAACCCCATACCGTTCTCGAGCGGCAACTGCAACGCATGGGGCTTTGCCACTCCGGGAATAGGCGGCAACCACTCACAGGCTTTCGATCCATCCTACTCCACGTTATATAACATCAGCACCTCCATCCTATCCAGCAACTACGCGGCCGTGCCAACCAGCCCGACCCTCATAGACACCGTGGACAACAACGATCCGGGCAATGTGGACGAGACCCGTCCATACTACTTCGCCTTCTGTGCCGGCGGCTCCACCAACCCCGATACCTACTCGGCCACCGTAACCTGGACGGCAGTAGGTATAAGCATGCCGACGGAGCCGCCGGCGTTGCCTTTGGCTCAGAATGGCGACACCATGCAGGAAGTGGGTGTGAGCTTGTCTTGCCCGGAGACCAGGACTTGGGTTGTCGATGCCAGAGACAACAGGACCTATTGGATCAGGAAGATCCCGGGCACGGCTTCGGGTGGCAATGGAGACTTGTGCTGGATGGAGACCAACCTGGCTTACGGGGGAGGGGGGAATTGGGATTCTAGTTTGGGTTGGCCGGATGATCGTAAAACCCTTACGGTTTTGACCTCTGGGACTGGGGCTTGGGATAATACATTGCCTAGAGTATTCACTAATGTCGTTCCGTCAACTGGCTCGGGACTCTTTACTGCTAACCCAACTCCACCGAGAACTGGGACGGGTGCGGCAACCGGTGCAAACGGCGCACAATATGGGTACTCTTATAGTTGGTGCGCAGCAATGGGCGGGCCAACCGTAAACCTAGCAGCATGTAATCAAACTGAAACTAACCCAGCCAACATAGATATTACTGCCAGTGTTTGCCCGGCTGGATGGCGATTGCCGACGGGTGAAGTAGGCGCAGGCGAATTTACAGCTCTCAACAATGCGCTAAATGGAGGGTCTTTGACTGATGCTACTGGTCTACTCGACAATTGGCTTGGCGTATATTCTGGGACTTATAATATCGGTATGGCTGGTGTGGGGAATATCGGGTACTGGTGGTCATCTACTCTTGTTGATGCCACAACCACTAGATTTTTGATTATTGAGTCTACTAACGCCAACACTAATCCTAGTAATATCGGCCCCAAGATTCGAGGTTTTGCCGTGCGGTGCGTGAGGTAGTAAGTTTCATTCCCTTATGTTTTAATATAGTAAGAGTGAATAAAACAGGAAAGGAATGTTATATAACATGAGGAAAAAGAAAAGCACGAAAGAATATGCGGTGAAGATACAGAGGATATTGGCGCTGTCTGATTGGACGCAAGATCATATGGCGGATTTGCTCGGGGTAAGCAATATTACAATGAGCTGGTGGGCGAGAGGGCGAAGGACGCCGAAAGAACGTTATATAACACGGATTGACTTTATGTATGAGGGGATAGTTGTCCCGCATGAGGCGGGGCTGAGGGAGTCGGCGGACAGGGTGGAGCGAGAGATATTGGAGGGGTATTTGAGGGGGAAGGATTAGGGACGGATCTTGAGTTGCAATTTTAGTGCATATCTGGTATAATACCGTATAAGGAGAATTATCAATGAAAACCAATTGGTCATATAAGTGGGCGCAAATAAAGGCTGTTTTTGGTGTAGGCGTTGATTTGGATGTGCTGGTTGCATATCAACATAAGTTTCCGCGTTCGATAAAAGTTAAAATACAAAAGGACGGCAAATGGTTAACTGCAATTGTGGAATCGATCAATGGAGAAAGTATCGGAACTGGTTTCGCTACCCAAGCTCGGACTGAAGACGAATTGATCAAGATGATAAACGATGCTGTGCAAACATATATGGATTTGCCACCGGAGGTTTCTATACAGATGCCGCTTTTACTGCCAGAAGGATACGATGTAAAAAATAAAAAGTTTGTTGGGCGCACACTAGAATTTAGCCGAGTGTAATATGCACTATAAATCCGTCAGAAAGAAGATAATTGTTAGATATGTGAAAAGCTTGGGGTTTGTTTGGGTTGGCGGCAAAAGTCATGATAAATATGTTGCAGAAAAAGACGGCAAGACAGTAGTTCTTATTATACCAAGACATGCTACTATTTCGCCAGGTACGGTTAACAATATAGTTGAAAATCTTGTCAAAGATTTTGGCGTAGATTTAGATGAAGTTAAGAAAAATATAAGATAGTAAGAAATTGTTATATAACAAGCGAATGGTTTACTTTTTGCGGGGGACATGATATATTAAGAGTATATGAAGAAGCGGGGGCAGTTTTCTAGCAAGAAGAGTATCGAGGCGTGGGTTCATGCGGCGGATTATTTGAGTGTGGCGCAGTGTTTTTTGCATAAGAATGCGACGTTGGAGCGGAAGCTGGAGTTTGGGGATGTGAAGAAGAGGCTGGTTGGGCATTTTGGCACATGTCATGGAATTAACGTGACTTATGCATACTTGACGGCGTGGATAAAGTATATCAGCGAACTTGGCGAGAGGCCGAATATGCTTTTTGTTTTGGGGCCCGGGCATGGGTTGCAAGCGCTAAACGCGTGTCATTTCTTGGAAGGAAGCTTGACGGATCTTTATGGCGAGAAGGTTGATAAGAAGGGTGTGAATTGGTTGTGCAAGAACTTTTCTTGGCCGAGCGGGTTTCCGAGTCATGCTTCGCCGATGTCGCCGGGAACGATTTGCGAAGGCGGAGAATTGGGATATTGTCTTGGGATTGCGTTCGGGGCGGCACTGGATAATCCTGACCTGATTGTGCCGTGTTTAATCGGAGACGGAGAGGCGGAGACGGCGTCGCTACTGGCATCGCTTCATTTGCCAAGGATTATTAATGCTAAGGATAATGGGATGGTATTGCCGATTTTGCATCTGAATGATTATAAAATCGGGGGGCCGACGATTTATGGGCGAATGAGCAACGATGAACTTTTGGCGCTGTTTTATGGATTTGGATGGAATCCGATTATTATTGACGAGAGAAATGCGAGTTTTTATAAGGACTTTAGTGCTGTGCTTAAGGAAGTTTGGCAGAGTTTTCAGAGTATAAAGAAGGGCAAGAATGTACGGTTGCCTTTTATAATTTATCGATCGAGAAAAGGGGAGGGCGGGCCCGAGACTTTCCGAGGGAATAAGATTGCAGGGAATAATTTGGCGCATCAGGTGATCTTGAATAATGCCGGGAAGGATCCCGAGGAATTGTTGCTTCTCCAAAAATGGTTAAAGAGTTATCATTTTGAGAGAGTGTTTAATGAAAATGGATTAAGCGAGACGGCGGCGGAGATTTTGCCGAAGAAGGAGCTCAGGATGGGGCGGAATCGGTTGGCTTATGGCGGGTTTGAGAGGTTTTTGATTGAGAATAGGACGAGGGCGCTTAAGACTTCTGATGATAAAGAAGTGGATTATACTCAGCATGGAGATTTCTTGGTGAGTGCGGCGAGGAAGCAAGAGCTCGATAGTTCGGCTATGAGAGTTGGAGAGGTGCTTCGGGAGCTCTTGGTGCAGAACAAAGATTATCGGGTGTTTTGCCCGGACGAGACGGATTCGAATAAGCTGAGTGCGGTATACGAGGCGACTGGTAGGGCGTGGCAGCTTCCGATAAAGGCTTGGGATAAGGGGATGGATCGCAATGGGCGGTTGGTTGAGGTTTTGAGCGAGAATACGTTGTTTAGTTTGTTGGCGGGATATACGCTTACTGGGCGGCGGGGAGTGATGGCTTCGTATGAGGCTTTCATGTCGATTGTGGATTCGCAGACGACGCAGTATGTAAAATTTTTGTTGCAGAAGAAGGGGCTGGCTTGGTGGGGACGAGTGCCGGCGTTGAATGTGCTCTTGACAAGTGTGGGATGGCGACAGGATCATAATGGGTTTTCGCACCAAAATCCGGGGTATATTAGCGAGAGGTTGCTTAGGCCGACGGGATGTGAAAATGTTTTCTTCCCGCTTGGGGCCGCGGCGGCTGCGGAGGCGATGAGGTTTTCCGCGAACGAGAGTTTTGACTCGGTGAATACGATTGTTGCCGGTAAGCAAATGGAGCCGCA